>Ga0210057_1003887_pt1 | contig 20244 bp, 19 predicted proteins | sample CryGeyCG2114_010_2_FD_183968 | JGI IMG/M metagenome (GOLD analysis project Ga0210057, IMG submission 183968) | Groundwater microbial communities from aquifer - Crystal Geyser CG10_big_fil_rev_8/21/14_0.10 (SPAdes) (version 2) | ecosystem: Environmental > Aquatic > Deep subsurface > Groundwater ...
GATCTAAAAAGAGTCGAATATTTACTTAATACTCGACCTCGCAAAAGACTTAATTACTTAACACCAACTGAAGTGTTTAACTCTGTTTAGTTGTCAGACAATGTTGCACTTTGGATTAGAATTTAAGTCGTGGATTTGTACTTTCTCTTAATTTTTTATTTTTTATTTAAATTTGAAAAAAATCACGCGCCGTGGCTGTTGTCGCTTCGGCGACTTTTTCAACCTTTATACCTCTAATATCAGCAATTCTCTTGGCCACATACTGCACTAACAATGGTTCATTGCGCTGACCACGATAAGGTTCCGGGGACATATAAGGAGCATCGGTTTCAATCATTAATTTATTTAAAGGAATTTTCCTTATTAAATCATCCCATTGCTTGCTAAAAGTAATTAAACCAGTAAACGAAATTAATAATCCTAATTTAAAGTATTTCCAAGCTAAATCCTCATCTCCAGAAAAACAATGGATTACTCCCCAAGGTTTATTATTTGGAATTAAATGACCGTATTCATTTTTGAATTCTTGTAAAATTGGTAAAAGATCGTCATGAGCCTGGCGGCAATGAATAATCACCGGCAAATCTAAACTACGAGCTAGTAATAATTGCTGTGCTAATGTTTCTTGCTGTTTTTTTTTAATTAATTTTAAATCTTTAGTGGGATCTAAATGATAATAATCTAAACCAATTTCACCAATAGCGACCACTTTTTCGAATTTAGCAATTTTTTCATAACTACCATAATCAAACTCTTCGGCACGAGCTATAAATCCTGAATTAGCACCTAATTCTCCGGTATCAACCGGACCATCTTCTAAATGAACCGGGTGTAAACCAATAGCAGCGTAAACTCCTCGTTGATACTTATTAGCATAATCTAAAGCACGATTAGAGGTTTTTAATTCTGATCCCACTAGAATCATCCAAGTGTCATTATCTAAAGAACGACGGATAACTTCATCAGCATCTTCTCTAAAGGCAGAAAAATTTACATGGGAATGAGTATCTATAAACATAAAAACTGTAGATAAACTAGCTAAAAGACGCGAAAACGCGCCTTTTATTCTTACTTATAAGTATTATTTAACTTGCTCATTTAAATCCTTATTCTCTGAAGTATTATTATTAGAATCATTAGAAGAGCCAGAATCGCTGGCGGGGTGGCAACAATCATCCTTTTCATCTTTATGTTGGCAACAATCTTTTTCATCTTTATGTTGGCAACAATCTTTTTCATCTTTTGAGGGATGACACTTACATTTAGATTTACACAACTTATTAAATAGATTTCGAAGAATACACATAAATTTATTAAAATAAATTACTAAATTAAACTCCTTTCTCTAATATATTGTATCATTTACGACCTAAAAGTCAATTTTTTAAAACAATTATTAACTTACTAACAATATTTTTAATTATATATTCAATTCATCTAATAATTGTTTTTGTTTTTTATTTAATCCGGTAGGAATTTTAACAATTATCTTAGTAAACTGATCACCTAAGCCTCGATTATGTAATTTATTTATTCCTTTTTCTCTAAGCTTAAAAATAGTTCCCGACTGAGTTCCTTCGGGAATTTTTAATTTTACTACACCATGAATGGTTTCGATTTCAATTTTTGCCCCCAAAACAGCCTGACTGATTGTTATTGTCTCTTCAGTATTAACATTATAATCTTGACGTTTAAATTTTTTATGAGTTTGCAGTTTAATATGTAAATATAAATCACCAGCTCCTGTTCCTTTTTGTCCGGCCTCGCCTTGTCCGCTCAAACGAATTGATTCACTGTCATTAATGCCGGCTGGTATTTTAACTTTAAGTTTTATCTGTTCATTATGAATTCCAATTCCTCCGCATTTAGTACATTTTTGACTATATGTTTTTCCTTCACCATTGCAATCAGAACAAACCGACTGAGTTTGAATATTACCGAGAATGGTTCGCTGTAAACGAGTAACCCGCCCCGACCCTTGACAAGTATGACAAGTTTCTATTTTAGCTCCCGGTTCTGCACCTTCTCCTCGGCAGCGATCACAAATAATATTCTTAGAAAAAACTAATTCTTTTTCTAGTCCAAAAGCTGCCTCCAAAAAAGTTAAATTAACAATCATTTCTAAGTCACGGCCTCGAGATTGTTTACGAGAACTTTGACGACTTCCACCACCAAAACCAAAAATATCGCCAAAACCGCCGAACATGTCACCTAAATCTTCGAAATCCATATTAAAACCGCCGCCATTTTGAAAACCGGAAAATCCTCCGGCCCCGCCATATCCGCCACCGGCTTGACCATTTTGAAAAGTCGAACCAAATTGATCATATTGTTTTCTTTTTTCCGGATTACCCAGAACTTGATTCGCCTCATTAATTTCTTTAAATTTTTCAGCATTACCTCCTTTATCAGGATGATGCTCATGAGCTTTTTTTCTAAAAGCCACCCTTATTTCATCAGGGGAAGCACTCTTAGAAACACCTAAAATATCATAATAATCTTTGGACATAAATTATTATTTAGCTTCCTCAACTTCGCCCTCAACAACTTGATCATCTTTTTTGTCGGCTGAATCGGTAGCATTTTTTTGATCAGTGCTAGAATTATCGCCACCTTGAGCTTCACCTGCCCCGGGAGCACCAGCTCCTGGCTGTTGGTACATAGCCGCACCAATTTTTTGCGCGATAGTATTTAATTCTTCCATTTTCTTTTTTATATCTTCTAAATCACCAGCTTCTTTAGCTTTTTTAAGAGCGGCTGTTTTCTCTTCCATCTCTTTTTTTTCTTCCGGTTTCATTTTATCACCAGATTCTTTTAACATTTTTTCCATCGTAAACAAAGCAGCGTCGGCTGAATTTTTTACTTCCGCCTCTTCTTTCTTCTTTTTATCATCCTCAGAATGCATCTCCGCTTCTTTTTTCATTTTTTCAATTTCTTCTTTTGATAATCCTGAAGAAGCAGTAATAGTAATTTTTTGCTGTTTATTGGTAGCTTTATCAGTAGCGGAAACATTTAAAATGCCATTAGCATCAATATCAAATTTAACTTCAATTTGCGGAATACCACGTGGCGCTGAAGGAATACCATCCAGCATAAAACGTCCTAAAGTTTTATTGTCACTAGCCATCGGGCGTTCGCCCTGAACAATATGAATATCAACCGCAGTCTGTCCATCAGCTGCTGTTGAAAAGATTTGCGATTTAGAGGTTGGAATAGTAGTATTTCTTTCAATTAAAGGTGTGGCCACTGACCCCATTGTTTCAATTCCTAAAGTTAAAGGAGTAACGTCTAATAATAAAACATCCTTTACGTCACCCTGCAAAACTCCTGCTTGAACAGCTGCACCAAGGGCAACCACCTCATCAGGATTCACATTTAAATTTGGTTCTTTACCAAAAAATTCCTTAACTCTCTTTAGAACTAAAGGCATACGAGTCATTCCGCCAACCATTAATATTTCATTAATTTCTTCTAATTTAAAACCAGAGTCAGCCAATGCTTTCTTACAAGGCTCAATAGTTTTTTCCACTAAATCCTGAATTAATGATTCTAACTTTGCTCGAGAAAGTTTTAAAACTAAATGCTTCGGACCATTAACATCAGTAGTGATAAATGGCTGATTAATTTCAGTTTCTTGAGAAGTAGATAATTCAATTTTAGCTTTTTCGGCAGATTCTTTTATTCTTTGCAAAGCCAAAGTGTCTTTAGATAAATCAATTCCTTGATCTTTTTTAAATTCATCAATAATCCAAGTAATAATTCTTTGGTCAAAATCTTCCCCACCTAAATGGGTGTCGCCATTTGTGGCTTTAACTTCAACGGTATCAGCGGAAATGTCCAGCACGGAAACATCAAATGTTCCGCCACCTAAATCATAAACGACAATTTTCTGACCTTGTTTTTTATCGAAGCCATACGCTAAAGCGGCGGCAGTAGGTTCATTAATAATTCTTTTAACATCAAGTCCGGCAATTAATCCGGCATCCTTAGTCGCTTGACGCTGAGAATCATTAAAATAAGCCGGAACGGTAATAATTGCTTCAGTAATTTTTTCACCCAATTTTACTTCAGCATCAGCTTTTAATTTAGACAAAATCATGGCTGATATTTCTTGTGGGCTATAATTTTTATCACCCATTTTTACTGAAACACCTTCTCCGGACTGTAAAATTTTATAAGGCACAGATTTAAGATCTCGTTGTACTTCGTCCTCACCAAAATGACGACCGATTAAACGTTTTACGGCATAAACCGTATTTTCCGGATTAATAACTGCTTGACGTTTAGCGGCTGAACCAACAATACGTTCGCCATTTTTTGATATAGCGACTACTGAAGGAGTTGTTCTGTTGCCCTCGATGTTTTCAATAATTTTTGGTACGCCGCCCTCCATGATAGCCATAGCACAGTTAGTCGTTCCCAAATCAATTCCTAAAATTTTTGACATATTTTTTTTATTATTTTGAATTATTATTTTTGTTATTATTTTAATTTATTTTTATTTTCAATTTTAATTGTTTTTGGTTTAGCTTCAGCTGCTTTCGGTACGGTAATCTTTAAAATTCCGTCTTCATTAACCGCCGTTGCCTTATCGCCGTCGACTTTCGTCGGCAAAGGAATAGAGCGATAAAATGAACCGCGACGAATTTCTTTACGATAATAATTTTTATCATCAACTTCACTTTTTTTTTCACTTTCACCTTTAATTGATAAAACATTATTTTCAATAGAAATATCAATCTTTTCCGGATCAATTCCTCCTAATTGAGTTTCAATAATTATATTGTTTTTATCTTCATACATATCAACAGCTGGCGTAAAACCAAATTGATTTCCTCTTAAACCAGGCAACATCGAATCCGTATTTTTCTCTAAATCATCCAATTCAGAAAAAAATGGAGTCCACTTTATTAAAGGCATAAATTTAGATATCTTTTCATAAAACTTAAATTATTATTAAGTACTTATGAAAAATTTAAATTAATTTTTCCACTCTATCTGTTTAAGATAGTAAACTTTTATTTTAAATTATTAAAAATTATTCCACGATTACTTTGGCCGGCTTAATAACTCGACCATTTAATTTATAACCAGACATTATTTCTTTTTTAACTTTATCACCCTGACCATCAATCGCTTCCATAGTGTCATGATCAAATTTAGCACCAACTGTTTCTATTTCTTCTATTCCCCGAGCTAATAAAAGCTCTTGAAATTGTTTCAAAACATGTTTTACGCCAATAACCCAAGCATTTTTTAATTCGTCTTCACTTAAATTAGTTAAAGACATTTTTAAATGATCATATACTGGTAAAATATCCTGTAAAATATCGGCTAAAGAATATTTAATAAAATCTTGTTTTTCTTTGGCGGTTTGTTTTAATAAATTTTGATAGTCAGCTAAAGCCCGTTTATATTTATTTTCCCACGAATCTTCTTTGTCCTCTGATAAAAATTCGAAACGTGGTTTTTTGATACCAGCCGCTTCTACGTCACTAGAAAATTCTAATACTGGACGAACCCAAATTTTATTATCTTTTAAACTTTCATAAACGACATATTTACTTTCATCAACAGTAGAACGTGCTTCTCCGATAACCCGATATTCATTTCCTTTATAATGACGATAAATTCCATTTTTTATTTCATTCATAATTTTAAATTTTCGCTATAAACTTTATAAAATTATTCAAATTTCTTTTTAATAAATTCAACTAATGCTAAATTGCGGCCATAATTCATACGCATTGGCCCTAAAATACCAAAAATAGCATTTTGATTATTATTTTTATATTTCACTATAACTGTACTCAAAAAATTTCCAAAAGGATTTTTTGTACCAATTAATATCTGTTCTCCTTCAACTAATTTTTCAAAAACTTCATCAATAATTTCTTCCAAACGATCGATTATAACAGAAACATCACAAACAGCATCAACTTGTTTAAATTCTGGCTGAGAAAATAAATTAGCTAAACCGGTGTAATATAAATCATTTTTGTGAAAAGCCCAGAAAACAGCCGCACTAGAAAATTCAGCAATTGCTTTAGCGGTTTGTTTATAAGCCACTTCCTCGTGTTTAAAAATTTTTTCTAAAGCTTTTAATTCTCCTTCTCTTAATTCTTTATTTTTCTGACTATTTTTTATTGAAGTTAAAAATAATTCATAGGCGATTTCTGTGGGAACACGACCAGCTGAAGTATGCGGTTGATAAATATAACCTTCATCTTCTAATTCCATCATTTCATTGCGAACGGTGGCCGGAGAAATATCTAATTTATATTTATCAACTAATACCCCCGAAGAAACCGGTTGAGCGGTCTTAATGTATTCTTTAATAATAGTTGTCAATAAATAAATTTTACGTTGAGAAATCATATAAAAGTATTATAAACAAAATTAGCACTCAAGTCAATAGAGTGCTAATTATTATTATTTTTGTGCTAAAATTAAATTAATTTATACTATTTAGAAATATCCACACCCACGGGGTGATCTACGGTAAAATACCAATTAAGAATATCTTTAGAAATTTGAGCGGTAATAGCACTACCTTCAACTCCCTCTTCAACCAGTACTGTAATTACTATTTGAGGATTATTATAGGGAGCAAAACCAACAAACCAAGCATGTGGTGCCTGAGTTGATGACCACTGAGCTGTACCGGTTTTACCGGCAACTTGAACTGGCAATGAATTTAAAGATATTCCACTCCCAATAGTGATGGTTTGACGCATGCCTGCCCGAATAATTTGTAAATTATTTTCATCAACAATATTACTGCGAATAATTACTGGATCGATATTTTTAATAATTTGATTATTAGAATTTAAAATCTTACTAACTAAATGCGGTTTATATAAGGTTCCTCCATTAGCAATAGCGGAAATATAATTAGCTACCTGTAGTGGAGTTACTAAAACATCTCCTTGTCCAATGGCAAAATGATAAGTATCACCAATATACCAACTTTCTTTTTTTGTTTCCTTTTTCCAATCAGCTGTGGGCACAAACCCCGAGCGCTCTCCCGGCAAATCTATACCGCTAACTTTTCCTAAACCAAAAAGTTGGGCATATTTAGCCAAACCATCAACCCCCAAACCTTTAAAATCATTATAACCACCACCAATATAATAAAAAAAAGTGTTAACTGAAAAAGCTAAGGCTTTTTTAACATCCGTTAAGCCATGCCCGCCGGCTTTCCAATCAGGAAAAAACCATTGGCCAATTTGTAAACCCCCAGTACTTAAAACACTGGTTGTTTCAGTAATAATTTTATCTTGCAAAGCTCCGGCAGCAAAAATAGGTTTAATGGTTGAGCCCGATGGAAACTCTCCGTTAATAGCGCGATTAAACAAGGGGTGATTAGGATCATTTAAAAATTTATTATATTCATCGTGATTAATACCTCTAGCAAATAAATTATTATCATAAAAAGGCAAACTAAGCAGAGCTAAAATTTCACCATTATTCGGATTCATAACTACAACGGCAGCCCGATGTAGTTTAGCTTTACTTAAATAAACTTGAGTTATTTTTTCTACCTGTTCTTGCAAGCCAGCGTCCAGAGATAATAATAGATTATCGCCATCAACAGCCGGAATTAAACTAGATATTTGTTTTTGACGACCCAAAGCATCAACCTCAATATTTTTTTTACCAGGTATACCTTTTAATTCTTTTTCCCAAGAATATTCAATACCCATTTTACCAATATAATCAACCGGGGAATAACTATTGCCTAAAGTTTTTAATTCTTCAGAATTAATTTTACCCGTATATCCTAAGATATGAGAAAAACTGCTTTCACCCAACACCGCCGAATTAGACGTGGCGCCAGGAGAAAGATATTCACGTTTAATTTTATTAGATAAAAATACTCCCGGCCAATTAGCTAGTTCTAAATCAATTCTCATCGCTTGCTCATAATCAATATTATCAGCTACAAATAAGGGCTGGTATGATTCTAAGGAGCCCATCTGAATTTTAGATAAAATATCTTTTAATTGATAAAAAATGGAGGAATCGGATGTTATGCTAATAAGCGTAGCAGCATCTGGAGTAGTATCAACTTTTTTTGGTTCCTTAGATAAAATTTGACTAATTTCACGTAACAAATTATCACGCAATAACTCATCAGATGGCAAATCAATAGGTTTAAAATATAAAACAAAATTAGCTTTATTACGTACTAAAGCTTGCATGTTGCTAGAATAAATAATTCCCCGTTTAGCTTCAATTATTTCAGACCGTAAACGATTATCTTCTGATAGAGAGCTATAATAGTCATTTTTATTTACCTGCAACCAAAATGCTCGACTTACTAGAACAATTAAACCAATTACCATTAACAAAATAAAATATTTTAATTGACGAAAATCAAAAGAAAAACTAACTGTTTCTCTATGTTTAGTATCCGCCAAAAAAGACCCCTCTGTCCAATCAGTATAATAAAAAGAATCTTTAAGTTCACCAAAATGAAAACGACCCTCTTTTACAGAAAAAGGATCGTCTTTTTTACTTTTTAAAGACTCAAGAAAACGGTCATTTTTAATAATTTTAAACCAATTATTCATATCTTTTATAAATTTTAACGTTAATTTAACGCAAAAGCAAGACGTGTCCCTATAAGCAAGAGGGCTTTATATTTTATTTATAAAAAATTTAAATTTAATTTATATACATTTTGTTATAATTTAAAATAATAAAATTATAGTAAAAATCTTAAATTTAAGCTAAAATAAAATAATAAACCTATGAAATTATTACTAGTAGAAGATGATAGTAATATTATTCAAGCTCTTTCACTAGCACTCAAAATAAACGGCTATGTTTTTGATATAGCTAGTGATGGTGATCATGGCTACTTCTTAGCACGTACTAATAGTTATGATTTAATAATTTTAGACTATAACCTGCCGAAACTAAATGGTAGAGAAATTATTGAAAATTTACGTAATGAAAAAATATATACTCCAATAATAATGTTGACTGTCCACAACGATTTAGGCGACAAATTAGATTTGTTAGGTATTGGAGCCGACGATTACATTACTAAGCCATTTATTTTATCAGAATTTTTAATACATATTAAAGTTATTCTGCGGCGCCCTAAATATTGGCAAAAACCTACTCTTAAAATTAATAATTTAGAATTAAATCCAGACAAATTTATTGTTACTAAAAATGGCCAGCGGATTACCTTGTCCTCCAAGGAATTCGCTCTTTTAGAATATCTATTAAGCCACCAAGGCTTAATTATGTCTCGTCAAGATATAATGGAACATGTTTGGGATGAAAATGCTGACCCCTTTTCTAATACCATTGAAGTTCATATTAGAAATTTACGCCGAAAATTAGAAACTAAAAAAGAAAAATTCATTTTTACAATTTCCAACCGTGGTTATAAAATTGATAATAGAAAGTAACCTGGTTATTTTAAAAAATTCTATTATTTTAATGCTAATGACCACATGTTTATAAAACTTTGGCTTAAAAGAATAATAAAACCTCGAAACCTAAATAAAAACTTAAACCAACAAGAATTCAGACTAAATATTCTTTTAGTTTTTTCTATTATTAGTTTTATTTTTATTAATTTAATTCAATTAATTAATTTAAAAACTGGTATTATTGGTCATTGTTTACCGGGCGTTTATACCTTTTTAATTCTTATTTTTTTATTTTTTTTATTATGGTTATCAAAAAGAGGAGAAATAAAAATGGCTACCTGGCTCTTAATTATTGTTTATTCTCTGCCAATGTTTCACTTATTCATTCTACGAGGAGAAGATTTACCAACCGGTTTATTATTGGCAGTATTAATTATTGGTTTATTCGGCTTATTAATGGAACATAAATTAACTTTAATAAGCAGTGGCATTATTGGTTTTTTTATTATAAGTTTTTCCTATTTACAACATACAGGTTTAATAAAATATAATACTTATTGGCGAAGTGAAGGCGGCGATGTCAGTGATACAATGATTTATGCTTTATTACTCTTTATTATTTCTAGTATTGCCTGGCTATCTGCATATAGTTTAAAAAAGGCTTTAGCTCGTGCTCAAACCAGCGAAGAAGAACTTCAACAAGAATATAAACTATTAGAAATAAAGGTAATTTCTAGGACAAATGAATTATACAAAGCAAAAGAAGAAAAAATAATACAACTCTATCGCTTGGCCGAATTCGGACGCCTATCATCAGGAATTTTTCATGATTTAATTAATCCCTTAACCGCCATATCTTTAAATCTCGAACAAGTGACCGAAAATAACAATAATTTGTTAAATACCCAAACATATCTTCATCAAGCTGTTTTAGCAACTCAGCGCATGGAAAAAATGATTGTAAGTATTAAAAAACAAATTCAACAGAATAGTAAACCGATATTTTTTATTATCAATGAAGAAATCCAACAAATTATACAAATCTTAAGCCATAAAGCTCGACAAGCTAAAGTTAAAATAAATTTTATTAATGACTTAGAAATTGAATTTTATGGTGATGTTGTTAAATTTGGACAAATAATTATTAATTTAATTGCAAATGCTATTGAAGCTAGCGAGGATAAAATAAAAATTGAAAATATCCAAAGCACAGAAAAAGAAATTCAAATTAAACTAAGCAAGCAAAGAGACAGAATTATAATATTGGTCAGCGACCAGGGCGTTGGTATTGCTGCTAAAAATATAAATAAAATTTTTGAGCCATTTTTTAGCACAAAAACAGAAGAAAATCGCGGCTTAGGCCTAGGTTTATCTTCAGTCAAAAAAATTACCGAAACTAATTTTTTAGGTAATATTGCTGTAGAAAGTACTGAAAACCAAGGAAGCAAATTTATCGTTTCCCTTCCTTTTACTTCTTTAGAAAATTAAAAAGGAAATAATAATTATTAACAACTGATCAAAAATAAAACATTAAAAATATTACAGACTATAAATTTGTATTTAACTTATCAATATCTTCTTGATATTGGTTGGCGGTAGCAATAACATTGTCACCATAAAAACTATAAGCAGGATTAGTTGACCCGGAAAAATAACGCATCGCAGCCGCCCACTCGCCACTAAGCGAGCCGGCTCCATCAGCTTTTAATTTTAAACCAGCCGCTAAAAAGGCATCCCGAATATCCCAAGGATTAGCACCGCGGCCAGTAATAGCTGAAATAGCCGATCGATAACCAATCCAGGTAGAAGGGATAAATTGAGCGGGCCCCATAGCTCCACCCCAACCAAGCTGACTGCCGTCTTTATTATGCATTGGACAAGAAATTGGGGTAACATCTGGATTCAACCCCAACTCAGAGGTTATTTTAATAAACGGTTTCTGATCTCTGGTGGGACTCATTACAACTTTCCAACTTTTGCTTGTCGGATCGCCGGAACGATTACAAGTACCAACATTTTTACCTAAATTAGATTCCTGAGTTAAAATAGCCAACAATAAAGCCGCTCGAACACCGGTTGTTTTTGAAGTTGCCTGCGCTATTTGGACAGCTTGACCAAAAGTAATTTGCTGATTAGCCCCTACAGTAGCCAAACTATAAATACGATTCCGAATAGTGGCCGCTTGTTGTTGATTTTGTTTTAAAAGTAATTGATAATTAGCTTCCCGCCCCTTAGTGCTTACTAATAAATTTTTTTGGCTTTGAATATTTTGAGCAACTTCATTATTTTGTAAATTAATAATTTCCGCTAAATTTTGTTGTTGCTCTCTTTGATCTAGAGATAACTGTTGATTTTCTTGTAATTGCTTTTCTTGATCTTGGACAGATTTTACTAAAATATTTAAATTAGCACTAATATTTTCTAAATTGCGTAAATTATTATAAAAATCCGAAAAATTATTAGTTGACAATAATAAATCAAACCAGGAGGACTGATTATTTTTCCAAAGTTCATTAATAATTATAACCAAATGATTTTGCAGGTCACTAATTTTCTGCTTATTTTGATCAATTTGATACTGTATTTGAGTTAACTGAACAAGCGATTGATCTAAACCAATAGAGGCCGCTTTTATTTTTAATAAAAGACCGGATTTTTGAATATTTAATTGACCAATTTTATTGGCTAAAGTATTTTTTTGCGACCGTACTTTAGCCAAAGATTGCTCATTTTGAGCAATTTGTTTTTCAATACCTTGTAGTTGTTGCTCTAATCTAGCTCTTTCCGCCTGCAAAGATTGATCCTGATTAACTTGAGCTTGCAACTGTAAATTACTACTAAAAAACAACAAAAATAACAAAAATAATGATAAAAAGATTTTCTTCATAACAGTATCATTATATCACGTTTTAGAAACTAATCGTATTCAACAAAAAAGTTTTTTAAATTATTAAAAATTAATAATTGTCTTTATTCTTTTATCTCGATAGGTGGCGGCATCTTCAAAGGCTTGAAGAGCGTTCTCGGCTTTATAGCGATGAGTAATTAAGCTTTTTAAATCTAATTTATGATTAGAAGCTAATTCAATTGAGGGAAGAAAAGAAAAAGCGCATGTCCAAGATCCGTGAACACTTAACTCTTTCTTCACAATATTCATTAAATTTATTTTAGATGGTGTTTCAAAAATTCCCAGCATAAAAACATCTCCACCACGTCGAGTAATTTCTAAAGCAATTTCCGCAGTACTTTCCTGTCCGACAACTTCAAAAACTATATCCGCTCCTCCGGGAACAATTTTACTTAAAACTTCTTTTAAATTTTGCTTTTTACTGTTAATAATATAATTAGCCCATTTTTTTTGTTTGGCTAACTTTAATCGCCAATCAGCAATATCAATTCCAATAACAATCGCTCCACTTTGTTGTAAAATTTGATCAACCAATAAACCAATTGGACCTTGTCCAATGACAACAACCCTTTTTCCTAAAACAAAACCTGCTTTTTTAACAGCATAATAAGCGATTGACAATGGTTCAATTATTGCCCCTTCTTCAAAGCTTAAATTATCAGGAAGTTTATAAAGTAAATCAGCCGGAATAGCTAAATATTCAGCTAAAGCTCCCGGTAATTGCAAGCCAATAACTTTAGCATTAGTGCATAGATTGGGTTTACCGGATAAACAATAATAACATTTGTCACAATTAACAACGTGCTCTCCTACCGCTCGATCATTTATTCTCCAATTTTTAACCTGACTACCGATTTTGGCAACTATCCCGGAAAATTCATGTCCCATTGTTAACGGTGTAGGTAAATTCATCCCTCCGTTATAAATATGCAAATCCGTTCCACATAAACCAACACTCTTAATTTTTAATAAAATTTCGTTAGCCTTAATTTTTGGCACCGGAACATCAGTATATTTTAAATTCCGTGGACCATCATAAATTATAGTTTTCATAAAATAATAAATTAATTTTTTAGCTTGGTATTTTTTTAAAATAAATTAACAAAAAAAGAAAAAATTTCTTTACAGGTTTTAGCCTGGCTGATGTTAATAAAATTTTCTTGCTTAATTGCTAAAAAGATATTTTTAATATCAGTATCTAAAGATTCAATTAAAGTATAATCTTTATTTAAATTATCAATTACATGTAAATCACTGGTAGCAATTACCGGCTTGTTATATTTTTTGGCAATTTTTGTAGAAGCCTTGTTAAAATTAAACCACTTAGTATAAAACCAGCTATACTCAACTGCATCAAATAATGTAATATATTTTTCTAAATTTTTTAAACCCAGCGATACTCCTAAATGAAAATTTGGGTGAGGAGCAATAACAAAAATATCAGGATGATTTTGACGATATTTTTCTAAATCAAGAAATGTTTTAACATTCTCAACGTCAGAATCACAATTTAAAACAACAACATGATTTTTTTTATTGCCACCGCTTATAATACTTAATTCTATTCCCGGAATAAGTTTAATCCCCTGTTCATCAGCATATTTTCCGTATTCCGGAAGATAAACAAAATATTCATGTCCGGTTAACGCTAAAATTTTAAAATCAAATTTTTTAGCTTCAGCAATTAATTGATAAACATTATAGGCAATTTTATGCCCCTCTAAACCATCCTCAGCGGTATGAATATGTAAACTTGCCTTTAATTTCATATTATAACATTATAAACATCGCGACCGCCGAAACAGTCATAACTAAAAAGGTTCCCCACACTAAAATATTAGATAGTGGTCCGCTACGATATTCGCCCATAATTTCTTTATTATGAGCAATACGCGCAATTAAAAATATAAGAGGGACTGAAACAACGCCATTAAACACGGCCGTAAAAACTAGAGCCTTCATGGGATTAATACCAATAAAATTGATAAGCAGACCCACAAGAGTAGCAATAATAATTACGCTATAAAAACCATGAGCTTTTTTGAATTTTAAATTTAAACCGTTTCTCCATCCAAAAACTTCCGATAAAGCATACGAGGCTGAACCCGATAAAACCGGTACTGCTAATAAACCCAAACCAATGATACCTATAGAAAAAATTAATTTAGCTATAAAACCGGCATTAGGAAAACTTTGAACAAGCGGTTCTAAGGCGCGAGCAGCATCAGCGGCAGTTACAATATTGGTAACATTATTACTATTTAAAATAGTGGCCGCGACGACAATAATACTCCAGGCAACTATTTGAGAAAATAACATTCCCGCAAAATTATCCCAACGTAAATTTTTAACAAAACCCTTTAACCCACGAGCAAAACCAATTTTTTTAAAAAGATGTTTAGCTTTTTCTTCTTCAACCTCTTGCGACGCTTCCCAAAAAAACATATAAGGAGAAATGGTTGTTCCTAAAACACCGGTAATAATGAAAAAGAAAGCAAAATTAAATTCTAAATGTGGCGTAATAGTAGCCGCCAAAATTTGTTGCCAAGGTTGATGAACTAAAAAAACTGTAATCGGATAAGCTAACAAGGCTAAGGCCAACCACTTTAAAACACTGGCATACGTGCGATAGCTGGTTAAAATTTCTAATAATAAGATCAAAACAGCAAAACTAACCGCCGCTAAAGAAAAATTAATCGGGATTACTAGTCGCAAAGCAGCCGCCATTGCTCCAATATCAGCACCAATATTAATTATGTTAGCTATTAATACTAAAAAAATAACAACAAACAAAACTTTTTTAGTATAATATTTTTTGATAACTGCCGATAATCCCTGCCCGGTCACTGCCCCAATACGAGCACAAGCCTCCTGAATGGCCGTCAGAAAGGGTAAGGTAAAAAGAATAGTCCAAAGCTGTCCATAACCAAACTGAGCTCCAGTTTGGGAATAAGTAGCAATTCCTGACGGATCATCATCAGCTGCTCCAGTAATCACTCCGGGGCCAATAATTTTAAAAATTTTTCTTATTTTTAATTTAATCTTTTTCAGTGTAACTTTATTTTTTTTCATACATCAAATTTCAAACAAATATAATAAACTAATAAATCAACCGACAGTGTTACCTAATAAATATGCTTCTTCATTTTTTTTGTTACGATCATGGGCAAAAACAACAACACAATCACGAGGCGCTTTCTTCTTTTTATTTCCATCAATACCTATCACTTCACCTTTTTTAATTTTTTCAAAATCAAAAAATTTTCTAGCTAAAACAAAGGAGTTTGTTTCGGTATGATAAATATAATTCATTTGTATAACTTCTCTCTTTTTAATTATTTTATGTTTCAAATGATCAATATGATTACGTACACTTAAAAATGAAATAATAGCATTTTTAGCTATTTCTATTGACCGAGGATTATCGTGTTGTCCACATTCAATCCCGATACCAATTCCCGCGCGCGAAATCATATAATTCTCAGTTGCACCGGGTTCTAACTTGTCAAAACCGGAAACAATTCTTTTAAATTCTTTTGGGAAACAATTTACAATTTCAAAGGAATTTTTTTCACAAATAATAAAAGGTTCACCAGGATTTAAAGTTGAATGAATATCAAGTAAAGCATCCCCTTGGTCTAAAAATTTTTTGAGTTCCTGTGCTCTATTATACTCATAGGTTTTTTTAATTTTATTTGAATATTTTGAAGAAGGAAGAAATGCTCTATTAAGATTAAATTCTGTAAAACGAATATTTTTCTTTACAGCTTTTGGGTTACCAATCACAAAAATAACTTTTCCTCTTTCTATGGATAAATTTGGTAAAATATTTTGAAAAGCGTTTATACCACAAGTCTCATTTCCATGAGTACCCGCCATAATAATACTAGTTCTTCCTGGTTTTTCGCCTTTAATTATTTTTAAAACTGTAATTTTTTGTTTTGAAATACTTATTTTCATGATGTTATTGTATCAAAAATTATAATATAAAACTATGGTTTCATTAAATTCCTATGAAATCCTAATTTATCTTTATACTTTGTTTGAAAATAAGCCTCATATCTTTAATAATACAAAAAAGAGGAACAAAATTCCTTCTCTTTCTTTTAGCTGAGCGTTGTGGATGCTATTAGAATTAAAATAATAAAAAAGTAATAAAAATCTACTTTCCATCATAATCAACACCGATTTTCCAAATATTTTTTTCCAAAAAAGCCTCAATAGTTTGCCGATTAGCTTTATTAATAAGATTAGAATGAGAAAGTTTCTCGCTTTTAGAATATTCAGCAAGAGTAATAATTTTTTTACCATCTAAATAAGCCAGTCTTTTATAATAACTATTAGTTAGTGCCCGACCAGTAATCTCTTCCATAACCGCAGTTGCTCCTCGATCATCAAATTCTTTAAAAGCTTCATAATATTTTTTTCGATCAATAAATTTTATATTTATTGGAACAAATCCTTCTCTAATTAATAAATAATTATTAAAAACTCGTCCAATTCGGCCATTACCGTCAATAAAAGGATGAATATATTCAAAAGTAAGATGTAGTTTTGCTATCCGTTTAATAATATTTTCATAACTGGCGGCATTATACTCCGACAACATTTTCTCAAGACGATCTACCACTTCTTTGGGATTAGGCGCAATGTGGCTACCAACACGAACATGCTCATTATCAATTCTAAATCTTCCAGCTACATCATCGCGAATATTAGAAATTAACATTTTATGAAGTGACAAAACAACCTCAAGACCAAGTTCTTGCTCCTTAGCTTTTTTATCTATATACGAAACAACGCGTGCCAAGTTCTTAGCTTCAAAAATTTCTCGTTCACTAATAAATCGATCTAAATCGATCTGTAAAAGTATTTTTTCGGTTTCTTCTAGCGTGAGCGTACTGTTTTCTATGGCATTAGAATTGTAAACCTGTTCAGCCACTTCCGCTTCGGAAATAAGCTTAACTAAAGCCTCTTTACCAATCGCCACTTTATAATATCTTTCACGAAGTGAACTTATTTTATTGTAAACATTGAGTATTTTAGCCATATATACCATTTTATTCTGTTTTCACGGTTTTGTCAACATAATCGTGAAAAATAGGCAAAAATTCTTATGTCTTCACGTTTTTGGGCTACTTTTTGATAAAAGTTTCCAATGATCTCTTCCCGGTTATTAATGAAAAATCATCCAGAGAAAATTTTTCTAATGGGGTTAAGTCTCTTCCTGAATATTCAAATGTTCTATATAAATATCCCAAAAACGTTCGAACCGCCTTGAAACTTAAAATGTATCTAATATTAAAACAAAAACAGGCTTATAAAACCTGTTTCTGAACTTGGCTGCGAGACCTGGATTTACCCCTACGCTACGCTTCGGGGCATAGACTTCGAATCCCCCGCCTTCGGCGTAAAATTAAAATCACCACTCAAAGAGTGGTGATTTTAATTTGCTGTGTCTCCTGAACAAAATCCGAACTTTTTTCCAACAAAATCCCGATATGGAATGAATCGTTCCGCCACTGCCTCGCTTCACTCGGCAACACCAAAGAAAAATGTTCCTTACAATTCTGATTTGGCGGTGGTGAAATTTTTCTTGAAAAATGACGGGTTTAAATAAATCAGTGTCAAAAACATTTTCTTTCCCCTGTACCACACAAGTAACGCGCTCTAGTCCTGAACCAGTATCAACATTTTGGTTTTTGAGTTCGCCACTAATTTTGCCATCACTCTTTTGATACTCCATGAACACGTCATTCCATATTTCAACCACATGTTGGTTTTTGTCAGCCACGATAAATTCTTCTTTAGTCAAGCCATCAGTCAATCCACCTGTCACATCGTAAAACATCTCACTATCTGGTCCACATGGGCCATTATCTCCAGGACTCCACCAGTTCGAAGCAGCATCCATAAAAAAAATTCTTTTTTGAGGATCCATGCCTTCATTTTCAAATATTTCTTTCCAAATACTATGTGCATCGTTATCGCGTGGCGCGTTTTCATCACCTTCAAAGACCGTTACATAAAGGCGGTGCGGGTCAAGCCCCAAGCCACTATTTTTTGATGTTAAGAATTCAAAACTCCACTGTATCGCGTCTTTTTTAAAATAATCACCAAGTGACCAGTTACCAAGCATCTCGAAGAAAGTAAGATGGGTATTGTCTCCAACCTCATCAATATCACTCGTACGTACACATTTTTGCACATTAGCGATACGCTTTGATCCTGACGGATGCTGCAAACCCATGAGATATGGAACGAGTGGTTGCATACCAGCAGTATTGAAAAGTACTGACGGATCATTCTCTGGTACAAGTGGCGACGAGGGTACTATTGCATGCCCTCGTTCCTTAAAAAAATCTAAAAACTTTTTTCGTATTTCTCGTGATTGCATATAATTTTATTTTATCAAAATATCAATACTTATTCCTAATCCCTCAGCAATCTTGGTAACTGTTTGGATTGACGGCTTAGTTATCACATTTGATTCAATCTTGGTCAGTGTCGTATAGGGAATATCGCACTTTCTCGCAAGCGCGTCCTGTGTCAATCCTTGCTTTGCTCGAAAGACTTTTATTTTATCCCCAATTTCCTTTTGTTTGCTTTCCATAGTATGATAGTATAAGTATGAGCGTTGAAACTAACCCTCACAACTATACTAACATGAAAAATACTTTTTCTCAATTTTTTAAGCCCGCCCCGAATTCCCCCAAAACAAAAAGAGGAGCAAATGGAAAATTCCTCCCCAAACCCCTCCTTTTCCATTTGCGACTTCGGAATTCAAAAACAAATGAGCCGAAGTTTTGCAAAATCCTTTTCCCAAAAAATAGTTTTGCCAAAACTTCGTCCGCATTGTTCCGCCACCTGCCCGAGACCTTGAGGGCAGAACACCAAAGAAAAATGTCCTTTCCTTTTTCAAGAAAAATTTCACCACCGCCAAATCAGAATTGTAAGGAACATTTTTCTTTGGTGTTGCCGAGTGAAGCGAGGCAGTGGCGGAACGATTCATTCCATATCGGGATTTTATTGGAAAAAAGTTCGGATTTTGTTCAGGAGACACAGCCAAGTTTCAGAATTCGTTTTTTCGCCAAAATTCGGAGCGTCGCAAAGCGACGCGACGGGGGTTTCCGCCCTTTTAGGCGCTCCTCCCTTCGGTTGTCGCTGACGCCCCCACAAATGCGCCTTCGGCGCGGTGGGAAACTACGTTTCCCAAACCCTTCCTCTGGTTCGAATCCAGGCGCCTACGGCGCTATAAGAAAAAAGAAGGAATAAAATTCCTTCTTTTTTCTTATGCTGACTGACTCGGTCTCAAATACGTGAGGTAAGGCCTTGTAAGAACATTTTAGCATCCCTTCTACTCCTTGTACGAGCCGTCTCGGTCTGTGGGGTGTTTTTGTGAATGTTACAAATGAGACACTAAACACCCGTCTCGGTCACTGTCTCATTTACCCAACACAATTGACCCACCCTCCCGTTCGCGCGCAATATCCACGCCGTGAGGAAAAGAAAAGAAACGGCGGGGATGCTCCCTAGACGATTACTTTACAAGAAATCCAACAGCCGATCGTAGTTAATGAAATCGAGCAATTCATAGCCGTACTGAATCGTAAGTCCGAAGTTGTCGGTTACAAGCAGGAGGCCGAGAAGTATGAGGAATATTCCGCCGATAATGGAAACCCATTTCAGATATTTAGAAATGGAATCGATATATCTTGTGGCTCGAGAAAATAGGAGCGCGATAATAAGAAACGGAATTGCGAGTCCGAGAGAGAAAACAGCGAGAAGAAATCCGCCTTGTATTGCAGTTGCCGATGTCCCCGCAAGCAGGAGAACGGAGCCTAAAATCGGTCCGACGCAGGGAGTCCAGCCCAATGCGAAAGTGCCTCCAATAAAAAGAGATGATGATGGCCTGCCCAGTGTCAGCCATTTGGGAATCGGTAT
>Ga0210057_1003888_pt1 | contig 20244 bp, 19 predicted proteins | sample CryGeyCG2114_010_2_FD_183968 | JGI IMG/M metagenome (GOLD analysis project Ga0210057, IMG submission 183968) | Groundwater microbial communities from aquifer - Crystal Geyser CG10_big_fil_rev_8/21/14_0.10 (SPAdes) (version 2) | ecosystem: Environmental > Aquatic > Deep subsurface > Groundwater ...
AAAAAGAGATTGAAGAAAAACACCACGTATCCTGGGATAAGGCATATATTAATGTATGTGACAAAACTGTAGCGTCTGGTATTTCAGATTATGATACTTACGCTCAATGGATGATTTATAATTATCCAGATAAAGTTTATTTGAAACCTTTTTATAACAAATCCGTCAGCCGCTCACTCTTTTTAGAGAAAAAGATCAATGTTATTTTGTTTCAAAAAAAAGTTCGTTCTTTATCACTACACAGTTATAATTAATACCATGAAAATCACACACCCAAACAAACAAAAAGAATGGTTTATCCAAAAATTATATGGATTGCTATATAAATTAGAAAATACTGGCGATAGTGATTTTAAGCGCAGTGGTGAAGCTACTTTTATAAAAAACATAAGTCAATTCTATTCTGACAAAGATTTTGTTTTCTTTGATATTGGAGCAAACCAAGGGGAATACACCGAAATGATTTTAGAGAATTCTCCTAAAAAAATCTCCGCTCACTTGTTTGAACCACAGAAAAGTTGTGTCGCACTACTCACTAAAAAGTTTTCTGGTAATGAAAGTATTCTAATCAATAATTTTGGTTTATCGGACAAAGATGAATCCATCACTCTATATAAAAATACTGAACAGTCAGGCCTGGCTTCGGTATATAAGCGTGACTTGGATTACTATCAAATTGATATGAACATAACTGAAACAATCCAGCTAAAAACAGGTGATGGTTACATCAGAGAAAAAAACATCTCGAAAATAAACTTACTGAAAGTTGATTTTGAGGGTCATGAGATGAAAGTATTTGAAGGATTCAGTGATTTTCTTAATCCTAGTAATATTGACTTTATTCAATTTGAATACGGTGGAGCCAATCTAGATTCGCATTCAAGTCTATTGGAAATTCATAATCTTTTAACAAGAAAAGGATTTATGCTTTGTAAAATAATGCACTCATCATTAGAAGTCCGTCCTTACCACCCGCGCTTAGAGAACTTCATGTACCAAAACTGGGTTGCTGTAAGTCCCGACATACTAAAGGTTAACAACTGACTCTTATTTGTTCTGCAACCTATATAGAAACCACCTAGTTCAATACAGTATAAACAATATGACCAACTACAACACCCCCATTTTATTAGTCATATTTAATCGTCCTGATAAGGTGCGGGAACTTGTAAAAGCATTAGCTAAAATACAACCGCGAAATATATATATTACTGCTGATGGGCCGCGCCTACATGTGCCAACTGATATATCTCGTTGTGCTGAGGCAAGAGCCGTGGCACTAGAAATTCCTTGGAAATGTGAGGTACAAACTAAATTTTCTGACATAAACCGTGGCTGTCGTTACGGCGTAACTGACGCCATTGATTGGTTTTTTGAACAAGTAGAGTCTGGCATTATACTTGAAGATGATTGTATCCCGAACATATCATTTTTTAATTTTTGCTCTACATTGTTAGAAAAATATAAAAATGATGCTCAGGTAATGCATATTAGTGGAAACAATTTTCAGGATGGAACAGCAAGGGGCGAAGGAAGCTATTACTTTTCTAAATATACCCATAGCTGGGGTTGGGCAACATGGAAAAGAGCATGGAATAAATATAAACCCGCGCTAGAAAGATTTAATGAATTCGATAAAAATAACCAAATTAATACTCTTCCCTTATCAAAGGCAGCAAAAAAATTTTGGATTAAAAATTTTAGACAAACGATAAAAGGCGACGATAGTTGGGACAGTCTATGGCTCTATACAGTATGGCTTAATGGAGGACTATCAATTATTCCAAATAAAAATTTAGTTTCAAATATTGGCTTTGGTGAAGATGCCACTCACACAAAAAATATTACGCACTCATCCAACCTAAATACCGAAGCGCTGGACAACTTAATTTACCCTAAGGAAAAATATTCAGACTATGAAGCTGATGAATATACATTTAAAACGTTGTTTTATAGGTCTATATTGAGAAGAATTTTTACTAAAATAAGTGCTATAATCAACAAAATATGGAGATAGAAAACTCAATTACTAATTAGTACTACAAATAAATAACTGTGGATATCGTACGAAAACAGCTTAATAAAAATTATGTCCAAATTAAGAAAATTAAAGGAACAAATAATAACGGAAAACTTTTTTCGCCCGCGATGGTATTCAGTATTTATTAATCCATACTTTATCAATCGCTGGAGTTTATACCGAGCTATCCAAAAGTTTGCCTTAGAAACTCCGGCTGAAGCAAGTATTCTCGATGTCGGCTGTGGTTTAAAACCTTATCGCTCTCTATTTAATACTAAAGAATATACTGGTATTGATATCGCTGGTGGCGGACATGATGACACTGCCAAAGTAGTTGACGCTTTTTATGATGGATACAGTATTCCCTTTTCGGATAAATCCTTTAATACTCTTATTTGTACTCAAGTACTGGAGCACGCTGATGACCCAGAGATATTAGTAGCTGAATGTGCCAGAGTACTCAAAGAAGGCAGTACTGCCTTCTTCTCCATGCCTTTTACCTATCCCGAGCACGAAATACCTTACGACTTTAGACGCTTTACTCGTTTTGAGCACCAGCGCCTGTTCGAGAAAAATGGCTTTAAAAATATCCAAATTACCCAAACTACTGGTTTTGCTGGAACTTTTGGCCAACTGTTCGTTATTTGGTTATTTGAAAGTATTCCCTTTCGTGCGCCATTATTAAAAACTCTACTCAGTGTTTTTATCTTTGCTCCGATTCAAATTGTCGCTCTAGGTATTGACTGGCTGACCAGTAAGTCAGGCCCTACCATGGACTATGTAATTACTTTAAAAAAATGAATGTATTATTTATCGGTACCACCGATATTCTCGGCGGTGCTGCCAAAGTATCTTGGGAAATAAAAACTGCACTTGAGGCACATGGCGACACTGTTTCGATGTTCGTAGCAGATAAACGTAGTGACGATTCAGCCGTTCACGTTATTCCTCGTCAAAAATGGCGTAAATATTTGAGTTTACTTTTGGCCAGTGAGAACTGCGAATCAACCAACTGGATATTAGACACCCCAGAATTTAAGGCGGCCGATATTATCCACTGTCATAACCTCCACGGACGTTATTTCAACTTATCTACTCTGGTCAAAATGTCACAACTGAAGCCCGTCATTTGGACTTTGCATGATGAGTGGGCGCTGACGCCACATTGCGCATACACCCTGGAAGGGATAGAGATGAAAGCTGGACTCTACGTCTGCCCGAGTTTGGATACTCAACCACGCTTACTATGGGACAATACAAAACGTCTAGCCGCTCGTCGTGCAAAAATCTACCAGCAGGCAAAATTATATATCGTGACTCCATCACAATGGCTTGCTCACCGCGTTGCAAAAACCATTTTGCAAACACAACCACACGTTCTAATTCCCAATGGTATTGATACAAACATATTTGTTCAAACAGACAAAGCAGAGGCCCGTCGACAACTCAATCTACCATTGAATAAAAAAATCGTTTTGTTCCTTGCTACAGCAGGCAAAGCCAACACTTGGAAAGGATGGAAGCATGTGGAGCAGGTAATGAATGGGTACAAAAACCAAAACGATGTTCTTTTTCTTAATGTGGGAAATCTTTCTCCCGAGGCAAACGAAAAGAATATAGAATACCGCGCACATGTTACAAGCGAGTGTGAACTAGCACTTTACTACAGCGCGGCAGATGTATTACTGTTTACTTCTATTGCTGAAAATTTCCCGTTAGTCATACTTGAGGCTATGAGTTGCGGACTGCCGATAGTTTCTTTTGACGTGGGTGGTGTCAAAGAAGTGGTTACTCACAAGGAAAATGGGTTTATAGTTGATTATGGGGATACGTCTTCGCTCTCTTTTGGGTTGGACTGGTTATTCAATCTATCAGAAGCAGAAAAAGTAGCCCTTTCACAACACTCAATACAAAAAATTAAGGGGGGTTACGACACTGCTCACATGGTACAAAATTACCTCACACACTATCAATCAATACTGCATATATGACAAAAGAAAAACGAGATAAACTTATAGAAACAATAAGTAGGCGCGAGTTACTTCGTCCTCTTGGTCGACTAGAACGATTTTTCCACGACCCTCTGCATGCTCTGCCCTATTATTTGCTGGCCACCCTGTCACATATCAAACCATTTTCAAAAAGCTTCAATACGCTCTGGGATACACGTATGACCTGCTACTTACCAGAAGGAAACACATTTTATTATTATGGTTACTGCGAGGCAAATCTGACCAACTTTTTTCTGCGCTATGTTGAAGAAGGTATGACCTGTATCGATGTGGGTGCACATGTAGGTATCTATACCATGTTGTTTTCAGAACTTGTTGGCAACTCTGGAAGTGTACATAGTTTTGAACCAACACCCTGGACATTCAAAATACTAAAAGAAAATTGTACCAAGCTTACTAATGTAAACATCAATAATTTAGCAATCGCCGAAGGCAATCGTACCCTAACCTTTGCCGATTATGGACCTGGCTATGGTGCCTACAATAGTGCACACAACAGTGGCGCGCCAGCTCTTTCAACCCAGCCACAAATGACCAAGGTAGAAAGTGTGTCGCTTGATACCTATTGCACAGAGCACGGCATCGTGCCTGATGTAATCAAGATTGATTCCGAAGGGTTTGAATTTGAGGTATTGCAAGGAACACAAAACATACTTGCTAATATCGGAGCCAGGCCAATTATTTCGATTGAAGTTGCCAACGACGCAGAGTGGGCCGAGAATCGTAACAATGCCTTTGTCCTCCTCAGAGATTATGAATACATTTGTTATCAAATATCCCCCGCTGGTTATTTACTTGATATAGCCGAAGGAACAAAGTACCAATATGATAATCTGATTTGTGTACCAGAAGAACGCGCTCATATCCTTAACCAATTACATTTATGATAATAGTAAACTTAAAAGGAGGTATCGGAAATCAGATGTTTCAATACGCCCTTGGTAGAAAGTTGTCCCTTAAAAATAATGACGAGCTCAAACTAGAGACGGCTGGTCTGGCAAGGGCCAATGAAGTTGGTGATATCTATCGCCCTTTTTCGCTTGAGGCCTTCAACATAGATAAAAATATTGCAAGCGCGGAAGAGGTACAAAAACTAAAATATCCGTATGGTATATTTTCCAAAGGTTGGCGTTATTTCAATTTCAAAATTCTCCGTAAAAAACATACACTTTTTGAACCCAAGGTTCTCGACTGGAAAGGCAATATTTTTCTTGATGGCTATTGGCAATCACCACGCTATTTTGAAGATATCAGAGACATTTTGCTTAAGGAATTTACTTTAGCCAAACCCTTTTCGAAAGCTGGGGCGGGTTTTGTTGCACAAATAAAAAATACCACCGCCGTCGCCCTACACGTCAGACGGGGTGACTATATTAAAAATCCCCAAGTACAAAAAGAATTTGGCCCGTGCACCCTTGCCTACTACAAATCTGCTATGGCTGAAATAGAAAAAACAGTACCCTCTCCCACCTACTTCGTTTTTTCTGATGACTTGCCATGGGTAAAAGAGAACTTGCCAGTTGGTGATCAGGCCGTGTTTGTAAAAGGAGCTGGCATGACCGATGTTGAAGACCTTCTGCTCATGAGTATGTGTCAGCACAATATTATCGCCAACAGTAGCTTTAGTTGGTGGAGCGCCTGGCTTAATCAAAACTCTGATAAAATTGTTATTGCCCCTACCCCATGGTTTAACAATGGTTCATATGATAAAGACTTAATTCCAAAAACATGGATACAAATTCAGAAATCATAAAATGAAAGGGGGTGATTTGTATAGGTAACCATTCCCTTTTTCGTCGTTATATGAGAAAAGTATATATGGATAATTTTCATTTGTACGTAATATTTCGGTATCTTATACCACTCTTCTTTTACAGAAATATAGTGGTGGTGTGACAATATTTTTCTAATTAATGTTATTATGGCTATTAATTATGGGACTTTTAAATAAAAAATTAAACGGCAACAGTGCGTTTGTTGACGCTCAAAATCTTTACTTAGGAACTAAAGCGGATGGATGGATGGTTAACCATAAACGATTTTGTGTCTTTCTTGAGGAAAATTATTCCTGTGATGAAATATATCTGTTCATTGGGAACATACGTGACGAGCATTCAAAGATGTATATTGAACTACAAAAAGCTGGTTACATATTAATTTTTAGAGAACACGCCAACAGCTCAGTTTCAGAAAAGAAAGGAGATGTTGATACGGACTTGATGTTCGAATTAATGAGGCGGTATGCAGAAGAATGTCACGAAAGAAAATTCATCATTGTTTCTGGTGATGGCGATTATTTTAAGGCAGTACGCCATTTGGTAGAAAAAGGTCGTCTAATAAAAGTATTGTTCCCAAACAAGAAATTTGCCTCTTCACTTTATAAAAAACTAGGTAGCGAGTATTATGATTTCTTGATCAATATTCGTTCTTATATTGAATATCATAAAAAAGAAAAGGGCTCCTAAGGCACAAGCACCTGTCGGATCCCTTTTCGTATGAAGTCTTGATTAGAATATCACTATTAATCTAAAATGCAACCAGAAACACAATCACCACTAATTAGTATCCTCATGCTTACCTATAATCGTGCTAAATATATCGGTACGGCCATTGATAGCGTCTTGTCGCAAACTTATATAAATTTTGAGTTGATAATCATTGACGACGGATCGACCGATAACACAAAAACCGTACTTTCAAAATATACAGACCCACGAATTTGTATCATTGATTATCCTGAAAACAAGGGGCTACATGTCCGTAGAACAGAGTCACTGAAGTATGTTCAAGGAACATACACAGCAGTTCTTGACAGTGATGATGTATGGACTTCTCCCCACAAACTCGCCACTCAAGTATCCTATATGGAGCAAAATCCGGACTGCGGTGTGGTAGGTACATTTTTGACACTAATAGACGCCCGGGGGGCAAAAATTGGCGACGATACGTACTGTGTTAGTGACCGTGATATACGTAACCATATTTTAAGGCGGAATCAATTCACTCATTCCAGTGTGCTGATACGAACAGATATGCTGACAAAGGTATCAGGGTACCACGATACCGGCTTGGCTGAAGACCTTGATTTATTTCTCCAGCTTGGAACAGTGGGAACCTTCGCTAATATTCCAGAGTACATGACTGCCTACCGTGTGCATACAGAAAGTTTTAACCCACAAAAATTAGCCATGGCTAAAGCAGTATTAGGGATTATACAGTTGCATAAAAATAACTACCCTTTTTATTATCTTGCTCTAATAAAAAGCTATCTGCGAATCTGGTATCAACTTTTAATTAAATAGAGTATAAAGAAAATAAAAATAACAACTGTGGTCTACAGGTGAAAGAGTGGACGATGACGTAGATTGCCACCTGCCACGCTTAGCTAGTAGCTACTAAAGGTGACTCACTATGACGAGATAAATTGACTGGGTGGTAAACGGGTGACTTATTCAGCTTTTTTGGTGAGAAAGAGGGCGCTGGTGGCGATGGTGATAAGCAGGATAAAGGCCAGGTATGGCCAGTAGGTGGGGGTGGTGGCCGCAGGCACCCCCGCATCCTCTGGCTCCGCCCCGTCTAATCCCTCTGATTCATCCAAATTTGGCTCAGGTGTGGCTTGGTTTTGGTCTATGGTATTTGAGTTATTTGTCACTAAATCTTCATCAGAAAAGTCAAATTGGGACACTGGCTCTATATATAATGCCGACAGGTTTTCCGGGTCAGTTAATTCTGCCGGTGACTCAAAGAAATCACCGTCAACAAACTCGGGAGTGAAGTCCGACTCATTTATATCAGCGGTGGAAGCAACCTTCACTCCTTTGGCATCATAAAGTGTTACCGTCTGTCCCCAGACCCCTGCCACTCTGACCTTGGGCACTGTTATGGTACTGCGCGATAAAAGCACTGTTCGAGGAGGAAATTTTATCTCTGTACTACCGAGAAGGGTGTAGTTAGATAAATCTAGTTCATAAGGTGAGTCATTATTGATCTGGATATCACCGACCGAATTTTTGGAAAGTGATGCAATGACAGGAAGAACAGTAATCTCGCGTCTGGCAGTCTGATCTTTATGGGTAAGACTGGCATAGAGAGTAACCACATAAGTACCAGGATAAGTATAAACATGGGTGGTTTTCTTTTTGTTGCTAGCATCTAAATCACCAAAGTTCCAATAATATCTTAATGAACCAATTAAAAGAGAGTCAATACCACTAGCCGTCACATCAAACCCGACCGTCTGATTGACATAAGCGGTGCTGGGAACAATTAAAGACAATTGGAGAGAATCCTTAACTACTGGTTTTGGTGTTTCTGTTTTTACTGACGACTTGGATGTTTTTGAACTCGGAGATGGTGAGGAGGTGTCTGTCGTTATTGTTGGTGAAGCAACGATGGCGTTAGCTCGACCTGGAGTTCCCGGTGCTGTTATCCAACCATTATTTGTTCGTTGAGCAGTATCTTTAGTTGTATTGTTGCCAACTGTTTCTGTTCCACCGAAATTCCAATTCTCACCACCGTATACAGTGTCTTCAATACTATTGTCACTACGGGTTAGTGTAACAGTAGCGCCCGAATTTACGAGGGCACCGGTGTAAACAAAAAACGCCGTACCTGGTGCAGATTCATCACTAGTCCGTTCCATGACAACATATGACTGCCCAGGGATTGTTCCAGTTAAGAGGATATTCAATTTCAATCCATCGGTCAAAGTCCAACCATCAACTATTTCATCAGAACCATTATTGTATAACTCAATCCACTCATCATCAGTTGAAACAGTAGTTCCCATCCACGCAATTTCAGAAATTTCAATGTCGGCGAGTGCGTTGGTTGGCAAAAGTACAAATATTGAAAATGAACACAACAGAGCCAAGCGCATATCTATTTGAAGGGTGACCGTGCGTGACCGGTATCTTTTAAGATTTTAGTTATCTGTTTTGGGTCCGGTGCATCTGTTTTGGACCTTTCTGCCACAGTCGATTCTAGTTGAGCAAAAGTGGCTTCTGTTTCAGCAGTCAGTTGCTCTATCTCATCATGATGACTTTTTTTGATATTTGTCTCTGGCATTTGTGTAGCTGAAATATCGACAGATGTTTTGAGGTTAGTGATATTTAGATGCTCGTCCGATGTTTTTACCTCGGTGGGGGTTGGAACAGTCTCCAAAGCTGCCGCCAACGCCGAACGAAGGGCGGTTGGGTTGGCAGTGACACCGGACTTACCCGTTGCAGGTTTGTCATCCGAAACTGGTTTATTTTGGCTCGCAATTTTTGACAAAATACTACGTAGGTCTTCACTGCTTTTTTCAACCGGTCGGGTTGATTGAGATGAAAATGAAGTAGTTTGGGTGACTGATTCTTTAGTTGAACGGTGAGCAGTTCTTTTTTCTCTGCTGGTACTATCGGGGGATGATTTGATAGTTCTATTAGTTTCTTCTACAACATTGGCTGAAGTATCATCCGTTACCACGACAGAGTTTTTGACAGTATCAACTGATGCGACAACTGATGTCTGGAAGACAGTTGGTTTTGGTGCTAGGGGACGTTCTTTGTAATCTGGTCGATCATTTTTGTTTTTTGAAACATGGTTTTGACTAGTTGAATTTGCGCCAGTATTACCGTTGCTACCGTTATTACTGTGGTTTCGACTCGTCTTTTGTTCCGGGGTAGCCGTGGCATGGAGAGCAGTAACCACTTTTTCCACGACACCCCGTGGTTTGGTGTAGTTACGACGACTGGCGGCAATCACCATATCCTTGCAAGAAATCCGTGGTGGCTCTATCGGTGGCAAGGTCACGGCCGAAAATGGTTGCGAACCAATACCGTCAATCATCAAGGTCAGATAGATTTGCGCGAAGCCAAGATTAACCAAATCTGGCGCTAAAAAGCGGGGAGTGAAAACAGTTTCCAGTACCTCAGCATCAAACGGCCCAACTCGAAAAGTAATAGTGGTACCGACGTTACCAAAAACAGCATCGCGCACTTCCTCTTCCATCTGCTCAATGTATTGGTGAGCAATGATGAGATTTAGGTGATACTTACGCGCTTCAGAGAGAATATTAGCGAAGGTGGCATTAGCGAAGGATTGAAATTCATCTACATAAAAATAAAAGTTCGGTTTCTTTTTCATTTCAGCTACTGGTAAATCTGCTCGACTCATAGCCGCAAGGTAGATACGAGTGGTTAACATCGAACCCAGCAGATTAGCGTTAGTCTCACCGATTAGACCCTTTGAGAGGTTCATGATTACAATCTTCTTCTCATCCATGCATTTACGAAAATCGAAACTAGAATGAGGTTGTCCAATGATGTTGCGAATAAGTGGATTACCCGTGAACTGACCAACTTTATTTTGAATAGCTGGCAGTGCCTCAGCCGCAAAGCGCTCAGTGTAATTAGCAAACTCATCCACCCAAAAAGATTTTACTGCTGGGTCGGTACAATATTCAACTACCTGCTTTCGATATGCTTTGTCACTAAAAAGTCTGTTGACTGAAAGTAGGGTGGTGTCTGGATACTCAATCAATACCAAGAGTGCATTAGTGAGGATGTATTCCATTCGAGCACTCCACGCGTCTACCCAAATTTTCTTGAAGGTGGACATCAGACCGGACACCACTAGATGTCTTTTGTCGGGACCAACATCCTCCATCACGTTAAAAGAAATCGGATTTTCCAAATCAAAAGGCGCAAAATAAACGACGTCATTAACGCGGTGCTCGGGAACATAATCAAGAAGCGTTTCAGCTGCTGAGCCGTGTGGGTCAATAAAGGCCATCCCTTCCCCATTTTGAATATCCTGCACAGCCATGTTTTCGAGTAGGGTGGATTTACCCATACCGGTCTTTCCGATAACGTACATGTGACGCTGTCTGTCCTTGGCTTTGATGCCAAATTTTACATCCTGACCACGGGCATCAGTCTTGGCAAAAAAAGTTATTTTTTCAGGATCAAAATCCATATTGTATTTAGTATAGCAAACAACCAATCCATCTCAAATGAAGTTAACGGTGTTTTTGTCTTTGTGAGTCATGGCGACGTCTTCGTCATTGCGAAGAATGGAGCGATGGCGGAATGACGTGGCAATCCAGAGTGGCGACCACGTGGATTGCCGCGCTGTGGCTCGCAAAGACGGTGGTGGGGACCGTTTGCGTCTTTGCGAGCATCACGATTTGGGCGAGTGATGCGTGGCAATCCAGAGTTGAATGACGTGGATTGCTTCGTTGTGACTCGTAAGGACGATGTTTGTAAATTCGCCAAGACGACAAAAATAATTGGTGACTTAATATTAATATGCAAATCTCGCCTGTGCATAGGAAAGCAGTTCATTAACGTCAGCATTGCGCTGTTTAGAACCCAAAAGAATAATTGCCAAAATTCTATCTTGTCCTTTGACGGTGATTTTATGTAACGAAATAGATGTCTGTCCGGCCGCCTCTGTCTCACCCACCTTGCCACCAATAAAGTTATCCAAATCTTTTATTTTGTTAAAATTCTCCAGCTCGCCAAACTGGCCGCTGATGTAAGCGGTGGGTAGATTTTGGTTGGCGGTAAGGTCAATAATAAAACGGCGATTGTTGTAAATATATTGAACTAGGCGGAGCAAATCACCCACCGTTGAAATATTATCGGAGCTAAGTCCTGACGGATCAGCAAAAGTGGTGTGATCAAGCCCGAGAGCCACTGCTTTTTCATTCATGTATCTGATGAATTGTTCACGGCCAACTTGTGAAGCAATAACTTCTGCCGCTTCATTAGAAGATTCCACCAATAATAATTGCATCAAGCTGTACATGGAAACAGTATTCACGCCCTGCAATCGAGGTATCAAAGATTGAACAAAAGTGGGATGGTTGGATGAAACATTTTTATCAAGATTGATATAATCAGCTGCGATTAGGGCGGTCATCAGTTTGACTAATGAAGCAATTGACGCCTCACTATCGAGGTCACTGCCGGCTAATACTGTACTACTTTCTATATCAGCAATTAAGTAATGTGGTGTCACTAAATCTGGAATTTTTGGCTCATAGACGAAAGTATCAGCGGTTTGAGCTTGTTCATATACCAAAACCGGAGTATTGGCTGATGCCAAATTATATATTTTTTCAGCGTCTTCATTTGAAAGACGAATGCATCCACCAGAATATCCTTCAAGGACAGGAGTACCATCAGGATAATATGGCCAACCGTGAATGAAGAAGTTTCCTTGAAAGGCCATACTCCATGGTTGATAGACATGACCAAAAGTTGAAAAATGATTTTTTTCTTTTGATTTTATTTGATAAAGACCAGCTGGTGTCTCCCACCATGAACCTTCTTTCCCTTTGGAGAGAATTGTCACCTGTTCGTTAAGAACACCGTCCTTAAAAAATCGCAACTGCATGGTAGTCAAGTCTGCTTCAATAAAAGTTTTTCCAGCATCTATAAAACTTTCGCGGGTCTCAGCAAAAAAATTTGGCTGAGACATCGCTACCTGCACTCCGTAATTGAGTGGGGTCTGTTCATGAGTGTATGGATTTTCCACTATTACCGACACATTGGCATCACCGCCAATTGAGGATGCCAGCAATCTCTGCCCATTATTACTAACAAAAGATAGAGAACTAAATGAAGCAACGGCTATAAGTAACAACGATAAAGCTATACGAACTGGTTTGGCTGTGAGAAAGCGGTGAATGATAATAGTGTCACCAACAGACTCAATATAAGCCCGAGGAGTAAATAAATATTTTCCGTCAGGAATTAGCGAACCACGAATAACTGTGGGGGTATCCTCAGAATCGTTAACGGCATAAAATCGCCGAGCGCCCAGCTCTTCATTGTACATACCACTATTGTACCGTATTCTCCTATTTGGCTAACTACTTTATATACAGATGTGGTGGCTAATATGGAAAACTAGATAGATGATATAGACATAAAAAAGATGAAAAGACGTGGATTGCTTCCTGTTGCGCTTCGCTCGTAGCTAAAGGTGGGCTCACAAAGACGACGTTGGCGTCATTGCGAGTCATGGAGCCGAAGCGGAATGACGTGGCAATCCAGAGTTGAACGACGTGGATTGCTTCGTGCGCTCGCAAAGACAGCGATCGCTGTATAGGGACCGAAAAAGACAAGTAAGGGAATGCTCGAGACAATAAGCCAGAGGACATAACCGGCGCTGATTTTCGGAAGAAAATCAGCGCCTACACCAGAAGTCCAGTCGAACATTCAAGGGTTGTTTACTTAATAACTGATTCGGTAAACAGGTTCTTCGTGGTTTCAATAAATGTCTCTCCACCTCGTTCCCCGTTGCCTAAATCTATCTCAGCCAAATACTGCGCTCGACGCAAAGCATAACCAACCACCAAGAGCAAAGTCCCAATACCAATATATAAATATTCCTTCCAGGCCAACGGAATTCCCAAATATGGCAATACTATCAAAATGATACCAATAAAAAATACAAAGGTGCCTTTTGTCATAATGAAAAAAAATAAATGGAAAAAATTATTAAATACTGAAATTTTTAATAAAAATAGTATACAGTAAACTATTGTAGTGACAAAACTGTTGATTAAAATAACGAGCACCAGTGACAGTCGTCTTTGCAAGGAGCGAGTTGGACGAGTGACGTGGCCTGCCTGCGCAGACAGGCAATCTGGGATAAAATGACTGACGTGGATCACCGCGCTGTGGCTCGCGAAGACGCTCCGTTTTTGTCTTTGCCTGCCTGCGCAGGCAGGCGAGTCGCAACGAAGCAATCCACGTCTTAGTTATCAAGTCATCCAAGCAACCAGAGGGTAAATCGCTGAAACCTGAACGCCAACGATGATACAACACAATATGAAAACATTAAACCTAACCCTGAGAAACGATAACCACAAACTCCCCTTTTTGTTTGACAGGCGTCGCTTCGAGTATAGCCAATACATCGGCTGGTGTGCCAACCAACATTTCTTCATGCATTTTAGTCAGCTCGCGACCGATATATAAAGTCGCGTCGGGATAATGGTTAGCCAGCTGGTCGAGGGACTTCATTATGCGATGAGTGGACTCGAAAAAAACCACCGGCTGCGAAAAAGTCGTCAGTGTTTTAAAAAATGTCTCGCGTCCTTTCTTACTAGGAACAAAGCCCAAAAAACTGAATTGATTACCAGCAATACCCGCTATTGAAATAGCAGTAGTAATAGCTGACGGGCCGGGAATAGCATCAATGCGAAGACCTTCCTTGCGGGCTTGCTGGATTAACAATACACCCGGATCACTTACTCCTGGAGTACCAGCGTCCGACACCATGGCCACAGACTTACCATTTTTTATATCATTAATGATAGTAAGATGAGTCGACTCACTGGCGTGAGCGTCGTAACGCTTTAATTTATTTGTTATGCCATGATGTTTTAATAGGTTACCGGTAGTGCGAGTATCTTCGCACAACACATAGTCGGCCTCGCGTAATGTCCGCAAGGCGCGCAGGGTAATGTCCTCCATATTACCGATAGGAGTGGCGACGATAGAGAGGACACCAATAGCAGAGTCTGTCATAATAATTGTTACGTTAGCACCTTGTCTATAAAAAGAAAAGGCGAGGGTATGACCTCGCCTTTCATTTCATCTGTGATGGGCAACCAGAGGTCGCCCATCACACCATCAAGCCCGATCAAACGAATTCGTCACTGACCGCCGGAAGCGCTGTATCAGCTCCCCCAGCCAACCATCACCGAGGTAGAGCTTGACCCACGATAGGGCTTCGCGCCACAAAGGAACTTCCTTGGTTTGTGAGGTGATCAGAAAGTGAAAAGACACCCCGCGCGGACCGTACCTTTTTACGATCCACTTCACCCTCGGCATATGGCGCCTTTGGGTGCCCATAACGACAATAAGTATGTATTGATTCAGTGGATAGAGTCTTAGTAGTTCTCTCATCCCCCAAATGAATTCGGGTTTTGTCCCAAATACCTCCTTATTGTTATGATTGACAACATTCCCATCTGGATACCTGGAAATGTGTTCTAAATGTTGCTGAACGTATTCCTTTCCCAATTCAGCCAGAGTTCTGCCGTCTGAGTGTTTTGCGTCCGTCCCGGCAGAAAAAAGCCAAACCAGACGAGAAGATGGCCAGGCCGAATGGTCAAAGTGCCAAATGCTGTTAATTCTTTCCTTGGAGTTGGGACCGATTTCCGTCCAGACACCCAATGACTCTTGCACATCATTGGCCAAAGGAAAAAGAACCACTACAATTTTCTTTTTCAACTCAGTTCTCCCTAATCTTCACCGCCTACCACAGGCAGTTTCTACTGTATAGAGAACTACAAAACAACTAATTTGTCAAGAGTTTAGCGACCTCCGTCACCGGACCAGCGCCCATTACCACCACCACTTCATCAAGACCGACAGACTCTTTAATAAACTCCGCGCTGGCCTCTGGTGTTTCAAAAAACTTCGTCTCTGTTCCCCTTTTTTCAATCGCTTCTACCAATTGCAGACTAGTCACTCCGCTGATGTTTTCTTCCCTAGCACCATAAATCGGCAGCATAATAATTTTGTCTGCCTTGGCTAACTCGGTCACAAAATCATTAAATAATTCATGAGTCCTAGAGTAGGTATGTGATTGAAAAACCACCGTGAGTTTTTTATCTGGATATTTCTCTCGTACGCCCGCAATAGTAGCTCTAATCTCGGTTGGATGGTGAGCGTAATCATCATAAATAGGTACGCGCCCACCAGCCACAGGAATAATGTCTCCTTTGTATTCGAAGCGACGTCCGATGCCGGCGAAGTTCTCGAGAGCGGTATTGATGACGGATTGTTCGATGCCCAGGAACGCGGCGGTGGCGCTAGCCGCCGCCGCGTTTAGTCGATTATGGATACCCGGCTGGTGTAGAGGTAACAGCAGATCAAAGGACTGTTGGTAGTCAATGATTTTGGCTTTTACACCGACTAAAGCCGGAACAATATTTTTATCAGCCGTCCGAGTAACAATCGCTCCTTCCTCTGATACATAACTGGCCAATTCGGCAAAGGCACTTTGGACATCCGCTAAATCCTTATAGTAATCGACGTGTTCGAATTCGATATTGGTAATAACCAGTACATCGGGACGCAAACTCATAAAGTCGCGCTTGTACTCACACGCCTCAACAATCGCGTACTTACTCTTCCCCGCCCGGAAATTGCTTTTGGTTTTGGCTCGTATCGCCCCCACGATAGCGGTTGGATCATAGCCCGCTTCCTCTAAAATATCAATCAGCATGGCGGTAGTAGTTGACTTACCATGTGTACCAGACACCGCTATCAAATAATATTCGTTCGCCACTAAAGCTAGGGCAGCAAAATAATTCATCATCGGTACCCCAAGCGCTCGCGCCGCCACTATCTCCGGATGATCTTTACTCATCGCTTCGGTATACACCACCATGTCAATCACTTGGGGGTCGGACCCCCAAGTGAGGTTTTCGGCAGTTTGGGTCGGGAAAATTTTCGCCCCTTCTTTCTCCAGTACGTCTGTAATCGCTGAGGCCATCCTGTCTGACCCACTCACCGATTTCCCTTCATGCAAGAAAAACCGCGCCAAGGCACTCATGCCAATTCCGCCGATACCGATGAAGTGAATGTGTTTCTTCATGTCAATGATTATAGCATATATGCTATATATAACATCAACTAATTTTTTTGAGGGTGGGCTAAGTCCCCCTCAAATACTGATATTGAAAACTTGGATAATTTTCTCAACACTTGGCGAAGCATCACTGGGTAGGTTGTCTAAGGAAAACCAGCCGTATTCAACTATTTCGGCATTATCAATCTTCACGGTGTCATCTGCTACAAAACCGTAAAAACACTGCACCGTGTCATTTTTATACTCAATCACCTGCTTGTACTCATAGAAATATGTTAAACCGCTAACTACCACGCCGGTTTCTTCTAATAATTCTCGAGTAGCGGCAGCGGCAAATGTCTCGCGTTGTTTTACTCCCCCGCCTGGTATTGTCCACTTCCGATGTGAATAGGAAGGACGAACTAAAAGAACTTTGTCATCGCATATAACTAAACACTTTGATCCCCGGGTAATTGGTCGTCTAAGAAACCACCAAAGCACTTGTAGCTCATGACCATAGCGTACGCATAGTTGTTTAATCTTTTGTGTCAACATGTTTTGTCACAAGCTTCATAAACTCATCATTGCGTTCATACTCATTTTTGTATTGGCCGAAGGAGGCAAAGGCGGGTGAGAAGAGGATGATGTCGCCTTGGGTGGCTACGCTATGCGCCGCCGTGACCGCCCCCGCCAAATCCCCCATCACCGACACGCTCATCTCCCCTCCGTGTAGATAGCCTAGTAAATTGTCAGTACCTGTCCCTGGTATCAAAAACACCTGCTTGCAGTGCTGTGTGATGGCGTACGCCAATCCTGTAACATCAATATTTTTGTCAGCCCCACCAGCAATCAAGATAATGTTTTTGTTACCCATATCAAGCGCCTCAAGGGCCACTGTTGTCGCCTGAGGAGTAGTGGCGTTGTTGTCGTTATAAATACGCACCCCTTCTTCGGTAGTCGCTACCAGCTGCAAACGGCCTTCAACACCCGGGAAAGTCGCTAGCCCTTCAAAAATTTCTTCATCAGTAAGCCCGGTGGCTTTAAGCGCCTCATAGGCCAAAGCGGCGTTGAGGCGATTGTGTTCGCCCGGCATGGAAAGCAACATGTCTTCTGGCAATACCGACACATCAGCCAACACCACTTCTTGTCCTAAGGTCACACCTTTAAGTCTTTGGGCTCGCGCAAATACTTCGGGAGTGGTGATAAGAACACCACTCTCCTCTTGATGCAAGAAAATTTGCGCCTTATCATTGAAATATAATTCCATCGCCTCTTCCCTGGTTTTGCCACCACGTTCATAATAATTCAAATGATCTTCCATGAAGTTGGTGAAAACGGCTATATGGGGTGAGATACCAGCCCAACCAAATCCCTGGAGTTGCCAGGAGTCCAGCTCCATCACACATAACGAATCTTCTTTCACTTCTTTCAAGAGTTGCAAATTAGAAACACCACGGACATTTCCACCCAACAGAATTGGCTCGCCGGTTATGAATGACAGAATGTGATGAATCATGTGAGTGACCGTGCTTTTGCCCCTGGTGCCAGTTACACCAATGATGGGAATTTTTGATAGTTCAGCCAAAAGGGCAGCACTTTGTTTGAGAGGTGTTCCCACTTCACGGGCGGTGGCCAAAAAAGGAGAATCAAGTGGTACACCGGCCGCCACTAAAATAAGATCACGATTTCTAAAATCTTCGTAGCAATGTTCACCCAGAACAAATTTAATATTTGAATATGATTGCAATTGTACTATTGATGATTCTAATTCAACAGCGGTTTTTAGGTCGGTGACAATCACTTCAGCCGCGCCAGCTTCGGCAATGTACGAGGCATCCCCCACGCCACGCCCTAAGAGTCCCAGTCCCATCACGGTCACTCGCTTCCCCTTAAAATAATCTGGAAAATTCATCCCCATATAATATGCAAAATAATGATTTAATGCCAGCACTTTTGCTATACTCAATTTATGTCAAAATTATCTCTTGAGAAACAGCGAGTTTTCCCCTACCTAGCTTGGATAGCGGTTTTCATGTTTTCATTATTCGTTTATAGTATTACCCTGGAATTAAAAAAGACAACTTCTGATTTAGAGATTAGGTCAGCAAAACTTGAAGCCAACGTTAAACAGGATGTTTTGGATGTACAATTCCCAAATTAATCAGCTACTTAGCCACCCCCTTACATTTTCACAATTTATTTGCTATAGTAGCGAACACAAAACGAGGTCTGACTTCGTAAGGTAAAACCCTCAGTGCGCGCTTAGCTCAGTTGGTAGAGCATTCGACTGATACTCGAAAGGTCCTAGGTTCGAACCCTAGAGCGCGCACTGAGGGTTTTATTGTGTGCGCGAGCTGAAAAGTTTGAACTGCTTCAAACTTTTCCCGATTTCGACTGAAAGGGGAAAAATACTGATGTGAGTTTACGAACGAAGTATTAGGGAGTTGGTAGAGTGAGGTTGGGACGGGACCCAACCGCAAGACCTTGAGCACTGATGTGCGAAAGGTGGGCTTCAAATAGGAGTATGGACAAGGACTACCACCAAACGTCATTGTGAGAAATGGAGCGAAAGCGGAATGACGTGGCAATCCAGTGCGACGACGTGGATTGCTTCACTATCGTTCGCAAAGACGAACAATGACGACGACGTGTATTGCCACGTTACGGCTTGCAAAGACGAGTTGGGATATATAGCAAAGGCCCGCACGGATTTGCGGGCCACAACCAGCATCTTTCAGCCATAAATAATCGCCAAAGCGATTTCGCCGATGATAATAATCGATGACAGCGTGCCAAACAAAAGCAATACCACATGGGCAACCGATTGGTCTTCCCAATCATCGACACCATCTGACCACTGTTTTATGGTGGTCCATACTGTAATCAAAATTTTTTTCACTATCCTTCTCCTTATTGACCACATTCTCTCTGGAATGTTGGTCGTTTCTGGTGACACGATTGAACACCACTGTTTTATACAATAGCATATTATTACTCTTTTGTCAATTGTCTATATATATCATTCTGATTGATTTAGTACTGTATTATGTAGTGATATGTTTTATATTTTGTTACTAATTACTTTTCTGCTACCACAAATTTCTTTGGGAGCTGACACTACTGGTTCATTGCAAAGTCTGTTATCAGGGATTGGTGGTTTTATAAATAGTGTCCTCATTCCCTTTATTCTTGGTATTGCTTTTTTGATTTTTGTCGTTAATGTCGTTCGATTCTTTATTATCGGTAGCCATGATCCTGAAGGACAAAAAAATGCCCGCTATTTGGCACTATATAGTATTGGCGCCTTCGTATTTATTCTGACATTTTGGGGTATTGTGAATTTTTTAATTAATGGTATCGGGTTTAATAATAAACCCTGTTCTAATGACACTACCTCTGACTATATCACTTCAGATTTGGCCCCTTGTACATCTATTGTACCGCCTTCAAGACCGCCATCATCTGTACCACCTTCAGTTGTTGATACGGCACCGACACTTATACCACCTTCTCCAGTCATTGATGCACCACCAACATTACCTTCAGCTGATACCCCACCGACAATGACACCACCGCCATCGTTAGGAACAACGCCAACGCCTAATACCCCAGACTTTACTCCCGTAGCTACTT
>Ga0210057_1003889_pt1 | contig 20243 bp, 17 predicted proteins | sample CryGeyCG2114_010_2_FD_183968 | JGI IMG/M metagenome (GOLD analysis project Ga0210057, IMG submission 183968) | Groundwater microbial communities from aquifer - Crystal Geyser CG10_big_fil_rev_8/21/14_0.10 (SPAdes) (version 2) | ecosystem: Environmental > Aquatic > Deep subsurface > Groundwater ...
AGCCACCAAGGTTATTGATGTTATAGGTTTAAGAAATAAGTTAAAAGAAATAATACCACGATAAAAATTAGCGACTTGATTATCAAAACCAAATTTGATATATTAATTTAGATAAAAAATTATTATGAACAAAATCACTTTTTTATTAGATTCAAAACTTATCTCTTTAGAGGCAATTTATTCTACTTGCTACGCTTTTATAGACAAATTCTATATCTATTTAGACAAAAACAAAGAAAATGTCATTGTTGCTTTTCAGCCAAAAGAAGGGAAAGTTAATCTTAAAACCATTGAAGGAGAATTCAGAAATGAGCTTTTAAGTAATCTTCTTCGAGAAAAAATAACTAAAAATAATTCTAAAATCAGGGAATATATATTAGGCCAGGCCTTGTATTCTTCAACCCCTTCGAAAATTGAAGAATTTTTGACTAAAACCGAGGAAGATTACATAGAAGATCCTTTGGGGATTGCTATTCCGTGGGAAGAAAAAACAAAATCAAAAAATAAAACTAAGAAAAAAAGCAAGTCAAAATGATTTTGAAATTAAACAAAGAAATTTATCCCAAAAAAGCCGTCCAAAAAGCGGTTAGTTTTTATAAAAAAGTGATAATCTTCAGATTAAAGGAGGAAAAGGGTTATTTTTCGGTTTCAGGAAATATCGAAAAAAATAACGAAGAATTAGTTAAAAACGAATTCTTGAATTTTGTTTTAGGAATTATAAGACAATAAAAATGATCGAAATTAAACCACCAAAAATAGAATTTAATTCAGAGAAAGCAGGATTCTGCAGGTTTAAAAAAATAAAAGGCAATAAATATCTTCTGACGAATGATGTTGGGGAATATATTATTCTTCAACCCCAAGAATTTAAAAATTTTTTAAGCGGAAAAATAAAGGAAACTGACTCTTTGTATCCGATTTTGCAGGAACAGGGATTAATAAGGGATAAAATGAATTTTCCCGCCTTGATATCCGAACATCAGCAAAAAAATCTGTTTTTATGGCAAGGCCCGAGTTTACATATTATTGTGGCTACTTTGCGTTGCGACCATAAATGTATTTATTGCCAAGCTTCCTCACAAGGACTCAATGAACAGGGCTATGATTTAAATATAGAATCAGCTAAAAAAATAGTTGATGTAATTTTTAAATCACCATCTAAATCCATCGCCATTGAATTCCAGGGAGGAGAACCGCTATTTAATTGGCCGGTAGTAAAATTTATCATTGAATATGCCAAAGAAAAAAATAAAACCGAGAAAAAGGATTTAGAGCTGCGGTTGGTTTCCAATCTTTCTTTGATAGATGACGAAAAATTGAATTTTTTGGTAAAAAACAGCGTCACTTTATGCACCTCTCTTGATGGACCGGAAAAAATTCACAATATAAACAGAATTTGGCTTCAGGGAAATAGTTATCAACATACAATTAAATGGTTGACAAAAGCCCGCAAAATATATAAACGCAAATTAAAAAATAAATTCCGACCCGGAGCCATTGTTACCGTGAGTCGCTTTTCCCTAAAATATCCCAAAGAAATAGTGAATGAATATATAAAACAGGGGATTGAAGCGATATTTGTAAGGCCAATGACTCCTTTGGGAATGGCTAAAGAAAAATGGCAGCGCATCGGATATTCGGCTGATGAATATTTAAAATTCTATAAAAAACTCTTAGATTATGTTATTTCTTATAACTTAAAAAACCCTAAAACCCGTTTTCATGAGAATTTTGCCAAGATAATACTGGCTAAAATCTTAACTGAATATGACCCTAATTATTTGGAATTACGCTCGCCTTGCGGCGCCGGTATCGGCCAGCTTCTTTATAATTACGACGGAAAAGTGTATACTTGTGATGAGGGGAGAATGTTGGGCGAAGAAACCTTCTGTATAGGTGATATCAAAAAAAATAGTTATAATGATATTATCTCCCATCCGACAGTCAAAAGCCTATGCTTAGCTTCCTGCTTAGAGGGATTAAGTTGCGACTCTTGCGCCTATAAGCCTTACTGTGGCGTTTGTCCAATTTATAACTATGCCACCGCCGGAAACATTTTTAGCCAAATGCCCACAAACGAAAGATGCCAAATTAATAAAGGGATTCTTGATTTCATCTTTGAAAGAATCCAAAATAAAAAAATAGAGAAAACTTTTATTAAATGGTCGAAATTTACATTACCTATTAAATAAAAAATAATGACGAAAAGAAATTTAATAGTTTTAATTGTCGGAATAATAATTTTATTAATATTAGTCGGCTGGTTTTCCTACTCATATTTTAAAAATAAACCCGTAGCAATTACGCCTACCCCCACGACACCGCAACCGCCATCAACAATAACTTTTTCCAAAGAAGAGGAAAAAACTCTTTCCCGAATGATGGGTTTGCCGTCTGATCAAATCCCGGGCGTTTATAAAGAAAAAGTAGAACTTTATAAAGAAAAATTAAAAAATGATTGCCTCAGCAAGAAAGAAAATGTTAGGCAATTTTTAATGGCGGTTAAAAACAGCGATGATATGGGGAATCTTTTAAACGAAATGAAACAAATAACCGTTTCCATGGATGCCATTCCCAATAAAGTTTCACCTCAAGGAAAAGATTTGGGTTTTGAAATACGTAAATCTGCAGTTCTTGAATGTCTTAATCTTAACAAAGAGGAGTTTAAACAATGTCAAAGTAAATTAAACGGTTTAGAAATTAATAATACGAATGCCGAAGAAGCGACAGTGGTGAAAATAGCCGATCCACCATTGTCCATCCCAATGTATTTACAATGCAAGGCAGTGGAACAAAGAGATAAAAATCTCTGCTCAAAGTTTTACTTCGCTTCTATTCAAGATTTGGATTATTGCAACGAAGATGTCGGGATATTAAATTTTATGACTTCTGTTTATTTCCAGCCAAATTGCGAAAATCTCTGCCAAAAAGAAAAAGTGAACATTGATGAGAGATTTACGGTTGAGAATTGCCTTACCGTCTGTCAAGCCATTAAAAACTCCGATGTTAATGAATGTCTAAAACTTCAGGATAAAAATAAGCAATTAAACTGCCAGGCTTACGTTACTTCCGATTCAAGCCACTGCCAAAAAATAGAACCTAAAATTTTAGAAGTTAAACAAACCGATGGAACAGTGATAAAAGAGGACCAAGTGGCTGATTGTTTATCACTGACTTTGGCTTATAAATCAATTAAAGAGAACAAACCCGATATCCTAGAAGAGACAAAGAAGAAACCCAATGATAGTACGCAACTTAATTTTGATTTTCTTAATTATTTAAAAAGAGTGTATTTCAATAATGAGGACTGCGAAAAAATCTTTGATAAAGTTTACGAAAATTATTGCAATTTGAAATATAGTCCTTAATTAAGTAAAATAATAAAAAGGGTCGCAAAAATTATTTAATAACAAACAACAATGATAAAGTTACCCAAACTCAAGAAAGATATCAAAACCTTTCTTTTCAGCGAGGAAGCGAAAATCACCAAAAAGAAAGCCCTAAAAATGGGAATGGGCTTGATTATCGCTTCGGGTATTTTGACTGCCGGCTTGGCTTCAGCTGGTCACACCAACTATTTCTCTAATACTAGTCCAACGGTAAAGGTTGCGGAAGCTCAAACCTGCTCCCACACTTCCCATTCTAGTCATGGTTCTCATGCCTCCCACGGTTCCCACGGTTCTCATGGTTCTCACGGTTCTCATGGTTCTCACGCCTCCCACGGTTCTCACGGCCAGTGGTAAGAGCTATGTATGGAAGTTTCTTTCAAGAAAATTATCTTACATTAATACTCACTTTAAAGTGTAATCTTAATTGTTCTTTTTGCCCGATAGAGAAAAAGAATATTTCTTTAAATTTTAAAATTGCTCAAAAAGCAATTGATTTTTTCCTTTTTTCTGGCGGTTTCCAAAAAACAATCAAATTCTTTGGCGGAGAACCTCTTCTTGAATTTAATTTACTAAAAAAAATAATTTTATATTCTGAATCAAAGGCCAAAAAACTAAACAAAAAAATTAAATTTCTCATTACCACCAACGGTATCTTCCTAGAAGATACCGTAATTTCTTTTTTGAAGAAACACAATATTGAATTAACACTAAGCTCCCACCATTTTAAAAAAATAAATGAAAAGAAAGGGAAGGTTTATCAAATTATTAGTTTCCCTAAAATTTCTTTAAACATAGACATTCTTCCGGAAAAAGCTAAAAATTTATACAATGATTTTACCAAATTTTATCATCTAGGATTTAAGAAATTCAATCTTCTGCCGGTTTATTATATTCATTGGTCGCAACAAAATTTAGATAACTTTGCGCAAAATTTAGATAAAATCAAAAAGTTTTATTTAACGCACCCAGATATTTATTTTTTAAATTCGGAATTGGTTGGAGAAGTGCCCTTATTTAATTCTTGCTATAATATCGATCCCCAAGGTAATATATACACTAGTAATATTATTTTATTTAAAAAATTTGAAAAAATTAAAGATTTATTATATATAGGAAATGTTAAAGAAAACAAATTGAAAGAACTGTCAAACACTCCATCATTAAGAGGAATAATTGAGAAAAAATTAAACAAAAAAATACTAAAATCAACATTAAAAGCCGATGAAATTTTAAATGATTTCGTCAATTCAATGAAAATTCCAAAAATCTTTAAAAAAGCCGACATTAAAGTAGGATATTCCTGCAATAATCACTGCAAATTTTGCGTTCAAGGGAGAAAAAGAGAGCTCTTTCCCGATAAAACAACTGAAGAGATAAAAAAAATTTTAATTGAAGCGAGAAAAAATTGTCAGGAGGTTGTTTTTACCGGCGGCGAACCTACCATTCGGCCGGATTTTATAGAGTTAGCTCGTTTCGCTAAATCCCTGGGCTTCAAAAGAATCCAGGTTCAGACCAACGGCCGGATGTTTGCTTATAAAAAGTTTTGCCAAGAGGCTATAGACGCCGGAATAAATGAATTTGGTCTGGCTCTGCACGGCCACATTCCTGAACTCCATAACTATCTTACTTCTTCCGAAAGTTTTTATGAAACAGTTCAAGCTATAAAAAATTTAAAGGAACTCGGGCAACCAATTCCTTCTAATACGGTAATAACCAAATCCAATTACCGTCATTTGCCGGAAATCGCCCAATTGTTAGTTTCTTTAAATGTTGACCAATTTCAATTTGCTTTTGTTCATGCTATGGGTTCAGCCCAGGAAAATTTTTTTTCAATTGTTCCCAGAATGTCTATGATAATTTCTTATGTGAAAAGGGGGTTGGATGTCGGAATAGCGGCTGACAAAAAAGTAATGACCGAGGCCATTCCCTATTGTTTAATGTCCGGTTATGAAGAGTATATTGCCGAAAGATTAATACCTTCAACGGAAATTTACGAATTAGATACGAAAGTGGAATTTGATAAGGTAAGGCCTACCTTAGCGAAAATCAAAGGCGATAATTGCCGAAAATGCAAATATAATGATGTTTGCGAAGGAACCTGGAGAGAATATCCCGAAAAATTTGGATTTTCCGAATTTAAACCAGTAAAAAGAAACATAATAAATAATGAAGCAACCAATAAATTAGTTAAAGTTAAGGACTAAAATTGCCTAAAACATAGACTTCTTTTATAATACCTCTAGAGGAATTCGATGATTTCCAGAAAATTTTTATATGAATTATCAATGGCGAGAAAAACTTAATTTTTATGCTTTTATAGCTAATATTTTAGGGGAAGGCGATATCTACCCACCAACAGAGTTTGCTAAGCCCATTTCCGTTTCACGGGTAGTCAACGCCTGGAAAGAAACAACCGGATTAATTAGAACCGGTAAAGCTCCAAAACAATTAGGCATATTTATTTTTGTTCCTTTCTGCAAAACAAAATGTTTTTTCTGTCCATTTTTTTCTTTTCCCCCTTCATCTAAGTTAGAACTGGATGTTTTTACAGACTCGCTTTTAAAAGAAATGGAGTTCTTTAAAGATGTTTTTAAAGGAGTAGAATTTAATACTCTTTGGTTTGGCGGAGGTACCCCTTCTATATTAGAAGAAGAACACCTCAAACAAATTTTTGGTACCTTGTATAAATTATTTTCTTTTACTAAAGACGTGCAAATTACCTTTGAATGTTCCTGCTCAACCACGAATTATAAAAAATTGAAGATTCTGTATTCTCTCGGTGTAAACCGTATTACCCTGGGAATTCAAAGTTTGAACAACCGCGTTTTAAAAGAAAATAATCGCTTATTTCAAGATAAAGAAACGAGTCTTAAACTCATAAAGGATGCCAAAAAAGCAGGGATTGAAATAGTCAATGTGGATTTAATGTGTGGTCTTCCCGGAGATAATATCAATTCCTTTAAAAAAAGCCTGGAGGGAGTGATTGCCTTAAAGCCTGAGATGGTTCATATTAATCCCTTTTTCCCCAGCGCAGAAACTAACTTTTTTAAACGCGGTAGAAATTATTCACAGGCAGATATATTGCGAAGGTCTAAAGAGGCTGATCTTGGAATGCAAATTTTGCAAGGAACGGGTTACAAGAGGGTTGAGGGAGCATTTCTTGGGTTTGCTAGAGTAGAGGGTGTGGCTAATCAACAAGAAATAGATAGGACAAGGCACAGTTCTTCATTTATAAGTTTTGGTCCCTCTGCTGAATCACATGCCTTTGCGCAGCTTGACTACACCAATGCCTATTTTGAAAATCAGTGGAATAAAATAATCCTACCTAAATACGTCGGAATTAGATTTAGTATTAAAGAGGAAATGAGAAAGCACATCGTTTCAAATTTACGATACATTATTCTCCGGGAAGGTTTCAAAAGACTTTTTGGTAAGGATATTGTTGAAAGCTTTCCCAAAGAAATTAGTGAGCTTAAAAGATTCAATCTGGTTCATATTGATGAAGAAAAGGTATTTTTTAAGATTAAAACCAGACAGGAACAACTTATTCTAGCCAAACATTTTTTTAATCCCAAATATTTAAATGGTATCTCAAAAAAATTTGGCGTGCGCTTTAACCAAAATAAAAATTACTTTGCAGAAATAACAAAGTTAATTGATATATCGGTATGAACTTTAGGCAAAAGGAAAAACTATTTAAGTATTTGGCTCGACATTTTGACAGTATGGATTATCCGCCGATTATCCTATGGAAGCCAATCAAAAGGGAGCTTATAAAAAAGGCTTGGCGCCATCGGGTAAAAAAGATAATAAACGGAGCACTGGATTATCCCGGTCTTTATATTCATATTCCATATTGTCAGACCAAGTGTTTTTTTTGTAAATTTAAGGTCCGCGTAGGCAATTCCGGCAAGATGCTTAACCGATACCTGAAATACCTAAAAAATGAAATAGAAGAGTTTTCTCCTTTACTAAAGAAAGTGCCCTTCAAGACCCTTTATCTGGCAGGAGGAACGCCAACTATTTTTTCCGCTCATCAATTGGATGCTTTATTTACTCTATTAGAGGAAAAATTTAATCTCATAGAAACCTCCCAAAGGCTTATTGAAGCAACGCCTGCGACATTGTCTTTGGAAAAACTTAGAGTTCTAAAAAAACACGGGATAAACCGTTTAACCATAGGCATCCAGGTTTTAGACAAAAAGCTTCTTACCGCAATTAACAGAAGGAACCAGACCGAGAAGACGGTAAGGAGTTGTTATAATCAGGCTCGCCAGGTTGGAATAAAAATTATTAATATTGATTTGGTGGTAGGCCTGCCGGGCCAGACTGCCGCATCTTTTCTTAAGGATGTAAATTTTGTTTTGCAATTGCGACCCGATGCCATTCATATCTTTTCCTATGAAGAAGAAAATTTGGTTATCTTCTATATGATGGGCAAACGTATCACGGACAAAGATAGAACAAAAAGGGACCAAATGCTTGAATTAGCCGATGGAGAAATCCGAAAATACGGCTACCGTTCCTATAGAGGCGAGGCTTATCTCTTGTCTCCCGGAGCGGCTAATTTTCAATTTCAGTATCGCTACTCTGTTAACGGTTCTCTTTTGGGTTTAGGAGCCGAGGCGTTATCTTACATTCCCGGCTATTACGCCTATGAAAATTTTAAAACAGAGGAATACTTGAATTACGGGGACAAAGATCAATTCCCGCCGTATCTTAATGGTTACCCCCTAAATAAAGATGAAACCTGCACCAACTACATTATCAATAATATCAGAGACGGACTCGATAAAACTATATTCCGCAGGCTCTACAGAGTAGATTTTAATAAAACATTCCGCAAAGAGATTAATTTTTTAAAAAGATTAGGGATATTACAAGAAAGCCGGGAAAGAATCAAACTTATTGCCAGAAACGATTTTGAATTCAGAACCTATTCTAAATTCTTTTTCAGTCCTAGAATAATTAAAGAATTAAAAGCGGCTGTAAAGGCGCGCAATAAATAATGAATAAAACTGCCAAACCAAAAATTCTTCTTTTTAGAAACATATTTAATTCCCCGGATAAAGAAAAAAATCAATGGGTAAGCCCGGGAACTCTTTATTTGGCTTCTAGCTTAAAAAGGGCCGGTTTTAGGGTTGTTTTTAGCGACTCTAAGATTTCTTTGGAAGAAGATGAATTTATTACGGGAAAAAAAGAACTGGAGAAAATTTTGAAAGACAATCCCGATATAAACTTTATCGGTATTTCTCTTTGTGAGGATTTTTTTGAAAAAGCCCAAAAATTAATTGAGTTTTTACGTAAAAGGACAGATGCTTTTATCGGAGTGGGTGGTGTAATGCCCACCCTTACCCCAGAACACGTTTTTGTTCATCTCCCAGGTATTAATTTTCTGGTTAGGGGTGCCGGCGAATTTATATTCCCTGCTTTAGTTAAAATCCTGGCGGGTAAAAATATAAATTCCCGTCTGGACAAAAAAGAGAAGGATAAACTTTGTAAATTACAAGGATTTGCTTTTCGCAATAAATACTATTCTGTTTGGTCCTCTTTAGGCGAAATTAATAAACTGCGAGATTATGACCGTTCTGTGCTGGATTTCAGTTTTTTAAACAAAGATGACTTGACCGAGGGCTTAAATCTTTTCACTTCGCGGGGGTGCTTCAATAATTGCTTCTTCTGCACTACGCCCGGCAAAGGAGAGTATATTGCTAAAAGCTTTGCTAATTTAAAAAAAATCCTTAAAGATTATCATAAGCGGCTTAAAACGATATTCGGAAACGAGATTCCCGCTTATGCTTTTAATCTTTCTTTTAACGACGATGACTTCCTGGCTGATAGCAAAAGAGTTTTGGATTTTTTTTCTTATCTGGGAAATAGCCCTTTCCGCATAAATTTTTTCCAGACGGGAATAAACTCTTTCTTCAAAATGAAAAATGGCAGGTATACAAACGAGATTAATCGTAAACTCCTCAACGGTTTCAGTCCACTTATTTTCTCTTCTGATAAAAGTAGCGTGTATATAGGCACAGAAAATTTCTGCGACAGCGAACTGGCAAGACTCGGCAAAGGGTATGATTTTTCAAGGGTAGAAAAAGTGGTTGATGCGCTAGCCAAGAAACAAATATATCAGGTGCATCACTTCATTGCCAGTAACCAATTGACTACGCCGCAGGATTTATTGGATAATTTAATAAAAATTGCTATTTTGAAAATTCGTTACGGAGAATATTTTAAAATCCTGGTGCCCATTATTCCTTATCTGGTATCATTTTATCCCTCGGCAAGCTATAAAATCGCCCTCACCAAAAAAAGGGAAAAATTTCTGAATATCAAAAGGGTTCTGTCTTTAAAAGGTCAACCAAAATATGATTACCCTTTAGTGGCTAATGATATACCTATGAGCGCAGTCACAAGAAAAATCATCCCAATATTATATAACCTGTTTCTGAATGAAAGGGATTATGCAAAGATACTAGGGACCGCATTAGAATATTTTAAACAATGGAAAAGAAAATAGAAGCGATAATTAATTCTTTCGTTTTTGATTTTGACCAGAGGAAATTGGAGGCGCTGGATAAAATACTGTTTTCCTTGTTGCTCAAAAAAGAACTAAGGCTTTTTGAAGGAAAGAATACTCCGGAAATACAAAGAATAGAACGAGTACTATCCCGTTATCACAATTATCGGGATTTAATATTAAAACGGCTTTTAGGAAAGGGCGGCCGGGGCAGAGATTGGCTCATAAAAAAACTATATTTAGCTCCCGCGCGCTTGATTCTTTTGGTAACCCGTGATTGCCAGTTAAGATGTCAATATTGCCGGATAAGAAAATTTCCGGCCTCAATGCGAGAGGATGTTTTATATAAGGCGATTGATTTGATATTTACTTCCAATCGGCAAGACCTGCAAATCCAATTTTTTGGCGGCGAACCGCTTCTGCGATTTGCCCTTATTAAAAAAGGCGTGGAATACGCGCAGAGGATTAACAGCCAATTTAACCGCGACCTTACTTTTATGCTTACGACAAACGGCATTGCCCTGAACAAAGAAAAGATGCGTTTTCTCAAAAAACATAACTTTTTAGTGGAATGCAGTATAGACGGAGAAATTACAAGTCAGCTCCGAAAACGAAAGGCGGTTGACGGCCGAAACTATTATTCTCACCTAATAGACAATCTCAAAGGTTTTTTCCGCGCTGAAATACCTCATTATTCCATTAGCGTGGTTACGCCCCAGGACGCCTCGTCCGCATTTAAAACATTTAAGTATTTAGTGGATTTAGGATTTGAAAGATTGCAGATTAATTATTCTTTAGGAGTTTGGTGGTCGCCGACAGCCATAAAAGCATTTTTTAAACAAGCTGCTAAGATTATAGATTATATAAAGAAAAGGCCGGAAATTGAGTTTATAAATCTTAGCAGCGCCAGAAGAGAACCGGTAGTTTTGAATGCCGAGTTAACAGTAGATTGCGAGGGAGGCATATTTTTAGAGTCCGGGATTAGCTTAGAAGAGGACTTTATGGCTATGAAAAAGAAATTTTTGGTAACCGATATAAGCAAAGCCAAAAACATCAATCTTTATACCCCAACCCAATTTCAGAATTTTTACCAATTATCCAAAGTATATTCTGAAACAAGCCCCAAAAGGAGAATTATCCTGAATAATATTCTTTTAGGGAAAGAATTTGAAGTATTCTTAAAGAAAATAAGCGAGCGATGATAAATTTAAGCCCAAAAAAACTTAATTTTTATAAATTTCTGACGGTTAAACTCACTAATGACGACCTTTATCCGCATTATCTTCATGGGCAGGATTTTTCGCTGGGGCAGGTCAGGGATTTTTGGCGAAAAACAGTTAAAGCAATCTTAGAAAAAAAAGCTCCTCAAAAATTGGGTCTTTATATTCATATTCCTTTTTGCCGCCAAAAATGTTTTTTTTGCTCTTGTGATTCTTATATTCCTCCTTCTTATAAAGAGGTGGGAGATTACTTAGGGCTTTTAAAAAGAGAAATTGACGCTTTCCGAGATATTTTTAAGCGGGTCTCTTTGACTTCGGTTTATTTTGGCGGAGGCAGTCCTTCTTTTTTAAAAACGCCGGACCTTAAGAATTTATTCCGTTACCTTTACCGGAGTTTTAATATCCATCCTAAAGCCCAGCTAATTTTTGAAGGCACGCCCCGCGATTTGAATGAAGAAAATCTTGCCGCCATTGCAAAATACGGGGTTAATCGTCTTACTATCGGCGTGCAAAGTTTAGACCCTAAGGTTATAAAATTGATGAAACGACCGCAGAGCAAGAAGGATTTTATCAGAGTTTTTAAACTCGCGCGGCGTTTGGGAATTCCTTATATCAATATTGACCTCATTGCGGGCCTGGAAGGACAATCGGTAAAATCTTTTCTCTCGGATTTAAAAACCATGCTTGATTTGGGGGCGGATATGATTCATGTTACGGGGTTTACCCCCCTGGCCCATACTCCTTTTTGCCGGGCCGGCAAGAAACTGTCGCCATCGCAGGAAGAAAACCGTAAGACGATGCTTGCCGCTTCGCGTAAAATTTTTAAAATGGTATTTAAGGAGATTGATTGCGAAAATTCAGGTTTGTCTGAAAGAGCCGAAAATGTTCAGGAAACCGATTTGCGCAAAGAAAATTCTTCGCTTCTGGGCATAGGATACAGCGCCCAATCCCATGCTTTCAGCCAGGCCTGGTATGCCCATCCTCATCTTGTTGACCTTGCTCTTGCCGACCACAAACCTAATTATAAAAGATTGCCTGTTTTTACGGGCGTGAGAGGCAGTTTAGACGAAGAAATGCGCAAATTCATTTTCAGCAATCTCCAGAGAGGATTCTCCAGAAAGTTTTTCTCTGGCCTTTTCGGCCGAGACCCGGTGGATTTTTTCAGGAAAGAAATAACGGCTCTGACCGCAATGGGCAAGTTAGAAATAAAAGGCGACCGGGTGATTTCCCGCATTAACGGGAGGCAGGAATTCCTGGTTTTGTCTAAGATTTTTTACAGCCCAGAAAGAATCAGGGCTATCTTACGGGTTCACGGGAAAGAGTATGACAAAAATAAGGATTACCAAACGGATTTAAATATTCTCTATGACGAAACAGATTAAAGAAATGGAAGATTGGGAATTTTATTGCGGCGATATTTCAACTTATTCCGAAGATTGGTTTTACAATCGAAGTTTTGTTTGTGGAGAAAAAACTATTGATTTATTTAAAAAAATATTTGAATTATTTGAAGAGAATAGAATCATTATAAATACGGCTAATTGGAACGGCCAATATTTTAAAATAAATTTATTTGATGAGCAAGTAAGAAAATCTTTTGAAGTGGTTATAAAAAAATATAATGAAAATGAACGTTTATTATATACAAAATATCGATTTCTTATTTTACCTAACACTTTCGTTATATTAATCGGTAATTTTAGCAATCTGACAAAAGGCATGATAAAAACACTAAAAAAATTATCTGATAATTTAAGCAAAATAAGACCTTCTGATTTGTTCAATGTCGTCTATAACGATAATAATAAATCTGTTAAGAAACTTTACAAACCAATATCAGTAACTAAAATAAATTCTCAAAATAAAGACGCGTCTTATTCTAAATCGCTCTATGATTGGGGTAATAAAGAAATAAATCACACTTTTTTATTAAATTATAATTTGATAAATGATCAAGATTGGCAGATAGATCTTACTGGCGTTAAACAGTTTTATTTAAGATGTAGCGATGTCGAATGCATCTATAATCATAATATTTTTGATTTTTCTTCTTGCCATAGAGAATATGCGCTTTCAAGAATCAATCAATTTGATGATGAGGTCTTAAAGGATAGAGATTTATTTGAAAAGATGATTTTACGTAATGCTACTTTTGAGCTTAAAGACGAAGATATTGTTTTGGGATGCGATTCCAAGATTTATAACGTTTTAGATAAAATAACTCAAGCATTAAAAGGTTTTTCTATAAACATTTTATTATGTTCATGTATGAATAAAATAATCGGAAATGATATTAATTCTATAATCAAGAGAATAAACAAAAAGAATAACACATTAATACTCTGCACAGAATGTAATGCTGTTGGGAAACCCATGGAAGGAATAAAAGACATGATAAGAACTTTTTTAAAAACTAAAAAAATACATCGGTTTAAAAATAGATTATTTAACCTTATTGGATTTGAGAATGACCGCGGAATTAAGGAAATTACACAGATATTAGAAAGGTTCTTTAATATAAACTTGAATACGGTATTATTACCTGGGGTGAAAACAAACTCCTTAAAGGATTTTTATAAAGCAAAACTGCAAGTACTTAATCATCAGGGGGCTTTTAATGACATCTTTAACAAAATATTTAAAGAGAAAAATTTTGATGTTCTGGAACTTCAACCTCCTTATGGAATAAAGCAAACAATTAAATGGCTGAAATCTGTAGGAAATTATTTTAAAATTGCAATTGATAAGAATAATAATTGGAAAAAGTATTATGCCGAGAGAATAACCGCATGGAAAAAATTAACCAAGGAGGCGATGAAGTTCAGACTAGGATTTATTATTTCTAAAGAAGATATTGAATTATTAACCGTTCCCAAGAAATATCCTTTTGGTATACCATTATTAAAATATTTAAAAGAGATGGGATTTGGAATAAACATTCTCTTTACTTCTTGCAAGGATTTTGATTATCAAAAAGAATTATTATTAGATTTATTTGAAGATAAAAATAAGATTAATATCGAATTGTTAAATAATCCCAAAAAATTAGATGACTGGATTTCAGAAACTAACTGCGCTTGTATCTATTCAGATTTTTATAACGATATTAAGATAATATCTCACGGAAAGATTCCATTTTCAATATCTCTTTGCGAAAAAGGCATTGATGGGGCGATTCGAACACTAGAAGAATTACTACGTTTGTGTAGAATAAAATTTTTTAGCAAATATCAAATTTATTATAAACAAAGACCAATGGTTATTGATGAAGGATAAAATGCTAAATTTAGAAAAAATAAAAGAGATTCAAAAAAAATTCAATCATACGTATTTGCACGGGATTTACTTGGCTATAAATGCGATAGCCGATGCCTACATTTTAATAGACGGCCCGTCTTGTATTTTTGATAAAGTGGATTTTATCCATAAAACCCACGATTTATTCTCGGATTTAATAAGAAGGAATTCAACTCATCGTATCTGTTCCACCGGTGTTCAAACAGATCAAACTATAGTGGTAAATGATAGGAGCGATAAAATAACAAATTTATTACAGAAGATTAGCAAAGAAAAAGATTGTTCCGTCATTTTCGTCTGTTCAGTCCCTATGGCAACTATAACCGGGACACAATACGATTTGATAATTAATAAATTGCAGAAAAAGATGCCGGTCCCCCTGATTGAAATACCTTCGAAAAGCTTACACGGAGATTGGCTGCTTGGTTATGAGGAAACACTTCTTTCTATTGCGAAAAATCTGGAATTAAAAATGAATTTAAAGGAACCCAGAAGCGTTGGGATTGTTGGATATTTTTTTGATAGAAATGAAGGCGATCATATTGGAAATTTAAGAGAACTTAAAAGGATTCTTAAAGAACTTTCTTTAAACCTTATATCGGTTTGGTTAGATGGAAGTTCTTTCAACAAACTTCAAGAAATTGAAAAAGCTGAAATTATTATTTCTCTTCCATATGGGAGAAGAGCTGCTAAAGAAATTGTAAAAAAAACAAAAGCAGATTTAATCGAATTAGATTTACCATTTGGACTGAAAAACACAAAGGAGTGGCTTAGGGCAATTGGTAAAAGAATAAATAAAGAGAAACAAACAGAAGTTTTAATTGATAAAGAATTAAAAGAAATCATTCCCAGTATTAGTTTGGTTACTTCCGAATACCTTATGAATAAAAGATTTGCAATTAATGGCGATCCTTATTTGACTTATGCCGTCGCTACATCTATAAGGGAGTTAGAAGGAGAAATCGATCATATAATAATCTTCGGGAAAAAGGAGTCAGCCGATAATTTAGTTTCTAAAAATCATTCGGGATTCAAAACCATCTATGAACCGGTATATTCAGATGTGTTTGATTTAAATACTTCAAAAATAGATTTGTTTGTAGGCAACAGCCACGTTTTTTATTCACTGCGAATGCAAAAGATAAAAAAACCATATATAGAAATAGGTTATCCTTCATTTTACCATCATTGCTTAACAAGCAGTCCGTTTTTAGGTTTTAAGGGATTCGTTTATTTTTTAAACAGGGTAATGAATAGCTTATTGGAAAATGAGTAGAATAAATAAAATAGTCATATATGGAAAAGGCGGGATTGGCAAAAGCACCATTGCTAGTAATTTGAGTATGGTTTTTGCAAAAAACAACTTGAGGGTTCTTCAAATTGGATGCGACCCAAAACACGACTCAACCCTATGCCTGTTAAATGGAAAAAAGATTAAAACCGTAATGGAATTAGCTTCTGAAAAAAATGTAAAAGATATCACAAAATCTGATATCATCGCTAAAGGAATAAAAAATATTGATTGCATAGAATGCGGCGGTCCCAAACCGGGGGTGGGATGCGCCGGCAGAGGCATATCCTTAATGTTTGAAGTACTGACTGACTTAGAAATAATTAACAGTAAAGAATATGATGTGATAATCTACGATATTTTAGGCGATGTTGTTTGTGGAGGATTCGCTGCTCCTTTAAAGTTGAATTTTGGCGAAAAGGTATTCATTGTAATATCTGAAGAGATATCCTCATTATATGCAGCAAATAATATTTCCCAAGGAATTCTGCAATACGAATACAACGGAATTTATTTGGGAGGATTAATTTTAAACCTTCGGGATAATCATGCTAATTTAAAGCACGTATATGAATTTGCAGAAAAATTAAACAACAATGTTTTGATAGAAATCCCAAGAAGTAAAGAAATTAGCGATGCAGAATATAAGTATAAAACTGTAATAGAAGAATATCCAAGCTCAAAGATAGCAAAAATATTTTCTACCCTTGCAGATAAAATATTATCTTGCAAGAAAAATACAACCAGGAAATTGAATTATATTAATGAAGATGATTTTTATAATATTTTCAGGAACTCAAAGCATGGAACACATTGATTTTCATATTTCATATAGATGTGTGAATAAATGCATTTTTTGCAGTTCTTCGGATTCGATAAGAAAATTCAAAAACCATCCTTTGAGATACGAACAAGCGATAGCCATTCTTAAGGAAAAAAGAAAACAATTCAAAAGCGTTAATTTTACCGGAGGAGAACCAACGCTTTTATCATTTTTACCACGTTTGGCTCAGGAATCTAAAAAACTAGGATATAAAATTTACGTCGGGACTAACGGAACGGGCTTTGCGGACCGGGATTTCTGCCGTAAAGTAGCGCCATTTATTGATGAAATATGTTTTTCTGTGCATGGCTACACGTCAGCATTGCACAATTTTCATACAAAAAACAAAGCAAGTTTTGCCAATTTAAACAAGGCGTTAAAGAATATTTCAGCATTTCCGGTAACTTTGTTAAGCAATACGGTGATAACAAAATATAATTTTCCCTATTTAGAAGAGATTCTCTCATTTCTGGCGTCAAAGAAAATAAAACAATCATTATTCTCGAACCTAGCTCCGGAAGGAAGGGGATTAGATAATTATAAAAAACTGGCTACGAGATTAAGCGATATCAAAAAAAGGGTACCCAGGTTGGTTAAATCAGCTAATAACGATAAAATAATTTTGAGATTCTTTGGTATCCCGGCTTGTGTTTTAGGGGATTATGCAACGCATTCCAATGATTTTTTCTGGGATGCCAGGCTCAATATTGAACAGGCAGGCGATAATAAGAAGTTCTTTATTGAACAGGAGAAGACGTATTTTCCTAACCGCAGCCGGATAAAAACACAAAAGTGTAAAGCCTGCTTCTATAAAAATATCTGCGGCGGTGTTTTCCAAGCATACTATAATATATTCAAGGATAAAGAATTACAGCCATTAAAAAAATGAATAAAAGAAGATTTGCCAAAAGAAATAAGGTTGCCCAGACGCCGAAATACTGGGTTAGACTAACCCGAGTTTGCAACAATAATTGTGTTTTTTGTCTTGATAAAGCAGCTCAGAATGGCACATCTATGCCTCTATCAGAGATAAAAAATCAATTAAAACAAGGACGCAAGCAAGGTTTTAAAAAATTGATTTTAAGCGGCGGAGAGCCGACGCTTCATCCGGATTACCTTGAAATTGTCAAATTTGGCAAAGATATTGGCTATGATGACATTCAAACCGTAACCAACGGTCGGATGTTCGCTTATAAGGATTTTTTAGAAAAGGCTGTAGAAAATGGTTTGACCGAAACCACCTTGTCCATTCATGGTCACACCAAGAAGCTTTATGAAAAACAATCGGGCATTAAAGATTCTTATGAACAGGTCTTAGCCGGATTAACCAATGTTTTAAATTCCAAAAAACTGATTGTTAATGTAGACATTGTTATCAATAAGATTAATTATAAATATTTAGAAAAGATAATAAGATTTCTTATTAATTTGGGGGTAAAAGAATTTGATTTGCTTCAGGTGGTTCCTTTTGGGGCGGCCTGGGAAAATAAAAATAAGGTTTTTTATGACCCCCGAGCTTGTTTATCCTATCTTCATAAAGCTTTTGCCCTTCAAGAAGAATTTCCGCAACTTTATATCTGGACTAACAGACTGCCGGCTTTCTGTTTAGAGGGCTTTGAAGAATTAATTCAACATCCTTTTAAACTTAAAGACGAAATCCGTGGCCGAAAGGATATGTTAGAGGATTTTATTAAAAATGGTAAGATGATGAATTGTTTTGGAGAAAGGTGTAAATATTGCTTTTTGTTAATGTTCTGCCAAGACTTAATAGAACTGAAAAATAAAGGGAATCTAATTTCTAAGCCTTATCCTTTATGTCTAAGGCTCAAGCAGCCACCGGTTAAAAAATATCTGTGGGCTAACTTTAACCTTAATAATTTCCTGGATTTCTTTATAGAACGCCGTTATTTTGTGAAAAGTATAAGATGTAAAAAATGCCGTTATAATAAGTCCTGTTTTGGAATGCAAATTAATTATATTAGGAAGCATGGCTTTAAAGAATTAAAGCCAATAAAATAGACCTATGGCAAATTTGTACTATATTCAAGTCACCAGAAAATGCAATCAAAAATGCCGCTTTTGTTCTAATCCCCCTAATAGAAGAATATTACCTTTAGAAAAAGGTAAACAATTAATTGATTATTACATACGCAAGGGTTGCGATGGTCTTATTTTCACAGGAGGAGAGCCAACCATTTCTCCTCATCTTGCTGATTTAATCAGATATGCCAGTCTTAAAGGAATTCCTCATCGGATAATTACCAATGGGCAAAAATTAGCGGATTTTAACTACTTACTTTCTTTAAAGAAAGCCGGGTTATACCATCTTCATCTTTCTCTCTATTCCTATAAAGAAAAAATACAGGCCTTTTTAACGAAAAATGAAGATTCGCTTAAAAATATCACCCAAGCCCTTAAAAATTTAGAAAAGATTGGAGGAATTACTACCGATATGAATATCACCATAAATCATTACAATGCTGACCATTTGTTAGAAAATGTAAAATGGATACTTAATAAATTTCCATTTATCCGCCATTTTGTCTGGAATAATTTAGACCCGATTATGAATAGAGCCAAGAGAAACCCGGATACCATTCCAAAATTATCTGAGTTTGAGTTATCGTTGCATCAGGCGCTAGAATTTTTAGAGAAAAATAACAAGACCTTCCGGGTAGAAAGGGTGCCTTTATGTTATCTTACGGGCTACGAGCATGTTCTGAATGAAACAAGAAAACAGGTAAAAAAAGAAAATAGATTGACTTATTTTTTAGATGAACGGGGTTTTCTTTCTGAGAAAGACTGGCTAAAGAAGTGGGGCTATGGGAAAGCCAAATGTTGTCGGGCTTGCTCTTTAAATTCTATTTGTCCCGGGTTATATCAAATGGACAAATTCTATTCTTCAAAAGAATTGTATCCTGTTTTTGGTGATAAAAGAATAATTATTAATAAAATCCTCAATGGAGAATAAAAGTGAGAAAAAAATTCAAATTAATTTGGGGCATATTTGCAACAATGTATGCAAATTTTGCATGAACGGTGAGCCGCTCAATAAGAGAAAATTCGTTCCTTTTTCTTTGGCTAAAAAAGAATTAAAAAAACTTAAAGATAAAAATTATAATGTCGTTGGATTTTTAGGAGGAGAAATCACGATTTATCCCAAAATAATTGAATTGGTAAAGTTGGCTACTAAATTAGGTTACGAAAGAATTGATTTAGTAAGCAACGGCCGAAGATATTCGGATATTAAATTCCTTAAAAATTTAATTGAAGTGGGGAACATCAGATTCTATTTATCTATTCATTCTCATAAGGAAAAAATTGAGGATTTTTTGACTTCAGTTAAAGGAAGTTTCAATGAGAAAATCCAGGGACTTTATAATCTAATTACTTTGCAAAAAAAAGGATTGATACAAGAAAGGATTTTTATCAATTTGGTAATAAACAAATTAAATTACAAGTTTCTTTCCCAGATTTTAATCTTTTATTTCAAAAATTTTGGGATAAAAGATTTTAGATTTAATTTTATAAGACCCGAGGGCCGGGCTTTTGTTAATTTTAAGCTTTTAGTGCCGACCTATACCGAAATTCTGCCCTACCTTAAAAAATCTATTTTGCTTTCTAAAAAACTGAATCTTGACATTAGCTTAGAAGGTATCCCTTTTTGTCTCTTGAAAGAAATAAAAAATTTTAAAGATTTTGT
>Ga0210057_1003890_pt1 | contig 20243 bp, 18 predicted proteins | sample CryGeyCG2114_010_2_FD_183968 | JGI IMG/M metagenome (GOLD analysis project Ga0210057, IMG submission 183968) | Groundwater microbial communities from aquifer - Crystal Geyser CG10_big_fil_rev_8/21/14_0.10 (SPAdes) (version 2) | ecosystem: Environmental > Aquatic > Deep subsurface > Groundwater ...
AATTTGAAGACAAAAGCCATCTTTTATACGAAGAGCTGGTTGAAAATATAATAGGCCAGCAATTATCTGGTAAGGCTGCCGATACTATATTTAATAGGTTTCTAAAACTATTTGATAATAAATTTCCAAGTTTTGAACAATTATTAAAAGCTGATGTAGAAAAACTAAGATCTGCCGGAATGAGTTACAGTAAAACAAACTACATTAAAAATATTGCCAGGGCGTTCAAGGAAGGGGAGTTGGTTATGGCAGAAATAATTAAAATGACAGACGAAGAAGTTATAAAAGAACTTACAAAAATTAAAGGCGTAGGGAAGTGGACCGCAGAAATGATTTTGATTTTTACGTTAAAAAGAGAGGATGTTTTTTCACTAGGTGATGCTGGTCTTAGACGGGCTATAAAAAATTTGTATAAATTGGAAAAGGATGCAGATATACTTAAACTTTCCGAAAAATGGAAACCATTTAGAAGTCATGCCAGTTGGTATTTATGGAGAAGTTTGGAATAATGGATCAAGGTCCGACCTTAACATGTGCCTAATCAAGGTCGGACCTTGTTTACTGCTTATGGTTTCGCCCCAGGGGTGGAAAGCTAGTGAAAACTAGACAAGGAAATGTATTCTTAGAACAATGTGGCTTGAAATAGAGCTTAAAATTCCTTATAATTAATAGGTTATTTATGGATCCCGTTAGAAGTCGCGATCACATGTGATTTTTAACAGGAAAGTAAAATCTATGAACTTAAATAAAACTATTAAAGAAAGGAATTATTAAGTAGATCGCGATCTACTTCTAACGGGATGGATTTATTAGCATTATTACTGGACAATAAGTTAATTGTAACTCTTTGTGCAGGTATCCTTTCCATTTTATACGGACTGTTTTTATCCTACAGAGTTTTGTTAAATCCAAAAGGCGACAAAAAAATGAACGATATTTCAGATGCTATCAGTGAGGGCGCAGCTGCTTACATGAAACGCCAATACAGTGTAGTTGCAATAATCGGCGTTGTAATTTTTGCAGTTCTTTTCTATTTTTTGGGAATTTATGACGCTTTGGGATTTGCAATCGGTGCAATTTTTTCCACAATTGCCGGTGTCATAGGAATGAGTATTGCGGTAAGAAGCAATATCAGAACTGCTCAGGCTGCAAAAAAAGGTCTTGCCAGCGCTTTTTCTCTTGCTTTCCAGGGCGGGGCTGTAACAGGACTTATGGTGGCAGGCCTTGCTTTGATTTCTGTTGCCGGATTTTACTGGATTTTAGAAAGGTATGATCCCAATAATCTAACTCCCTTAGTTGCTCTTGGTTTTGGAGGAAGTTTAATTTCCGTTTTTGCACGTCTTGGAGGAGGAATTTTTACAAAATCTGCAGATGTCGGAACAGATATGGTCGGAAAAATAGAAAAAGGAATTCCTGAAGATGATCCAAGAAACCCCGGAGTTATTGCAGATTTAGTCGGTGATAATGTCGGAGACGACGCCGGAATGGCAGCGGATTTATTTGAAACTTATGTAATAACCGCTGTTGCTGCCATGATTTTAGGAACGCTACTTTTTCCCGGTAATCAAAATGTTTTGTTTTTTCCGATGCTAATTGGGGCTGTTTCTATTGTTGCAAGCATAGTCGGCACCTGGTTTGTAAGAGTTAGCGGTTCGGCAATTATGAAAGCTTTATATATTGGCCTTGGAGTTTCTATTACTGTTTCAATTGCAGGATTTTATGTTTTGACAACAGCTGTTTTTCCAAACGGCCTTAACGGAATTTCCACATTAAATCTTTTCTTTACATCTATAATAGGACTTATTGTTACAATTGGAATGGTTGCTATTACCGAATATTTTACTTCTAAAAAGTTTTCACCTGTTAAAACAATTGCAAACGCTTCAACAACAGGATCTGGCACAAACGTTATCGCAGGTCTTGCGGTTTCCATGAAATCTACATTTGCGCCCATTCTTTTAATTGCAGCTGCAATCTTAGTTTCATTTAACTTAGCAGGTCTTTACGGAGTTGCAATTGCTGCAATGAGCATGCTTTCCCTCGCTGGCATTATTGTTGCAATTGATGCTTTTGGACCGATTACAGATAACGCCGGAGGAATTGCCGAAATGGCAGGACTTGATAAAAAAGTAAGGGACGTAACAGACCCTCTGGATGCTGTCGGCAATACCACAAAGGCAGTAACAAAGGCTTATGCAATCGGCTCTGCCGGACTTGCTGCTTTAGTTTTATTTGCAAGCTATACACAGGAACTTGCAAAAGGAAATGCAGGAATAGATTTAATAAGCTCTTTTTCTTTATCGGAACCAACTGTAATAGTCGGTCTTTTTATCGGAGGAGCACTCCCGTATTTATTTGCAAGTCTTGCAATGGAGGCTGTCGGCAAAGCTTCGGTTGCAGTTGTTGATGAAGTACGAAGACAGTTTAGGGAAATTAAAGGGATAATGAGCGGCAAAGTAAAACCCGAATACGGAAAAGCTGTTGATATTGTTACAAAAGCAGCAATTAAGGAAATGATACTCCCAACGGCTATTACTGTTTTAGCGCCAATTGTTGTCGGATTTACCTTAGGTCCAATGGCGCTGGGCGGACTTTTGGTAGGAAGTATAGTCACAGGGCTTTTTCTTGGAATTTCCATGACAACAGGAGGCGCTGCCTGGGATAATACTAAAAAATATATTGAGGAAGGAAATTTGGGAGGCAAAGGAAGCTTTGCCCATCAAAGTGCTGTAACAGGGGATACAGTCGGGGACCCTTACAAAGATACCGCAGGACCTGCAATCAATCCGATGATAAAGGTTTTGAATATCGTTGCCCTTTTAATTGCACCCTTTCTGATCTAGATACTAGAAACTAGATATTAGTTACTAGAATTTAGCTGGAAGTCAATTTATTAAAAACTAATATCTAATAACTAGTAACTAATTACTGAATAAATGAGTGATATAGGAAAACTTCAAAAAACAGAAATAGTAGGCGAAATGAAACGCGCGTATTTGGATTACGCAATGTCTGTTATTGTTTCCCGGGCACTCCCCGATGTAAGAGACGGTTTAAAACCGGTCCACAGAAGAATTCTTTTCGCAATGCACGAAATGAATTTAACCCACAGCGCAAAATATAGTAAAAGCGCAAAAATCGTCGGAGAAGTAATGGGAAAATATCATCCTCACGGAGACGTTCCGATTTATGACAGCTTGGTTAGACTTGCTCAGGACTTTTCTATGCGTTATCCCTTAATTGACGGGCAGGGAAACTTCGGCTCTATGGACGGCGACCCTCCCGCTGCTATGCGTTACACCGAAGCAAGAATGGCGGGAATAACTGCAGAAATGATGCTTGATATGGAAAAAGAAACTGTCGATTACCTCGATAATTTCGACGCAACCTTAAAAGAACCAGTCTTTTTGCCAAGCCTTCTTCCAAACTTACTTCTTATGGGAAGTGAAGGAATTGCAGTTGGTATGGCAACTAAAATTCCTCCGCATAATTTAGGTGAAGTTACCGATGCACTATTCCATGTAATTTCCAAGGCAAAAGTTGTAAATGAACCTTTTTCTTTTACTTCAACGTCAACAATAGATGAGCTTTTGGAATTTATTAAAGGCCCGGATTTTCCAACAGCTGGAGCAATTTATGATATTAACGAGATTAAAAATGTTTATACAACAGGAAGAGGAAGGATTTTAATAAGAGGAAAGGCAGAAATAGAAGAAATAGGACAGGGAAAATCAGCAATTATAATTACGGAATTACCATATCAGGTAAATAAAGCTCTCCTTGTCGCAAGAATAGCGGATTTGGCAAAAGAGAAAAAAATTGACGGAATTTCGGATTTAAGAGACGAGTCAGACAGACACGGAATAAGAGTGGTTGTTGAACTTAAAAGAGACAGTTCTCCTAAAAAGGTTTTAAATAATCTTTTTAAGCAGACGAGTCTTCAGACAGTATTTTCTGCAAATGTTGTAGCCTTAGTTGACGGAACTCCTCAGACATTAAACCTTAAAACAATTTTAGAGGAATTTATAAAACACAGATTTTTAGTTGTAAAAAGAAGAAGCGAGTTTGAACTAAGGCAGGCAAAAGCAAGACTTCATATATTAGAAGGATTGAAAATTGCAGTAGAAAATATCGATGCTGTAATAAAAACAATCAGAGAGTCTAAAACGCAGGAAGATGCAAAGCTAAATTTAATGAAAAAATTCAAATTAACTGATATTCAGGCAACTGCAATTTTAGATATGCAGCTAAGACGCTTGGCAGCATTGGAGCGTCAAAAAATAGAGGAAGAATACCAAATGGTTAAAGAAATGATTGCATATTTAGAAAATCTTCTTTCACATCCTAATAAAATGTTAACTGTTATAAAAGGGGAGCTTGAAAAACTTAAAGAAAAATATAAAGATGAAAGAAGAACTAAAGTTTATAAGGGTAAGGTAGGAGAATTTTCCGACGAGGATCTTATTCCAAATGAACCAACTGTTATTACCATAACAGATACGGGTTATATCAAGAGGCAAAGTCTTACGAGTTTTAAGACACAACACCGCGGAGGCAAAGGCATAATTGGAATGACAACCAAGGAAGAAGATTCAATCGCAGATATTAAATATGCCCAAACTCATGATAATTTATTGTTTTTTACAAATAAAGGGAAAGTTTATCAGACAAGAGCTTATGAAATAGGGGAATCTTCAAGAACAAGTAAGGGAACAGCTATTGTAAATTTATTAAATATAGAAGCAGGAGAAAAAGTAGAATCATTCATTTCATATAGAAAAAATGATAAAGCAATCTTTGTTTTTCTTTCAACCAGAAACGGAACTGTTAAGAAATCGAGGATTTCCGAATTTGAAAATATAAGAAAATCAGGAATTTTAGCTATAAAGCTTGAAAAGGGAGACGAACTTGTTTGGAGTAAGCTTACGGCAAGTGATGATGATATCCTGCTTGTTACGCGAAACGGAAAATCTATAAGATTTTCGGAAAAGGAGGCACGGCCTTTGGGAAGAAATACAATGGGAGTAAGGGGAATATTAATTTCCAAAGATAAGGAAGATGAGGTTATTCAAATGGACATTGTCAAAAAGGGCGAGAAAGCTTTTGTTTTAACCATAATGCAAAACGGGCTTGGCAAAAAAACCGCGGTTGAACATTTCCATAAGCAGGGAAGGGGAGGACAGGGAGTAAAAGTTGCCCAAGTAACACAAAAAACAGGAAAGGTCGCATATTCCCAGATTATTCCTGCAAATTCTAAGGAGGTAATAATAACTTCGCAAAAAGGACAAATTGTAAAACTTGATATAAATTCAATCCCTACTCTTTCCAGAGCTACACAAGGTGTTATTCTTATGAGGTTTTCAAAAGCAAACGATCTGGTAGCATCTGCCGCCTGTATAGAAGAACTCGCGTAATGAAAATAGACGGAAAAAAGATCTCGGAAGATATACTTAATAATTTAAAAGAAAGAGTTGGAAAGCTTAAAAAAAAGAGAGTAACACCTCATCTTTATATAATTACTTTTGGAAAAAATCCGCAGACTGAAAGTTACTTAAAGCAAAAACTATTAAAAGCAGGCCAAATCGGCGCAAAAATAACTATTAAAAGATTTCTGGAAAATTCGGAAGAAAATAAGATTTTAAAACTTATCGAAACGCTTAATAACGATAAAGAAATCCATGGAATAATTGTACAAAGACCTTTGCCAAAAAACTTTGATAATGAACGAATTTCTCTTGCTATTATCCCTTTAAAGGATGTGGACGGTTTTCATCCCCATTCTTATTTCCAAAGTCCCGTTGGCCTTGCAGTTATAAAACTTATTGAATCAACAATTCCAAACCAAGATATTCATTCTTTTTTAAAATCTAAAAAAATTGTTTTAATTGGGAAGGGGATTACTGCAGGAAAACCAATAATAAACTTATTCAGAAAATTAAAAATCAAAACAAAAGTGATTGACAGTAAAACCCGAAATAAACAAAAAATTTTAAAATCCGCTGATATCATTGTTTCTTCTGTTGGAAAAAAGATAATCACAAAAGACATGATTAAAAAAGGAGTTTTATTAATCGGTGTCGGAATGCATATTGCTGATGGGAAGTTAAAAGGGGATTATAATGAAGATGAAATAAGATCGAAGGCTGTTTTTTACTCACCTACACCCGGCGGAATCGGACCAGTTAATGTAACTATGCTTATGAAGAATTTAATCGAGTCGGCGGAAAAATAAAAACATTGACATAAAGATAAGTATTTAATAAGATATTTTTGTGAGAAATTTTTATGAGCAGTTTAAAACCCCAATTGTTACAGTAATTTTAATTTTTTTAGGACTTGGTATTTATACAAAAGTTTTTGGGCCGATTCCGTTTTACATAAACAGCACCAATACAACTAAAACAGATCTTTTTTCATCTTCAGGAACAGGGGAGGCAACTGCGGTTTCCGATCAAGCCACAATTTATGTCGGAGTAGCTAAAACCGCAAATACGGTACAGGATGCTCAAAAACAGGTAAATACTATTGCAGAAGAATTAATCTCTGATTTAAAAAAGCTTGGCATAAAAGATAAAGATATAAAAACAACCAACTATTCTGTAAACCCAAATTATAACGACCCAAGACCTCTTATTATGGAAGAGGGTGTTTCAGATTCTGTCTCTTCCGGATTTCCTGTTCCCGGACGTGCATCAGGCTATGAAGTAACTCAAAACATAGAAGTAAAAGTTAAACCTATTGAAAACATAAATAAAGTCATAGATGCTGCAACAGCCGACGGCGCAAATTTAGTTGGGGGAGTTAATTTTAATTTTAGTGATGACTTGCAAAAAAAGTTAGAGCAAGAAGCTACAAAAGAGGCTGTGAAAGAAGGTAAGGAAAAAGCCCAAACTCTCTCTAGTGCATCGGGTATAAGACTTGGGAAAATTGTAAATGTAGTATCCAGTACCAACAATTATCCATATCCTGTTACACTTGAAACAAGAAAAGCAGAGGATTTGGACAATCCAACCCAAGTAACCCCCGGTGAGGGAACTGTAACAATTAGCGTCACCATTTACTACGAAACCTACTAAATTTTTCTGAAATCTTTATAATTTTTTATTTATTTCCACTATGGAATGCGCGGTGGGTATCGCGAAGCTGAGGATTTGTTATATGAGTATAAATTTGGGTTGTTGCAATATTTTTATGCCCAAGCATTTCCTGAACACTTCTTAAATCTGCGCCGTTGTGCAGTAGATCAGTTGCAAAACTATGCCTTAATGTATGCACTGTTGCGTCATTTACGGGAATTTTTGAGCGTAAAACATATTTTCTGACAACTCGCTCAACACTTCTTGCCGTAAGTCGCATACGTTCTCCGTCATTTTCTTCTATAGTTGCGCCGCTATAGCGGATAAATAAAGGCTTGAACTTATCTTTTCTTTCATCTAAATATCTTTTAACCCAGTCTGCAGCTCTATCCGAAATAAACACAAGCCTTAACTTGCTTCCTTTTCCTATAACCCCAAATTCACGCCGGTCTAAATCAATTTTGTCTTTATTCAAGCTGACAAGCTCTGAAACACGAAGACCTGTTGAAAAGAGAAGTTCCATAATAGCTCTGTCTCTTATCCCTTCTTCTTTTGATGTATCAGGAGTAGTAACTAATCTATCTACCATTTCTTTGGTTAAAAATTTAAGACTTCTGCTTTCGGTTTTTGGCAAATCTATTTTTGATGGTTCTAATGTTTTAAAGTCGTTTTTAATTAAAAATCTTAGAAAAGACCTTAAAGCAATTACGTAGTAATTTTGTGTTACACGCATTCGGGTTTGGCCTTTATCATCTGCCTGATTTGCCAAAAAAACTCTGTATTTTCTGATTATAGAAAGATCTAAATCCTCAACTGTTTTTCCCGGTAGAGAAGAGGAGAGCCAGTTACTAAAAACATCAAGATAGTGTTTGTAGTCACGCAAAGTAAGCTTAGAACAGTTTTTTTCTATTTCTAAATATTCGAGAAATTGATCAATTAAACCGGGCAGTTCATTATTCATATTTTGCGACGCGGTTTGAATTCGATTTATATGATAATTTGCGACGCAATAATATTATTCAATATTTTGAATGCAATTGTCAATGCCCGCCCTGTTAAATTGCTTTGCACCTGGTTTCGCCAGGATTTAACATGGTAAAGTTGACAAAAATACGAATAAAATTCATACTATAAGTATATCCAAATGCGAGATCAATACATACAGCTGATAAAAGACTATATTAATAAAACTCCTCAGTATAAAAATACATTAGACGAATTAAAGAAAAATGTATTAATTGCAGGCGCAACAGAACAGGAGTTTGAAGAAGCATTAATGGAGGTTGAAAGCGGAGAGCAAAATACAAATACAAATAACCCCTTAAATAAGCTCAGAGGCAAAAAGGGGGTTTTTGCAATAACCTCTATTCTTTTTTTAATATTAGTTCCAAGCGCTTTATATCTAAATTCAGGTTTTAATAACAGGGAAACGGCAGAAACTTCTGCACCAATCAAAACCGAAGAAAAAAATAAACAGGGCACAATTCCTATTGTTTACGCAAATACAACGCCAATTGATGCCAAAAAAGTATTTTCAATACCTTCAGACAATGTAAAACTTGACGTAACAGGAAAACCAAAAAAAGAAATCTTAGGCTTTTTTCCGTATTGGATGCTTGAAAACCAGGATAAAATTGTAATCAATGACCTTACGTCTGTTGCACTTTTCGGATTGGGAGTAAATGGCAAAGGCGAAATTGTAACAGTTACAGAAGACGGCAAAGTCGACCCCGGCTGGGCTATGTGGCGTGATGAAAAACTCGATGTACTTATAAAAAGAGCGAAGGCCTTGGGAATAAAAGTTTCCCTTACTTTTAAAAGCTTTAATAACACTAATATAGAAAATCTTTCTCTTTCGGACGAAGCGCAGAAAACTTTCGTAGCCAACGCTTCTTATTTAATAAACTCTAAGAATCTTGACGGAGTTAATATAGACTTTGAATATACAGGACAATCCAGCGACAGCCTAAGAGACGGCTTTCTAAGACTAATCAGAAATCTAAACGGCGAGCTGAAAAGACAAAATCCCGACTCTGTTTTAACCATAGATACTTATTTAGTATCGGGTTCTGAACAGGGTCTCTTTAACTTACAGCTTTTATCTCCCCACACAGACGCGTTTGTAATTATGGGATATGATATGCATACACCGCTTGGCGATCCCGGCCCTGTCTCTGCAATGGGAGGAGATACAAATGTAATAGGATATGTACAAAATTACCTTGAAAAACTGCCTGAAAATAAACTTATTCTGGCTGTCCCTTATTACGGATATGACTGGCCGGAAAAAAAAGACGACCAGGTTTCAACAAAGATTCTTCCTTTTGCCCAGATAAATGAAGCTACAAAAAATACTCAGGTTTTATGGAATGAAAATACACAAACCCCATATTATAAATACTCCGAAGATGGTATTATACGGGTTGTGCATTTTGACAACGTAAGATCTCTTGGAATAAAATACGATTTTATAAACAGTAAAAACCTCAAAGGTGTGGGAATTTGGGCTCTTGGATACGACGGATTAAATTCAGAACTGCATAAGCTTTTAATTGATAAATTTATTGCCCAGTAGTTTGACTTTAAAAGAAATTAAATGTTAATCTAAAATTATGAGTGATCAAATCGATGAACAAATACCATATGGACTTAAAGAAGCACCCCATGTTCAGGGAATTATAAACGAAAAAGGCGAAAAACAGGAAGCGTCTACCGGACAAAGAAATCATACCAGAAGACCATTATTGAGAAAAGCAATTGATTTGTTAAGAAAAGCTGGCGGTGAATTATTACCAAATGATAAAAAAGTTTCTCTTGAGGAAATTAACGAACATACTGTTGCACGAGTTATTAATCAAAGCCTTGGAAACCCATTGCAAGAAAAAATCAACGGTGATCGTTATGCAAATCCCTTTGATATTGTTTCAGTAATAGCAGGACTTGGATATATTGCACCCTCTTCCTTTGCAGATTATATGGAAAAATTCCCAGATGAATACCAAGCTACCAGAGTTGCCTTATGGAAATTACATCAACAAGGAGTACTGGACATAAGTGATCAGGAACAATCAAATCCGCACGGTGAAATAAGATATTATAAAGTAGTTGATCGCGACCTCCTTGGCAAAATTGCTCAAGGATCAGAAAAACCTCAGGTAAAATAATTACTCTAATATATTCTCCAAGCCTGGAGAATGTCAATAGTTTTAAAAATTAGCTTCATTTAGCCTCAAAAAATTTTGTTATAATAAACCTATAGTAGGGGACGGATGGAAATATTAAATATAAAAAATAAAATGTAAAATAGAGAACGAACTAAGTGAAGAATAAAGATTTTTAATATTTGATGTTTAATTTTTAATATTTTTATACCACTTCTCCTGGATTTCACGCACGAGTGACGTCGTAAAAGTATTATTGTACGACATAATCACTTTCGCTTTCCTGCTGCTTCGTCTATACAGTATTTTTTACATCCGGGTCCAAAGAGAAGAATAACAAAAACAAACTACACTGCTTTATAATAAACGACTCTCTGTGTGGTCTTACAACGCATTTATTTTTAAACTCCACTGTTATCCTCCTCTTACCTTACTCTCTTATATGGGGGTTTTAAATACGGTGTCCGTTTAGCCCATCAAATCAATCTAAACTCATAATTTTAGCCTCTAAAAATGCAACTTTGTAATATCTCCTTTAGGGAGTGAACGATTCCCGAAAATGACCGTTCGTATTTTTTTCGTCACTTAGACATGCGGGTATGCATTTGCATATACCCCGCGATAGAGCCGGGGCTGTCTGCTCCGTGAAAAGTAGTCTGGTATAACCGTGAAAATCTTCAGACTTATCCACATTAGCTTCAAAAAATGTCCTATAATTATTTCTTCTGAGACTGTATCAAACTATATCAATTATGCTCCGGTGAATTCGCCCTGTCTTTTACCTCTACTCCTCTTCCCTAGTTTGACGTGTCGCAAAAAAAATAATAATTTAGCCTTAACAATTAAAAAATTAGCCGGTAAAAAGTATTAAGAAGATAAATGAAATAATTGTTACCCAGAAATATTCGAGTATTACGCTTCTGAAAAGTCTTTTTTCAAGCCACGCATGAGCCAATCCCAAAACTACGTAGCAAATTGCTGTTAAAAACAAAGCTATTACCGTTGGCGATCCTAAACTAAACCACAAAAAAGCCGCAACCTCTACCAAACAGATACTTAATGAAAAAACCCAAAAGATATATTTAGATAGGTTTTTTTCAAGAGTATAAGTCCAGAATGCATGCAAAAGCATAGGAAACGTATATAAAAAAATCAGTATAAGCGTAAGGAACACATTTATATGAAACGAGAAAACGACATTCGAAATAAAAAAGTATGAAAGCATTGTCAGAACTAAAGAAACGGTTCTTGCTCCGGAAAGAAGCTGGATGGTTCTTACTGAAGAAATTGCAAAAATATTCTCGCTTAAAAAAAGCGAATAAAGACCGAGGGCGTAAAGAAACGTCATTCCTATTCTTGTAATAAACCTTGCGGGTACAAGAAGATAAAAAAGTCCTATGGCAAGGCTATAGAAAAAGGGTAAAATTAATGCCTGAGGTGAAAAATTTTCCCTGAAGTCATTTCTGAGTGCAAAATAAAGAAAAAACGAAGTAAGGAAAGAAAGGATAAAAACAAGTATTATGCCTCCTCTTCCCAATATATATTCTGCTATAAAAAGTCCTATGGATAAAATTAAAACGGAAATTATAAATTTCTGTCTCTTATTGCCCAAAAAGTTTATAAAAGAGCTTATTATTCTGTTCTTTCTTATACCGGCTCCCCCTGCTCTACTTAGTAAACTCATATGTTTTATTCAAGATTTGTGTATACTTTATGGACATCATCAAGATTTTCAAGTGAACTAATAAAGTCTTCAATTTTTTCTTTTTGGCCTTTATCTGTAATACTAATAATCGTTACAGGTTCTCTTATAATCTCTGCCTCTTCAATTACAAGGCCCGCTTTTTCAATAAAATTTTTAACAGACTGGAGATTGTCCGGCAGGGTATAAATAAATACTTCGTCTCCTGCTTCTTCTATGTCCTCCGCTCCCGCTTCAACAGCTATTGAAAAAATGTCATCAAATGTTTTTGTTTCTTTTTGCGCAATTATTCTTCCCGCCTGTTTAAATTGGTAAGAAACTGATCCTGGATGGCCGAAAGAGGCTCCGCTTTTGTTAAAAAGGCTTTTTACTTCTGCCGTTGTTCTTGTGGTATTATCGCTTGCCGCTTCAACGATTACAGATATACCGCCCGGCGCAAATCCTTCATATGTTATTTCTTCAAAAGTGCTTGCATCTTTTTCGAGCGCTCTTTTAATTGCCCTTTCTATATTTTCTTTGGGCATGTTTACCGCTCTTGCATTATCTATTGCAAGACGGAGCCTGAAGTTTTGGCTTGGATCCCCAATTCCCCCTCCCTGCTTTACCGCAATAGTGATTGAGTTTGCTATTTTTGTAAAAATAGCACCGCGTTTTGCATCCTGTGCGCTTTTTTGTCTTTTAATTGTGGACCACTTAGAATGCCCGCTCATACATTTAGGGATTAGCGTCTGGGACGTAGTGTATAGTTAGCTAAATGCTATACGCTAACCGCTAAACCTTTGTAATTATACCTTTTATAGCTTGACTTTTGCAATAAAACTAATGTAAAATCTTTCATTAACGTTCTCAAAAATGTCTCTTAAAAAACAAGCAATTCAAACTGCACTTAACGGCGATTGGCAAAATGCAATCTTACTTAATAAAGATTTAATAAAGGAAAACCCCGGGGACTTAGATGCATTAAATCGTTTGGCCCTTGCATACGCAATAACAGGAAAGATAAATCTTGCAAAATCTACTTATTTAAAAGTTGTAAAACTGGACCCTCTCAACTCTATTGCTTTAAGAAACTTAAAAAAAATTAAAGAAAAAAGCTTGAAAACAAATTCAAATTCCAAATATTACATTAATAATAAATTTCTGGAAGAACCCGGGAAAACAAAAGTAATAGAACTTGTAAATATTGCCCAACCGAAAGTTTTAGAGCAGCTCAGGACCGGACAGTACGTTAATCTTTCAATAAAAAGACTTAAAATATTTGTTTTGGACGATAAGCAGTATATCGGCGTTTTACCCGACGATATAGGAAAAAGATTAATTAAATTTATAAAAGGAGACTGCCAGTATGAAGCCTACGCTAAATCGGCAAACGCACACAAGGTTACAATTTTTATAAAAGAGCTTAAGAAAAGCTCAAGATACAGAAACCAGCCGTCATTTATGTCAAGCACGGAAACCGCATTAGTATTGGATAAAGTCAAAAAAGGACGTGAATTTGTAAACTCAGGAGCAAATAAACCCTCCAATTCCGAAGACAGCTATTTTGAAGACTGACTGTGATAAATAATTCTGTGTTTATCTAAACTTTTTTTAACGTCTTTTACCTCCGGCTTTTCATTCACGTTTTTCAGCGAACGAAGCGAAAGTAAAAATGATATGGCCAAAAGTGTCACGACAATTGCTGTAAACATATTAAAATTTCAGTTTATTTAAACTATCCTCCCCTATTATAATTATAACATCTGCCAATCCGCTGTTTTCTCCTTTTTCTGCGGGAAAACCCAAATAAGACGAAAGCTTTTTAACTGTATAACCGGTATCGTAAAAATAAATTATTTTTGAAATTTTTGTGTTTTCTTTCGAACTTACTAAAACTACATTTCCGCCCATATAGGATACCAGATTTGCAAGCCTATTTCCAAGACCTGATACTTCCGTTGCGTTTATAACTTCTATACTTTTTGCCTCGGTTAAAATAGCAGGATCTCTAAAAGTAAGAGTTAAAACCGAAAATTTCTCTGTATCGGAAAGCTGTTTAGACAAAGTCCGTTCAAAAATAAAATTGGGAGATACTGTTTTCGCATAAAGCAAAAGACGCAGAATATCAAAAAAGGTAAGATTTTTATGAAACTCTTTGTCTGTAAAAACACCTGCAAAAAGACTTGCTGAAATATTAGAATAATTAAATTCTTTCTCTTTAATACTTAACTCTCCGTTTACCGGAATCTGCATAGCGTTAAAAGCATTGCCGTTTATGTTTTTATCCAGCTTTAAAATAGATATTGATTTTTCCCTGGGGGAAAAAGATATTATACCCACTCCCCTTTTATCGTATACTGCTACATTAAATTTATCTGAACCATCAAACTTGCTTTCCTTAAATACCCAGAAAGCCTTAAGCATGAAGGATAAAACCACAAGTAATACAACTAAACCCATAAATGCTATTGCAAGGTTAATATTAGATTTCTTTTTTGTTTTGTGGGACATAAAATTAATAGTCTCTCTTTTTTTTGGAGATAAGTTCGGGCATAACAATTACAGGGGCATTTGAAATACTGCTGCCCTTTTTTATGTCCTTTTTTTGCTTTTTTTTATCTCCTTTGTAATATCCGCCAAAGCTTCCCAAAAAGATCACCCCCTATATAATATGAAATCAGTTTAGAGCGCCAAAGTCAATCCTTTATGATATCTAAAGTTTTTGCAAGTTCGGGAGGAAGTTCACTTTCAAAAGTTATTTTCCGATTGGTTTTAGGATGGATAAAGCTTATCTTTCGTGCGTGCAGAAAAACTCTCCCCAGAAGTTTTCTATCCTGTCTTGATGTTTTTCTTCCCGCATATAAAAAATCGGAAAAAATAGGATGATTAAAATACTTTAGGTGAACCCTTATCTGATGCGTTCTTCCTGTTTTAGGTGTAAGCTCCAAAAGAGTAAGGGGTTCAGCTCTTTTTTTGGCTACATGAAATTTGTCAGCCCGAGGCTGATCCGCCTTTGGCGGAAAATTTGAAATTACACGATAATTTGTTACCGCTTCTTTTCCTCCTGCTAAAACACCAAATCTTCTCCTGTTCCACGGAAGTCGGCCAACAGGAACAGAAATTTCTCCCTCGTGAGATTTAATTTTTCCATGTACTAAGGCAACATAAGTCTTTTCTACTCTTCTTTCTTTAAATTCATCTTGTAACTTTTCAAACGCTTTCTTATTTTTTGCAACTATAAGAATTCCCGATGTTTCCTTGTCTATTCTGTGAACAATTCCTGCTCTTTTATAAAAGTCTGATTCTTGATCTATTGGAAATTGGAAATTGGAAATTGGAAATTTGTCCAAGATATAGTCTTGGACGGTATATTCCTCTCTTGTTGTTTCTGATTTATTTACTGTTATACCTGATGGTTTGTCCAAAATTACGATATCATCATCCTCGTAAATGATTTTAATTTTATTCATTTTCCCAAAAATTTGTCGATTATTTCCCGGTTAACTAAAACAATTAGTGAGGAGAAAATTAAAATAAAAAGAATGATATTTTCTAAATCAAAAAATGAAAATGCGCTGATGTCCGAAAAAAGTTTAATTAGAAAAAATATCAGACTAAATACCGATAAGAAAATCAGTGAAAAGCTTCCGTCTTTTATCTCCCCTTTTTCCGGGAAACGGTATATTAATTTAATAAATATTATGCTTAGTAAAAATATGGAAATAAAAAATACGTTAAATACCATATCTGTTTTTCCAAAATTTAATATGAAAAAGAGCAGAAAGGAAACAGGCAGTACACCGATAAAGGAATAAGTTATTAAATCAAGCATTTTGCCTATAGGAAGTTTATTAAATTTCGAATAAAAATAGATAAATATACTTCCTCCTAAAATTCCCCCGCTTAAAGAAAATCCCGGAAAATATGTAATTGCAAAAAAACCTAACAGATTTATAACCTGAGGAGAAGGATTAAATATCGCATAAAAAAATCTTGAAAAAAAGAGCGTCACCAGTCCTGTAAGAAATGCCATAGACAAAATTTTATCTATAGATATATCTTTTCTTACAATTACAAAATCCTCGTGGGAAATATAATAAAGGTTATACAAAAAAACAAAAAAACTAATTAATAAAATAAATAAAATTAACATTATCTTTTATCCGTTAAAAAAATTCTAACAAAAGCAATTATTAAAACTGTAAAACCAATTGCAGTAATTACCTCTTTTACCCCTATAATATCTGCAAGACTTCCTACTAAAATTACCGGCACAAATGACAAAACGCCTATAAGAGAATTTAAAATACCGTATATTTTTCCTCTTATCTCATCGGAAGTTTCTTCCTGTAAAATGGTATTTGCCGGAACAAAAACAAAAGCTGTTGCTATGCCCATTGTAAATGCCAGAAAAGTCATTATATGCATAATATTGATTTTCAAAATGTACGGAAGGCTTGAGTTAATTAGCTGAACAATTTCTCTGGATTCAAATTTATCACCGTACGGTAAAAGAAGTATTGAAAGACCAAGCAGCAATAATCCAAATTTTGTAAGCATTGGTTTTGATTTTTTATGCAAAAAACTTCCTATAATAATTGCGCCCAGTGCCATTCCAATAACTGCGGGCGTTATAAAAAGTATAGGAAAATTTTCAACTCTTATCTTTAGAATCTGCTCTGCATATCCCGGCCCGATTACAGCTAAAACATAAATAAGAATCTGAGCTAAAGTTAAGGAAAAAAGGGCATGGTACAAATTTTTTGTTTTGGAAATTAAGCTTAAAATAGTCTTTATTTCATGAGAAAAACCAAGTCTTATTGTCTCATCCTTTGCAGACACAAAATTACCGGAATTTTTTATTTTTACAATCCAGGCAAAAAATGCAGCTATCATAAAAATAAACGCCAGGAAAGTAAAAATATTATTTTTGCCGAAAAAATACAAAAGAGGGCCGGAAAGCGCATATGCAAAAAAAATGGACGAGTACATCGCCATTCCGAAAAGCGCATTTGCAGAAAGCAAAAGCTTCTTATTAACTAAAATCGGAATAATCGGCGTTTCAGCAGGAATGAAAAACTGTGTTACCAAAGAAACAAGAAATGTTGCAGTATAAATTAAAAATAAATTTTCATTTAGAAAAAACAAAGGAAGCACAATTAAAGCTCTTAATATATTTGTCACAAGAAGAACATTCTTTTTATTCCACCTGTCAACCAAAACTCCTGCAAGAATTCCAAATATTATTGAAGGAAGGGTAAAGGCTATAACAACTCCGGAAACTGCAGAATTAGATCTTGCAAGACTAAATACAACAATAAGAAGCGCGAAATTGAAAAGGTTCATGGCAAACTGGGAGAAAAATTCGGAGAGTATTAAAAATAAAAAAGGCCTTATTCGCAGGGTTTTAAGAATAAGATTGTTTTTCATTTTGGTTAGGAAGTTGCTTTCTCAGTATATGCAGCTGTCCTCGTATCTATTCGCACCTTGTCCCCTATTTTTATAAAAAGCGGTACTTTTACTTTTAAACCGTTTTCAAGTTCTGCTTCTTTAAAAACATTAGTTGCACTGTTTCCCTTAACACCGGGTGCTGTTTCGCTAACCTCAAAAACCATTTTGGGAGGAAGATTTAAAGAAAGAGCCTCATTGCCTAAAAAACTAATATTATAGCTTTCCCCTTCTTTAAGAAAATATGTGTCGCTTCCGATAATTTTAAGAGGGATATCTACCTGTTCAAAAGTAGCGGGATTCATAAAATATGCTCCATCATTATCTTTATATAAATACTGCAAGTCTTTTTTGAAAACCTGCACATTGTTTACCTTTGCACCGTTTATAAAACTTTTATCAACTGTTGCGCCTGTTCTTACGTTTTTAACCTTAACTTTAATATTTGCGCTTCCCCGTCCCATTTTTATATGTTCGTATGAAAGTACCTGCAAAAGATTTCCGTTTTCTTCAAATATTGTTCCGCTTCTTAAGTCTGTAACAACTATCATTTTTTTCTCCTAACCCTGATTAACCCAGAGCATGGAATTACCTCTATTCCCCGTTTTTCAAGCTTATCTAAAAATAAATTTGCACCGATTGAGTCAGCTGCCATATGTCCGCAGTCAATTATATTGATATGAAGCTTCTTTAACTCAACAAGTACTTCTTCAGAAACGTGCATTTCAACTAAAGTTCCAACGCCTGCTTTTGCAAGCTCTGCATAGAGTTCTTTTGACGGAGAAGTTCCTCCTGTAAAACCAACTGCTACTTTTCCAGCTCTTGAAGTCAAACTTCCTGCTGCAATAAATGGACCTGCTTTTCCTTTAGTGCTTTCAATAAATTCCGGAATTTCATTTATATAATCTAGAACTTCTCCAGCTGTATGGAAAGTTTTTTTAGCAAGGTAGTCTTGCATAAATTTATTTCCCAGATTGTCCCAAATAGTATGCAGTGCTAAAAGTGGCATTTTTAAAAGTCTTGCAGCGTCAACTGCCTGTCCATGATTTAAAGGAGCAAGTTTTCTTTGTGCAACTCCTTTTCTGTCCTGCATTAAGGCGTGTGCGACATTTATAGGAACGCCTGCTTTTTCAAACATCTCAATCTGCATATCCATTACTTCGTAGAGTCCTGCGAGTGCATGACCTGATGGATGGTGTGAAATAACTAGATCAATTTTTTCTTGCTTTTGATTAAGTCTGTCTGCAAGTAATATTTCAGAAGCATCTGCATCTATTCCGGCCATTACTTTTTTAACATTTAGCTTTGAGTCACCATATAAAATTCTGGAATCTGAATAGGGATTGGTTAAGGATTCTTTGTCAAACAGCTTTTTCTTTTTATCAGAAAGGCTATCATAGTCTTTTTTAAGCCTATCGAGAAAGGCTTTTACCTGCCTTTCTCCCCTTGGATCGGCTTTTGTGGCCATAGAAATACCTAAATCGTAGATTTGTTGAAGTGTCATAAATGAAAGTATATAATATATACGCACAAAAATCAAAGATTTAAGTCAGGTTTCATGCTTAGGGCGAGTGGCGGAACGGTATACGCGATAGTCTCAAAAACTATTGATCGCAAGGTCTTGAGAGTTCGAATCTCTCTTCGCCCACAACTAATTAATTATATCCGGGCTTCTATTAAATACAGTATTTTCCATTGACTTCCTTATTTGCCTTCTAAAATCTCTTAAAACTTCTGTTGGCCTTGCGCCAGGTAAAAAAAATAAGGCAATCGAGTCATCATCTATAGTAATTACAGCTCTAGGAAAATTACTTTTTCTAACTTCCGCTTCCCAACGCTGTACTGTATTTTGATCGGATCTCTTATCTAATACTCTTATCCCTGCAGGTGGAACAATATCTAAAATATCCTGAACAGCATTTGGCCTATCTGCTCCTGCGAAAAAAATAGCTCCACGTGGATATCTCTCCTGTGAAGACATAAGAGCTACCATTGTAAGATTTCTAGCATCAGTAGGTGCAACAGCATTTCCACGAAGTAATATATGCTTTATCTTTCCTTCACTACCTAAAGTTATAAAATCTGCAACATTTTGTACCAAATTTATATTTTCTCTTTCCGGCCCACTTGCCTCAAGTTTCGCTGCATTAATTTTCGCAAGAGTTTGGAATTCTTCAAAAGCACTGGCTGAAGATATACCGGGAGGATGATAAATAGCAATTACTCTTTCTCTTGTATCAATGGTGTGACCAAAAGCTGCTACTATTTTAGGTAAACGATTTAATCTTAGAAAGTCTTCATTTTGACTTTCAATATCTTTGTCTGTTGAGAAATCATATGGAGCTAGTCTTTCGTGAGGATCAGTTTGTGCAAATTCTCGCAAAAGCTTTGCGATTCCAGCTTCAGAAGATTCACCCGCAGATACTAAAAAAGGACGTAAGTGACTTTGATCAAAATAGGAAGGAAACATGCCAATCAATCTTTCAAATACAGCTTCGGCACCTATTGGTCCTTCTATTATTGCAATTCTAACTCCATTTGTTGGGCAGTTTACAACGTATTCGCGAATTTGATTTTCAAGAAATTCTGCCTCTTTTGTAGGGCCACCTGCCTCAGTCATGAGAAGGATTATAACACATGAATCAAGCTCAAAAAATTAAACTAACCCCTCGACTTTGCTCAGGATTAGTTTAATTTAAGATTATAATCTACAAATAGATTATTAGGCCATTGGCGTTCCTCCCCCAGTGTTTTGATCTCCCCATCCACCTCCTGTTGCAGGATTTGGCTGGCCTGGTTGAGTTGGTTCTGCCGGCTCAGGTTGCCCTTCGCCTGCTGGAACTACTGGTTCAGCCGGTGGTGCCGGAGGAACTTCTC
>Ga0210057_1003891_pt1 | contig 20236 bp, 27 predicted proteins | sample CryGeyCG2114_010_2_FD_183968 | JGI IMG/M metagenome (GOLD analysis project Ga0210057, IMG submission 183968) | Groundwater microbial communities from aquifer - Crystal Geyser CG10_big_fil_rev_8/21/14_0.10 (SPAdes) (version 2) | ecosystem: Environmental > Aquatic > Deep subsurface > Groundwater ...
CCCCTGGCTCCACTCCGGGGATTACGCCGTCCGGAGACGCTATTCCTGGCGGTATTTCCGGCAAGACTGCTTCGGTCGGAACTGCCGGTATTATTCCCGGATCAGGCAGTTGACCTGCCAGTCCGGCGTTTACTTCCAGTACCCGGGCAAGCTCTGCCGGCTGCGGCGAAACACCGCAGACATCAATTACATCCGGATCGGCCGCTAAATTAATGTTAAAAAATTGTTCGGATTCTGCCGAATCCCCCAATGCTTCCAGCATTTGAAAATTGGCATCGCCAGGATCACACGATGCCTGACTAGCGCCTATTGCCTGTAAAACTCCACTGCTATCGACTATCCATCCATCCATTTTGTAAACGCTCATCCATTGTTCCCAAGTGCCATGTCCAATTTCACAGGCTAAGTTATAACACAAATCATTTGCTTGAGCTAAAACATCTTGCGCGGCCATAAGCGCCAAGGGAATTGTCGAAGCAAAAACTGCCGTTTTAATAATCGCCGCTTTATGCTCGACCCAAAATTGGGTCGCTAAAGCTCGAATTGAGTTAATATTTGTCTCCGATGATTTTCCTAAACTAATCCCTTTTTCTACCATCTCTCTATTATACTATAGGCCGATTAGATCGTCAACCGCGCCAGCCAGACAACCACCAAAGTCATGGCAATCAAGTAAATTTTCAGCTCGCTGTCAGAAAACTCCCGCTTTATCTGCCAGAATAATTTCTGTTTCAAAGCCTCCCGGTCTTTAACATACTCGCTCCACTCTTCCAGTAAAATTCTTAACCCCAGCGTCAGCACTAAGGTTTTACCAAACCAGCCGGCCGCCGAAGTCACCGCGAAAAACGCCAGCACCACCCAAGCCAGCTGGAACAAAATCCCCCTCGTAGTCAACTGGTCAAAGTCTTTCGCCCGGCGGTTTAAACTGTTAAAAGCCGCCCGCCATTGTTTCTGGTCAATTTGGTATTTAACGTACTGGGCAACCTGGGCTTCGGGGTGAAGAATATAAATGTAGGCAATTTTATCCAGCCAGGGAATCAGCCAGCCAATCAACGCGCCTAAAATAATACTGATAATCGAGAGCAGGCTCAACCACATTACTTTAGTATAACCACTTTCCTGACCCGTGCCAACGCCGGCCCCTGTTTTAATAATTCCATGAGCTTATTGGAAGGGTCGGACCCTTCCGGTTTTGTCTTAAACTCTACCCCGACCGTGCCGTCGTCATTATTCCAAACGTCGCCGTCAACTCCTAACTCCCGCATCTTCCCCCTAACCCAATACCGGAACCCGACCCCCTGGACCTGGCCGAAAATTAATAATTTGACTGATTTCATAATTTTTAGCGCCGGCACACAAATTTCAGGAGCGCAGGATGTCGCCTAGGTGCATGGCACGATCGAGCACTTGGAAATTTTGTGTGTCAAGCGAATATGTATCGTACACCTGTCTAAAAAATCCGGTCATTTTTTCTGTCCCTTTATTTCTTTCAACTTCCACATAAATAAGCTCGCTTTATTTTTTACCTGGTAAGCGTCAGACACAAAATTTTTGGCTTCCTCCAGTTGCGCCCGGGGGGTGTTTTTGGCCAAACGCATGTATAAAGATTTATGGGTTAAATCGTCCAGAAACATCGCCAAGCGGTAGGCGTAGTCCTGCCACTCCTGGGAAATATATTTGTTTTTATCCAAATCATACTTGGATAAAAGATCAAACATCGACTGCGGCTGCCCCCCTCTTTTAGTTCTGGCCATAGCCTATTCTAGCAATTAATTTCAATTTATCCGCTATATCCGGATTTTTCTCTCACTCCGGCTACAATTCCCGCTGTTAATTGCTCTAACAGATCTTCAAGTTTAGAATTTTTTTCTTTTCCTTTAAACTCTTGCATCGCTCTTAATGGTTTTTTCAAATACAAAATTGATCCGATTTTATATTTATCTTTCATTTGACTGGCGCCTTTAATTAAAAGCATCCATTGTTCCGTCGTTTCCAGTCTTTCTATTAATTTATGGATTTTAGCCGTATAAGTCTTCCTTTCTGTCTCCGCCTGCCTTTGAATCATTTTTTCTCCCAACTCTCCGCCAACGTCCTTTTTGGCTACGTATTCTCCAATTTTTTCTTCTAAATTTGCCCTCTCCCCTTCATCTAAAACGCCGTCGCTGACATAATCATCAACTTTTTTTGAAAATTTTAACGCCTTTTCACCACCGTCTATTTTCAATTCTTTCTGCAGTCGTTTAATTGCTTTCATTCTGCCGTTTTCTTTACCGTTTATGCGATTGCCGACGGTGCTTAATTCTCCAAAACTTTCTCCCAGCTCATGCACCAAAACCATTTCTCCGATTTGAGTTTTAAACTCCTGGCCGACCGGCACTTTTGATAATATCCAACCCGCCAACAATAATACCTGAACCGAATGGCTGGCGCTGGTGCCTTTATCCCGTTCGTACATAATCGGTCCGCCGTTTCTATCCCATCTAACCACCCGGCTCAATCTGGTTTCAAAAATTTTCGCGGTCGCTTGAATATAATCTGCGCCGATTCTAAAATCATATACTTTATTAATTAAACCGATTACCCCCCCCCAGTTTCCGGCAACACACATTTCCGCCACCGCTTGACGCTGATCCTTATAGCTTAAATCATTTAAAGGCAGGCCGGTTTTTATTTCAGCCATTCAGCAACTTTACAACATCATTAACTGTTTGGCAAATTATTTTTTTCTCCTCCGGCCGCCAATTGGACAAAACATACTCTTCCCCACTCTGATTACCAATTAATCGATGTATTGGTAATCCGGCTTCGTTGTGCCTATTTTCAATCCCGATCCTCACGTGCCAAAAATCTTTGGTCCCCAACTGTTCGTAAATCGACTTTAACCCGTTATGGACTAACGGCCCTTTACCGAAATTAAGCTTAAATTTTCCCAGCGGGATATCCAAATCGTCGTGGCATACGTACAAATATGGAAGGGTCGGACCCTTCCGGTTTTTGAGCCACTGTTTCACTTCCTGCCCGCTCCGGTTCATGAATTTTTGCGGTTTAAACAGTTCCACTCCCGGCAAATTTAACTTGGCCAGCCAGTCCACCAGCAACCAACCGGCATTGTGGCGGGTGTTTTTATACTTATTACCGGGGTTCCCCAAACCGACGATTAACTTCATCGCTCTATTCTAGCAAATTGCTTCTGGTATAATGCACCCGCTATGGCAATTCTGGATATTTTTCGCCCCCCCCGGCCGGAAGCTGCCCCTACCGCCGCTTTCATCTTGGTTTCCAACAACAGGATGGCTGAAACGCAAGCAAAGGAGACCAAGGGCTTAATCCTCGACTGCCGTGAACTTTTAGCTCAATTTAACGAAGCGACTCCTTTTGACAGTCGGGTTTACCTGACTATTAGCGGTCAGTTACTCTCCGGAAAAAACCATCAATCGCATCTGCAGGAAAAATTAGCCGTTTTAAAGCAAAACGGAAATGACTGGCTTTATCCTGTCCGCTGTCTGGAACTGCTGCAGGATATTCGCGCCGCTTTAAAAATCAAGCGGCTGACTTTAGCTTTGACCTACTTTGACGCCGACACCCTGTCTTCATCCAATCCAACCTCTCTTAGTCAAAATCAAGAGTTAATTCTTGCAGCCCTGAATAATTTGTCCGGCGCTGATCGGTATATTTATCTTAAGAACCGTCAGTTGGCAGAAAGGTTTACCTGTTCAAACTCCCGGTAAAACTGACCCACGGCCATCAGATCTTCCGGTTCGTACAGGCAAATCCATTGATCAACTAGTTTTTTTAATCTGTCCGCCGAGTCTTTGGCCGCCACCGGCACGGCCACGATCACCTTCAAGGATGAACCTTGAAGGTACTTTATTGCCGCCTCCATGGTATAGCCGGTGGCCACGCCGTCATCAACTAAAACTGCCTGTTTAACACCGGCAAGTTTAGGAAGCGACGGTCCGACTTTGGCCCCCACCGCCAATTCCGGATTAAAAGGGGCGGCGATTTTTTTAGCGCGAATTACCTGCAACGGCCAACCCAATTTATCAGCCACGATTTCCGCCACCACTACTCCGCCGCGGGGGATGCCTAACACTAAACCCTTACCGTGAATTTTTTTAACAACAATCTCTGCCAGTTTTTGACCGGCGTCAACACGATCGACAAAAATCATCTACTTCATCTTGGCCAATTGTTTCCTGGCCAATTTGCCGGCAACCGGCAGTTCAAACTCTTCGCCGTTGTAGGCTTTGTAGATCGACACCAGCCAGGCAATAAAGCCGACGATCATGAGCAGCGGCGATAACAGCCAGCCGATGACCGGCACAAACGAGGCCACGGTCAAAGCGGCAAAGAACATCAAGCTTTGCATGGCGTGAAAGCGGACAAAACCGTTTTTCTTTTCCACTAATAAAAACACTAATCCTGTCAGCCAGCCCAGCACATAGGTCAAGGCGGCCGCGGTATTTTGCGGCAAACCGAAAGCGACTAACTCTTCTTTTTTAGCAACCATACATCCTCCTAATTAAAATAAGCTTGGTTGATTACTCCTCACTGTAGCATCTTTTTTTTCGTCTGGCGAGGGCCAAATTTTTACCACCCCAAAAACACCGTCGTAGCCGGGATTAACGACAATCTCCCCGCTCCTGACTTTTTTCAGGCCTTCAACCACCCGCTCCCCGGCGGTTTTGGCCACCGCCTCTAAATCAGTTTTCAATAAAACATTAAATTCAGTCCCGAATTCGGTAATCAGGCTTTCATAAAGCGCGTCAACTTTCTTGCTGGCCACACCGGTCGATAACGCCTCTGCTAAAATTTCGTGCAGCGGCACAGTCATAATATACGGCGGACGGGTCGGATCAGTCGGGTGGTAATAACCAACGATGCCGTGTTCGCTGATTTTTTTAACCGCTTTAAGCGGTTCCCGGCCATGGGCCAACTCATCGACCCGGTGTTCGACACCGACGGTCAAGGACTTGCCGCAGACATGACAAATAATCCCTTTGGTCCTGGTTTCTTCAGGGGACTGAACTACCTTACAGCTCCGGTGGCCGGTGTAGTGGTACTTGCCCTCTTCCGGGTGGAACTCAATCGTGTAGCTAATTTTTAACCGGCCGGAATTTTTACCCAAAAATCTCTCACTAATCGCCCCGACGATGTCATTAAACGTTACTTCGTCTTTAAAATTACCGCTAAATACCGTCGCTTCCCGTCCCAGTTTTTTGGGGCTGTGGGCATCGGAAAAACTCACAATCGCCCGCCGGTCCAAATCCGGTATCCGCCAATTCATGGCCGGATCCGAGCTTAAACCGCTCTCAATTGCGTAAATTTTATCGGCATATTTGCCAAAACATTCTTCAATTGAATTGAAGCCTGATTTTGAACCATAGACCGCAAAATAAGGCGTCCAGGCGTGTGCCGGTACCACCAAAACTCTTTCGTCCGCACCCCAAACAATTTCGCACAACTGCTGGCAGGATAGGCCGGTGATCGGCCGGCCGTCGCTCATTAAATTGGCGCCGCGTTTAACCAATTCCTCATTAATTTTTTTAACCACGGCCAAACTCGGGGCAAAAAATAACGTGTGTACCCGCCGGCCGCGGCCGCCGTCAGTGTAAATCGAAGAAATCTCGCCGGATAAAAAAAAGCGCGTCTTTTTCTGACTGCCCTTTAACTTATATATCCCCTCGCCCGCTTCTTCCAAGTTGCTTTCCAGTTCTCTAAACCAAAGCGGATGGGTCCAGTCGCCGGTGGCCATTAAATCAATCCCTTTTTTCTCCCCCCACTCGGTCATAATCGGGATGACCATGTCCGGGCTTACCGCCCTGGAGTATTTGGAATGGAGCTGTAAATCCGCAATTAGCTGCATTATTTATTCCATTCCAGAATGGCAAATATAAAATAGGCTACTACCAAAATCAACCCCTCCCAGCGCTCCAGCTTCATCTTGCTTCTCACAAAATACCAAAACAGCAAAAACATTAATCCGAATACGGCCGCGGCCAATAAATACGACTCTTTCCCGGCGCCCAACCGAATCGGAGCAATCAGGCTGACAATGCTCAAAATGAGAGTCGAATTGACCACGATACTGCCGGTTAAATTTCCCAGCACTATCCCCGCCTTATGCTGACGGATTGCCCGGGCTTCGATAGATAATTCCGGCAAGGTTGCCCCGATGGCGATCAAAAACATACCCACCACCAATACCGGCGCGTTCAGATTTTGAGCTAAAGACACGGCAATTTTAACAATCATGTCAGCGCTGAAAATCAACAGCGCCACACCGAAAAACAGCCACGCCAAAAGCTTGTCGGTTCTAGTCGTCGGCAAACCGGAATGGTCTAAAATCGTCAGCTTAAACCGGCCGGCCGGCCGGCTCAAATCTGCCGGTTTTTGTTTCAAAACGCCGTAGTTATACATCACGTAAACCAATAACAAAATCAGGCCGTCGCTCCGGCCCAGAACTCCGTCCATCAGCAATATCAGCGGCAGAGCGCCGCTCAAAAAAACGCTGAAAATATCCATTTTTACCCACTGCCCGGCAACGGACAAGGTTCCGCCCAATATCGCCGCCGCTCCCACGACTAAAGACAGGTTGGCAATGTTACTGCCCAAAACCACGCCCAAAGACAAACTCGGCCGGCCCTCAAGCGCCGCGGTTACGCCAACAACCAATTCAGGGATGCTGGTCGCAAACGCCAAAAGCAGTGAAGTGATGGCAAACTGGCCCAAATGGAGCAGGCGGGACAACCGCTCCAAACTGCCGGTAACGATTGAAGTCGCCTTGATTAATAACCAACAAAAAAAGATTAAGCCGATTAAGTAAAAAACAGTCATGCTAAATACCTCCACCTTCGTTTAAAGCTTTCCACGATTACCATCATACTCAAACTGGCCGCGATCACTACCAGCCACTCGTTTATGTCTAAGGCCACTGTCCCTAACAACTCCCGGCCCAAAGACGTATACAAGGCGGTCAGCTGCAGGCCCAAACCGATTACCACGGCTGCTATCAGCCACGGGTTTTTAATGAAATTGTCCTGCCACACCGGCCGGGAGAGCGACCGGACCGACCAAACGTAAAACAGCGAGTTTAAACCCAGAACGGAAAACGCCACCGACCGCGCCTGCTCCAAACCGTAAGCCGGATGGTGCCAGTAATACCAGAAGGCGGCAAAGGCTAGAAATGCCGAAACAGCCGAGATCAAACCAATCATCAGCTTCATTTCTCCCGACAAAAGCGGTTGGTTTCTTCTGGGCCCGCGCAGCAGCAGGTTGTCTTCTTTGGGTTCGATCGTTAATGCCAAATTAGGCAGGCCGTCGGAGATCAAATTGATCCACAAAATCATGCCGGCGGTTATCGCCAACGGTGTCCCGGCTATAATCGACAGCACCACAATAATCACTTCGCCGAACGAATCGGAAAGCAGGTATAAAATTACCTTTTTGAGGTTATCCTGGATCATTCGCCCTTCCTCTATTGCCGCCACGATCGTACCGAAATTGTTATCGAGCAAAACCATGTCCGCGGTTTCTTTGGCTACATCCGAAGCGCCGGAAACGACGATGCCGATGTCCGCTTTTTTGAGCGCGGGCGCGTCGTTAACCCCATCGCCGGTCATCGCCACGACCTCGCCCCGTCTCTGAAGTTCTTCCACGATTTTCAATTTTTCTTGAGGCGTTACCCGGCTGTAAACAGCCTGTAATTCTATCCCCAACTGTCCGGCCACCGCTTCGGCCGTTTCCTTGTAATCGCCGGTGATTAGTTTAATGCCGATTCCGGCCTTTTTAGCCGTCGCCAACACTTCCCTCACCCCGTCTCTGACCGGATCTTCATAAACCAGAACTCCCAGCCAAGTCAAGTTTTTAATATCTTTATGTGACACGGTGGCGCTGTGACACTGCTTATAAGCAAAACCGACCAAGCGGTGGCTTTTTTTCGCTTCGGCGCTTAACGCCTCCGGCTTAAAATTAGGTTTTTCGCATTTGGCTAAAACGACTTCCGGCGCGCCGGAAACAAATAAAATTCCGGGGTGTAAAGTGGCAATGTATTTTTTTTCATGATCAAAAGGAATCGAATCTAAACGTTTCACCTCATCTTTAAATTTTTCCCGCCCCCAGTCCATCATCGCAATTTCCAGCGGGTCGCGCATATCATTGCAAAGGACCGCGGTTTTAGCCAGCAGCGGCTCGTCGTCGGTCAGCGCCTTAACCACGCGCATCTTGCCTTCGGTCAAAGTCCCGGTTTTATCGGCGCAAATCACCGTTACCGACCCCAGCGTTTCCGCGGCGATCAGCTTGCGCACCAAAGCTTTTCTTTTTAAAATCCGCTGCATCCCCAAAGCCAAAATTGCCGTCAGGCTGATGGCCAAACCTTCAGGAATCGCCGAAACCGCCAGCGCTACTCCGGTCGGAAAAATTTCCGTCAAACTAACTCCCCGCGCCCGGCCGATAACCATAATCGCTCCGGAAACGACCAGCACCACCCACGCCATTACCTTGGCTAAACTACCGATCTGCTTCTGAAGCGGCGTCGCCTCTTCTTTAGTGGCTTTCAAATTGGCGGCAATCGCTCCGAATTTTGTCATCTGACCGGTTTTTTCGGCCACCATTTCGCCGATCCCGGCCGCGACTGTTGTCCCCATATATATTTCATCATTAACCCTTTTAGCCACGCTCATCGATTCCCCGGTTAGCACCGCTTCGTTCAGGCTCAAACTGCCATCCAGGGTTATCCGGCCGTCTGCCGGCACTTTTACTCCAATCTCCAGCCGGACGACGTCGCCCGGCACAATCAACTTGGCTTCAATGTCCTGCCACCGGCCGTCTCTTTTAACCTTGGCTTTTGGCTGTAAAAATTGGCTCAAAGCCTCCAGCGACCGATTGGCTTTCCTTTCCTGGATAAACCCCAAAAGAGTGTTAACGCCGACCGCTAAACCGATAATAACCGTATCCTTAACGTCGCGCAAAACCCCGCCGGTAATTACCATTGCCAGTAAAAGAATGTAGATCAGCGGCGATCGGAATTGGTCCAATAAAATTTCGGCGCCGGTCGTCGATTTTTTGGCGGCCAATTCATTTAAGCCGAACTGCTTAAGTCTTTTTTCTGCTTCTTTTTGACTCAAACCCCTGTTTTCCGTCATTCTTTATGTTATCATATAAATATATGAAACCAGTCAATATTTCAGCTTTAGTTAAAAAATACGGGGCCGGTTATGTGGCTCGAAACAAGAAAACCGGCAAGGTGGTCGCCCATTCCAAAAGAATTGATCTTTTAGTCAAAAAAATGAAAGAAAAACTGGGTGTAACAATTTCTTGGGTCCCCCGGGATAACACCCGCTATGTTTTTAAAATTTCCCTTTGAATACGCCGAAATTGAGGGTTTAGGCAGGCTTTTTTATCCCATCGCCAAATTGGACTTAAAAACAATTTACGGTTACCGGGAGTTTGATTTTTTGGTCGACACCGGGGCCGATGTCACCACCTTACCGGTTCACATTCTTCCTGTTCTGGGAATAGAAAAAGACAAATGCAAAGTCAGCTACACTTTTGGGGTCGGCGGGATAAAGATAAAAACTTATGAATTTTTACTGCCGATAAAATTCGGACGGCTGGAATTATCGATCACCGCTTCAGCCGTTGATGCCGGTGCCAATTCCATGCCTCTGCTTTTAGGCAGAAAAGATATCTTTGAAAATAGATTTAATTTAACTCTGGATAGCAAACAAAAAATGGTGATAATTAAAAAAAATTAGTCATGGATTTTATCCCCATTAAAACCAGGAAATTTACGCCGCCGCAGGATCAGGGCAATTTATATAAATTATTGGACGGGTTTCTACCGCGTCTAAAAGAAAAAGACGTCATCGTCGTCGCTTCCAAAATTGTTTCGATCCACCAGGGCCGGTTTGTGCCGGCAAAATCGATGACCCAGAAACTTCAATTAATTAAACAGGAGGCTGACGGAATTATCCCCGGCCATATCCATGGCTTAACTTTAAAAGAGACGGTTCTGACTCCCTACGCCGGCATCGACCGGACCAATAGCCATGGGCATTATGTTTTGTGGCCGAAAAATCCGGCTCTGGCGGCTAAAAAAATTTGGCGTTGTCTAAAAAATAAACATCGCCTTAACGAACTCGGGGTGATGATTATCGACAGTTTTTGTCTGCCGCTTCGTTGGGGCCATATGGGGATTTCTATTGGCTTTTGGGGCTTCCACCCCAATAAAAACTACGCCGGTAAAAAAGATATTTTCGGAGACAAAATTATTCAGGGAAACTCCAATCTGGTTGACGCGCTGGCCGCTTTAAGCGGCGCGATGATCGGCGAAGGAGCCGAGCAAACCCCATTGCTGATTGTCCGCGGTTTTGCTAAATTAAAGTTCACCGATAAAAATACTCTGGCCGAACTCCAGGCCAATCCCCAAAAAGACATGTACGCTCCGCTGCTAAAAATCTTTAAATTTCCTGATTAAATTTCACCACGCCAATTTTTGATAATCCCGTTCAACCGCTTTTTCCAAATAAATTTTCATCAGCGATTGATAGGGTACGTCTTTTTTATTTGCCAGATGTTTTAAGCCGGCAATCAAAGACTCCGTCAGTCTTACCGTAATCGGCTTGGTTGACGGTTTTAATTCAGACAAATCAAACTTAATCTCATTGGACGTGTCAAAATAATCTAAAGCATCATGCGTATCCCAGAATTTTCGCTCTTCATCTTCATTTTTGAACCGGGGAATTATTTTAATTTTGGCCATATTGTTTCCTTTCTCTTTTATTTTGATCTCTGGCAGAAATTATTCTTATTTCATTTTTTCGCTTCGTAAAAATAATTGTTAATTTTCTTGATTTATTGGTTACCCCTAAAGCAATAAACCTATCTTCTTTTATAGAATGTTTCCAATCAGGATAGAATTTAATCTTTTTGTTAAAAAAGATTTCCTCGGCTTCGCGGAAATCAACTTTATGCTTGACCAGGTTTTTATCGACATTGCCTTTATCCCAGTCAAACTTTTTAACTCTCATTGTACATGATGATACAATACAATTTAATTTCTGTCAATATCGTGTTATAGTCATTTTTATTGTGGAAAAAAATATTACCGTTTATCTATATAACGTCGTTGAAGACGAGTGGAGTTTTGTCAACGCCTATTCCGATTCCGTCCGTTTGGTCGAAGACATTGAAACCATGGAAAACACCAGCGATTGTTTCTTTTTAGCGACGGCCGCCGCCGAAACCGAGTTTATTTACATTTCCCCCAAACCGATCGCTGCCGAGTTCCAAACTTACGTCCAAAGTTTGCTTAAAGGCAAAACTGGCCAAATTATCACCCCGGATTGTAAAACCCACCAGCTTTGCCTGGACTTGATTGAGGATAAGGAAAATTTCCGCCGGCTGATCACCCAGCTTAAATCCTATCAGGAAGTTACCCTGCTTTCCTACTCTGCCTCGCCGCAATTTTACCAGCTAAAAGCCGCCTTGGTCCAAGCCGGCTTAAGCGTCCGCACTCCGGAATCGCCGGCTCTCGATTCTGCCTGGACGGTCAACTTCTTCGGCTCTAAATCCGGCATCCGGCAATTGGCCCAGCAATCGGCGGCGGCTGAACCGGACCTGGCCATGCCCGACGGTTTAATCTGCGTCGGCCGGTTTGACGCCAGCCGGATCGCCGCCCACAAATATTTAAAAAATAAAGGCGTGGTCATCAAAACCAATAAGGGCAGCGGCGGCAACGGCGTGCTTATCTTCCGGGAAAACGACCTGCCCGATGACTACCCGGCTTGCGTCGCCAAACTGGAAGCAATCTTAAACCGGGAAGAATATTGGGAAATGTTTCCCATCGTGGTCGAGGACCTGGTTAACGTCAACACCGCCATTGAAGGCGGCTTTCCCAACGTCGAATTCAAAATCAAGCAAAACGGCCAGCTGGAAATGCTTTTTCACGGCGTTTTAGCGGTAACCGATAAAGGCGAATATTACGGCATGGATGTCAATGCCGAGATTCTGCCCCACCGTTTAAAAACCCGGATGCTGGACACCGGCTACTATATTGCCGAAAGGTATGCCGCCGCCGGCTACCGGGGCCATTTTGATGTGGATATGATCGCCGGCAAAAACGGCCAGCTCTACGTCAGCGAGACCAACACCCGGAACACCGGCTGGACCGATACTTATAAAATTGTTAAAAAACTAATCGGCAGCGATTTTCTTAATCAAGTCTATGTGCTGAACCGGGACAACTTCCGCTTAACCAAAAACCGCTGGACTAACCTGGATAATCTGCTCGCCGCTCTGGCCCCCCTGCTTTACTTGCCCCAAACCCGCACCGGCATCATCGTCAACTCCGAAAATTGGCTAAAAAACAAGTATCTCTTATACACCATCATCGCTCCCAACAAAAAAACCGCTTACGAGTATCAGGAAAAAATGACCGCGCTTTTAAGTAACGGCCTGCCTGCGCACGCAGGCCACCACCTCACAAACTCCACTCCCGCATCGTGTTAATCAGCATTTTTTTAAGCAGCACCCGAAACGGGACACCGTACTTTTCCATTGTTTCAGTCATATCGCAAAAATGATGCGGCGGGGCAAAATGACAATTGGGGTTGGAGTCAATAAAATAATAATTTCCCAACCGGTCCATGCGCAGGTCAAACTTACCGTAATCATCCATCTTTACTACCTCAAACGCTTTTTTAACTAAGGCGTCCAACAGCCGATCGTGGTACTTTTGATGCCGCACTTGATTAAAATAGTCCTCTTCCTTTCCCCGCCATATTAAATCAAAATCTAAAAAATTATATTTTTTCTGCCTTTGCCCGTCGGCAAACACCCGTTCGATCGCGTACACTTTCTTGTTGTAAGCCTGAAATACAAACGCCGCAAATTCCCGGCCTTCAATAAATTCTTCTACCAGGACGTCCTGGTCATAGGTTTTCATTAGCCAGTGCAGACGCCGCCGCAACTGCCGGTCATTTTCAATAATCGAGTCACGGGTGATTTCCAAACTGCCGTGAACCTCGTTTAATTTTAAAATCACCGGGTAATGAAGCGACGGGTCCAGCGCCTGCCGCCACGAAGTAAACAACTGAAACTTGGGCACCGGCAAACCATGCTGCTGCAGCAATTTTTTAGTCATATATTTATTCATGCACAACGTATAGCCCAGCATGCTCGCACCGGTGTAAGGAATTTCCAAAAGTTCCAGCATCGCCGGCACAGTCGAAGACAAATACTCACAGCCGCGGACGCTATCCACCAAATCAATCACCAAGTCCGGCTTATACCGCCGCAGCCTATTGGTAATCTTGGCGTCAGCCGGCAGAGCCACCGCTTTCACCCCCATACGTTCTAAATAAGGGATAAACGAGGCGGCGTCTTTATCGACCCCTCTTTCGGTTAAATACTGGGCGTTGGTGGGAAAATATTTCCGCTTGACCTCGCTGTGAAGAATTACTACTCTCTTTGGCAGTAATCGATTATGCCGGCTTTTTTTAGCAATTAAGGAACGGGTGTGCGGCAAATTAATTACCTTGCTTTTCATCAGAATTACTTTATATTATTATTTACTAAATGAAAACAAACGGATTTCATCTGCCTAAAAAAGTCGGCATCATTTACTCCGAGGTGAAACGAAAATACTTTCCGACCGAAGCGCAGTATTTAACGGAAAAGGATGCTTATCACGACGCCCGGGTGGTGGCCAAATATTTGCGGCGGATGAAAATCCGGGTCCACTTGTATCCGGGTGATGCCACCCTGCCGGGGAGACTGCGCCGCGACCGGCCGAGCGTGGTCTTAAACCTGGTCGGTTCGGTCAAGGGTAACGAGTATTTGGCCTCCAGTATTCCCGGAATTTTAGAACTGCTGGACCTGCCCTACACCGGCGCCGGCATTCTGGGCGAAGCGCTGTGTTACAACAAATTTTTGGTTAAAAAACTGCTGGAGCAAAACGGCATTCCCGTTCCCCGCTACCAATTATTTAATACTGCCTTGGATCAGCTTGACCCCACTCTCCGGTTCCCTTTAATCTCCAAACTAAACGAAATCCACGGCGCGGTGGAAATTACCAAAAACGCCGTTTCCGAAACCGAAAAGCATTTGCGCGAACGGGTCAAGTTTTTAATCGAAACCTATAACCAGCCGGTGCTGGTTGAAGAATTTATCGTCGGCCGGGAACTGACGGCCATGCTTTTGGAAGGCCTGAATAAAAAAGTTTACGTGGGCGAAAAAGTCTTTCCCAAAAAGCGTCAAAAAGACAAATATTTATTTGCCGCTTTTGAAGACCAATGGGAAAAAGACACGTTTCATTACCAAAAGTATCATGACCCGCTTCTGCGCGACTATGTCAAAAAAGCCTTTGAGATTACGGATATGGCCGACTACGCCAAGTTTGACATCCGCCTCGATTCCTCCGGTCGCTACTATTTTATCGACTCTAATTCCAACCCGGCTTTCGGGCCTAAAGAGCTCGACTGCGCCTTGGCCAATATTTTGGATCTTTACGACATAAACTTCACTGAAATTTTAAAGCGCCTGCTCTTAAACACCATCCGCGATTCCCAAGGTAAAGAACGCCTGCCGCTGGTTAAATCTAAACACTCTGCAGCTTAAATAATTTTTCCAACTCGGCTTTACTGGTCGCTTCGTCCGGCTTTTTATCGTCGCGGAAACGAACTAGGCGCGGGAAACGCAGGGCCAAACCGAAAGCGTGGATCGGGCTCTTGGTAATTTCATCGGCCATAATTTCGGTGACTAATTCCGGTTTCACCCACACATCACAATCCAAATTTTTATCCACTAAGTATTCCTCCGGCTTACTTCGCACTTCGAACTTCGAACATCGAACTTTCAATTCCCGCCATTGCTCGTCGGATAAACCGGTACCGATTTTGGCAATCGAGCCAATTGCCCCTTTTTCGTTAGGCACGCCGACAAGGAATGCCCCGATCCCGAATCCCGTCCGCTTGCCTTTACCCAAGTAATACCCCATCACTACCGCATCGATCGTGTCGGCCAGTTCGCCCTGGGTGACTTTTTTAAACTTCACCCAATTAAAGTTGCGCGCCCCGGCCCGGTAGGGTTCGTTTAATTTTTTGCACATCACCCCTTCAAGCCCCAAATGTATATATTTCTCTCTTAATTCTCTTAATTTTTTGGTGTCGGTCACTATTTCTTGCTTTGCCAGCTCCAACCCTCCCGCCGGCACAGACATAATTTTCTCCAATTCCTGCCGGCGCTTAATAAACGGTTCGGCAATCAATGTTTTCCCATTCAATAAAAGCAAATCATAAATAAAAACTTTAATCGGCAATTCTTTGGCTTTGCCGGCCACACCATGGATTCTTTTACGCTGGGCTGTTTCCTGGAAAGATAACAGTTTGCCGGTTTTATTATCATAGGCCACGGCTTCGCCGTCCAAAATCACGCTCTCCGCCGTCAGCTGGGCCGCCGCCGCGGTAATCTCCGGGAACATCGCCGTCATATTGTCCAAGTTTCTGGAAAAAATTCTCACCAATGGTTTATCTATATGAATTTGCACCCGGAGCCCATCCCACTTGCCCTCAACCGCAAACCCCTGCTTTAGGGGGTGAATACCCCCCAGTTTTTCCACAATTTTATCCGCCGACGGCAACCGCTCGGACTTTTGCGGCCTGATCGGCACGCCAATCTGTGGTTTTATTCTTCTTATTTTCTGTATTCCTTTATTCTTATATTCTTTAGCAATCAGGCCAATATCAGCACAAACATTAAACGCCCGCTCCAAATCCGGCCGCAGGCTTTTATCGCCTTTGGCCATCCAGCTCAAACCGTCCAATACCGTCATTTCCGAAAAACCCAAACGCAGATTATTGATCGGAATCCGGACTAAATACCGGGCAGACAAACCGTCCATATTTTTGATTAAATCGGCCATCTGCTGCACTTTTCGCTCCTGGCTGCCCGAACCGGAATCTTGGGCAATAGCCAGCAACCGGTTATATATTTCCGTAACACTGCTTGCCCCGCGCAGGCTGGGGTGAGACTGTGACACTGTCTTTTTGTAACACTGTGTCACGGTTACCCCCAAATCCCCGGTTTTTTTAAACAACTTTTCCACCTCGTCCACCGGTCGGTTATAGGCCGAGGCGATCACCCGCACCATCATTTTTTCCGCCAAATTAAACTCCACCCCTTCATACTTCGGCCGCAGCCGCCCCAAAGACAAGTTCACCGCCAGGTCAATTTCCCCGGCAATCAACTCGTTAAATAATCGCGCCAAAATCGCCGTCATTTCCAACCGCGAACCGGTCTTATCAATCTCCTGCCAGTACTCTGATAATCTTTTAAATAACATCCTCTCCTATTTCCTCATCATGTAATACGCATTCTTAGTAATTCCCCGCTTCTTTAAGACGCCCTTTTTCACCAAATCATTAATGTTGCGTAAAATTGTGTCCGGGGAAACATTGGGCAAAACCGTCAGCGCCTCCCGGGCGGCAATTTTGTCTTTATCGGCAAAAAATTCGATCAGTTTAATCTGTTTTCCGTTCAGCTCAATCTGCCGGCCCAGGCGGTCGCGCCAGCGCCAATCGATCGATAGATTCCGCACCCGTTCTTTAATTTTGGTCAGTTCCAAAGCCACGGTTTTGGTAAAAAACTCGAGCCATGAAGTAAAATCGCCTTTGTCCCGGCTCACTTTTTGCAGGGCGGCGTAATATTCTTCGGGGTTTTGATCAAAATGTTCTTCCAAAGAAAAAAACCGTTTAATATCATAGCCCTCGCGGTATAAAACCAGCAGGGCAAACGCCCGGGCCACCCGGCCGTTGCCGTCAATAAACGGATGGATCCGCGCCAGTTCATAATGGGTAATCCCGGCACGCATGACCGGGTGAACATCCCGGCCGGCATCGCTGTTTAACCAATTAAAAAACTCTTCCGTCTGCACCGGCACTTCCAAAGGGAGCGGCGGCCGGAAGGAAACGTCGCCGGTTTGGCTGTTTTTAATCACCACTTTGGTATCGCGGTAAACGCCGCATTTTTCCGGCGTCAGCAGTTTTTCCATGGTCAGCTCGTGGATTTTTTTAAGCCAAACTTCAGTATAGGCCCCCACCCCGCGGCCGGGTCCGCTCATCCCGTAACGCTCGCCCAGCCGCTCCAAATACTCCATCACGTTACGGTAGTTGATCACTTCCTGAACGTCTCTTTCCCGCGCCAACACTTCCTGGCCCAAAAGCACCCGTTGCGCCTGCGAATAATTTAACTCGTTACCCTCAATCTTGGTGCCGAAGTGAACGGTCCGCACCCGGGCTTCGTCTTTAAACTTGGCCTCCCAGGCCGGCACCAGCACGGCGTAATCGATCACCTCTTTGGCTCCCTCGATAATGCCGATGTTTTTTAAAATCGGGTTGGTAATCGCAAATTGCGGCTTAAACATGGTTTAATTGTATTCCCTACCGCTAATTTCCGCAACGATTTCCGCACTTTTTGAGGGAAAAATTAACTTAACTATTAACGATTACCGGAATTCTAAATAACGCTTTTTCGCTTTTGGGCAAATCCGGCACTAGGCCATCTATCAATTGATACTCCTGGGCTAAACAAACTTCCCTAACTTCGGGTATGGCCATCTCGATCTCCGCCACAGTCAAGGCTAATTTTTCTAAATCATCATTCCCTAACTCTATTATGCCTGCCTGGGCTATAACCGCGGCCACATACGCCTGTTTATTTCCGGCCAACTCTCCAATAATATCTGCATTAGTTCCGAATTTTTCCAATAATTTTATCCTTCTGGCCAAAAGTGTCATTTTTGTCAGCTCGGCTTCTTCTTTACCGGTCGGATCGATCCCTGCCTCGATTGCTTGCATGGCTGTTTCTGATAAAACTTTTCCTTCAGCCAAATCAGCCAATATTTGGGTAGGAATAGAATTACCTCTAATTATTGCCCGGTAAATTCTAGCCGCCATTTTGGAAGCGCCGCTACTGTTAACGTCATCAATTTGCACCAACCTGCCATCCCCGGCTAATTCGGCAGCGTCTTCGGCTGAAGTCGTTAAATATTTTACTTCTCCCGGCTGGGCAGTAATTGGCATATAAACCACGATTGGCCGGCCGGCCGCCGCCGCTTTAATAATCTGTAAATCTTTATCGTTAATAAAAGTTACCCGGCCCAATTTTTTACCAAGTTCTGCTTCTGCTTGTTTGGTGGCCGCTTCACAAACAAGCATCGATTTCTTTGAAGTAAATCTTCCCACTGCATCCGGCAATAATCCCGCCGCCAACCGGCCTAAATCCGCACCCATAGCGATAAATTCCTCCCGCCGGGGATCAACATACATCAAACTGACCGGCCCAACATTAACTACCGGAATAACTATTTCAACGCCGGCTGTTACCAAACTTGCTCCAAGGCTAGTTTTAACAAAGACTGGATTCATCGTTGTCCCAAAATTAACCTCCATCGATTGGCTTAACAATCCAACATCACTAGCAGACAAAGTCGTCACTTCTTGTGGGATAAAAAAAGACTGTGAATTTTCTAAAGCGGTCTTTAAAGCAACCATTCCAACTGTGGTATTTTCTTTTCCCATTTTTCTCTTTCCGGGCAGAAGTTAAAAACTTAAAACGCCGCCATTATGGCACAAGCCTCTTTTCTTTTCAAGAAAATGTGTTATAAAAGAATTAATTATGGAAGAAATTTGGCCAGATTCAAAAGCAATAGCTAATCATCTGAAACAAATTGGCAGAGATAACCCTCCTTTCTTACCCCCGCCTAGTTCGGTAATTACCGAGAGAACATTACCAACACCAGAATTAACTGCTGAAGCCACTGCCTTAATTAACGCAGCCGCACGGCCTAAAACTCCTTCACCGGAAAGAGAACGGGTTATTGTTTTCAACTCTGGTCACGGTACCTAGTTTCATGTCTAAAAAAATCCACCTGGAAGTTATCCGCAAAATGACCAGCCTAACCACTTCTGCCCTTGGTTTAGTCGCCGCTCTGGCCTGGAACGAACTGATTAAAAACTTTATCGATACCTTTATCAAACCTCTGGTTGGCACCGGCTCGGTCTTAATTTCCCAATTAATTTACGCCGTTATCGTCACGGCTTTAGCTGTCTTCATTACCCTCCAACTCTCCCGCCTCGAACAAAAACTGAAATAGATATATCCCATCTATTACTGATTAATCGATGTATTGGTAACTGACAATCTCTTCACTCTTATTGACATTCACACACACAACTTATTATTCAGTTATGACCGATCCAAACACAACGCCAGAAACTACCCCGGGCATCGGTGAACGGCCGCCAAATATTACTGGCTATCAAGCGCTGTTGGTCCAAATCCAAGATCAAGCCGCCCGGGACACAGTGGCCGGACTGCTTCAAGCTAAAGCCGAGCATTTACAACAAACCTCCCGCATCCCCACTGAAAAACTTGCCGGATACATTCACCAAATCAAGTTTGTAGCTGTCCAGCTTGTTTCCACCGCTGCCGATCAATGGAAAATTATTGACACCACCCAACCTACCGCTCAAATAATGTTTAAAACAGACTCGGGCGGGGCCAAAGACATTAGTCTACTCTCCGGCGCCATACTCCCTTAAACCTCCTAATCCGTCAATTTGACTTTCGAAACCACTTTATGTTATACTATTACTGATTAATCGATGTATTGGTAATATGACCAGAATTTCTAAAAATCGCTTAGACAAATCGACTTCGGATCGGATGTTTGCCCTATTCTGGCGCTCGCTTACCCGCCTTGGATCCCAAGAAGAAACGGCCGAATTTTTCTCCGATATTTTATCCGAAACCGAACAAGTAATGATCGCCAAACGCTACACCGCCGCCATCCTATTAGCTAAAGGATACAATCAAACTCATATCAAGAAAGTATTAAATCTTTCTTACTCGACCCTCGGCACCGTCGCCGGCTGGCTGAAAAATTTAAAACCGGCCACCAAGAAAATTCTCGACCGGCACTTAAAAGATGAAGCCTGGGGACAGTTTTTCGATAAAATCGATGAAGTCCTGGATATCCTCCCGCCCGGCAAATACGCTAACTGGTCCAAAGAAGGCAAAGAAAAATATCAGCGGTCTTTAACCCGCTCCGCCCGCTCACTTCTTCGCTAACTCATTAACGACAATAAAATCACGCTCGCCACAATCACCCCGGCGCCGGCCATTTGCCGCCGCGTCATTTTTTCTTTCAGCCACCACCAGGCTAAAATGCAAATCA
>Ga0210057_1003892_pt1 | contig 20233 bp, 20 predicted proteins | sample CryGeyCG2114_010_2_FD_183968 | JGI IMG/M metagenome (GOLD analysis project Ga0210057, IMG submission 183968) | Groundwater microbial communities from aquifer - Crystal Geyser CG10_big_fil_rev_8/21/14_0.10 (SPAdes) (version 2) | ecosystem: Environmental > Aquatic > Deep subsurface > Groundwater ...
CATATAATAAAACTACTCCAATTAAATAAACTGGGCAGTTTCATTATCTAAACTAACTTTATCATCGTTGGAGCCGGTTGTCAATCCCTCGACTGCGCTCGGGACTATAGCTTTCGGAAATAAAGACCGAGGACGGCAAAGATCGCGATTAAAATGCCGAAGGTCAAGAAATTATTAATTTTAAATTGCTGAAAAATTAAGGCGGTGACAGTAAAAACAGCTGTCAGCAGACCCACCTTACTGTTGGCAAAGATTAGGGCTGAGGTGAGAAAAACCGCTAAAAAGAGTAATGAGTAAAAAAGAAAGAGTGATGAGTCGGAGGTTGGTGGGAAAAGATAAATTAACCCGGCCAGTAGTCCCCAGAAAATTATGGCCAGAAGGAGAGTCGGTAAAAAGTTTTTCCGCCGCTTGGTTGCCACGGTTTAATTCTAACCGATGATTTGTTAAAATTAAAGCCATGGCCAACGAGCTTTACTTATTGGCGGCGCTTATCCTGGGCGGTTTAGCGATCGCGGTTTGGCTCATTTTGCGTCAGCTTGCCGAAATTAAAAAATCCACCGGGGCCGACGAAACCCTGACTGCCTGGCTCAAAAGCATGCAGTCCAGCGTTGATAATTCCTCCAAGAATCTTTCCGACACCCTACAAAGGGGCAATGTGGATTTAAACAACCGCCTGGATAACGCCGCCCGCTTAATGTCGCAGATCCAGCGGGACGCCGGCAAATTTGCGGAGTTGTCCGCCTCGATGAAAAATCTGCAGGACTATTTGCGGTCGCCCAAACTGCGGGGTAATATCGGCGAGCAGGTGCTGAAAGATTTAATTTCCCAGATGTTTCCCAAAAACAGTTTTTTTCTGCAACATACTTTTAAGTCCGGCGATAAAGTTGATGCCGCCATCCGGACCGCTGCCGGTTTATTGCCGATTGACGCCAAATTCCCGGCGGAAAACTTTCAAAAAATGATCGGCGCCGAAAATGCTGCCGAAAGAGAAGTCGCCAAAAAAGAATTTATCAAAAATGTCAAAAAACATATCTTGGATATTTCTCAAAAATATATTTTGCCGGAGGAAGGGACGATGGATTTTGCCCTGATGTATGTTCCCTCAGAGCCGGTTTATTACGAGGTGGTTAATATTACCGAGTTGACGGACTTTGCCCGCGAAAACCGGGTTTATCCGGTGTCGCCCAATACTCTATACGCCAACCTCCAGGTCATCCTGCTTTCTTATCAGGGTAAAGAAATTGAGGTCAAAACCCGCCAGGTTTTTTCGCTTTTGCGGGCCATCCAAAAAGACTACAGCAAGCTTAACGGCGATCTCTCGGTTCTCAACCGCCACATCACCAATTCCTACAACCAAATGGCCAATGTTAATTCCGGTTTTTCGTTGCTTGGCCAGAAACTCTCCGCCACCCAAAATCTTGGTGAGGGGACGAAAGAAGAAACAAAGCAATTAGAGATTGAGGAATAACTAACCTGTTTAAATTCATTAGAGCAAGCCTGCAGACGTCCAACCCCCATTACTTTTTAAAACTCTGATTCCCCAGCCGCCCGCGCACATGCCGAGACAACAAGGAATGGGCCTGTATACTACATCATAGTAGTCAGTCTTTTTCAAATATTCTTCAGAATAGTTATGTCTCTGTTCTGGTAGAACGCCACCCTCGTGGATAGCTCGACAAAGTAGAATTCTTTTTTCTGGAAGATAAACACTTATAACGCTGTTAGCGATTCTGATTGCCTCCTTTTGATTGACAGGAAGGCTTCTGGGGACATAAATCGAGGTAGAAAGTAAGTAAACGTTGTCAGAAACGAAAAGAAAGGCACCGAGGATCCCCAAAATCGTAACCAGAAATAAGCTAAGCAAAACGAATCTAAGCCTCATATTTTGATTTTATCACAAAAGTTGGGCCACCCCTTTTTCATCGGCACAGGTTAAAAAAAGGATGCTGGGTTTCATAAATATTTAATTGGGAAATTAATTTCCCTTAATCTTTAAAAATTTCTTTTTTAAGACTTTTGGCTAGATTGAGGAAAAAATCTTCCAAATCATTGCGGTTAAACGGCCCGAGCATTGGCAGGGCCTCTTTGAATTCTTTTACTCGGATAAATTGGCTGGCAAGATTAACTTTATCGATGTCCCAGTCAAATTTTGCCTTAGCATCTAAGATTAGTCTCTTTAAAGAATAATCTCCTTCTTTGAGGATAAAATAAAGATCAACATAGTCCCGGCCACGAGGCTTCATAAAAATGGTATGGAGCTTATCGACGGCAATATCATAAATACTGGCCACATCCAACTGCCTAAATTTTTTTCCTTTTTCAATTCGAGGAAACGGATAGTAGCTAAAATCAACCTTTAGCTCTTCCTTATCTTTATAAATTAATTTATAGCTAAAAAGTCCTAAAAACTGACTCCTTTTGATGTGGGCAACGCCGAGATGAGACGAAACTCTTTTTAGGAAGGCCTCAATGATTTTAGGATCAACTTCGGCTCTTTCGCTAAATAAATCTATGTCTTGAGAAAGGCGGTGTTTTAAGTAAAATTCCGCCAGAGCCGTTCCGCCGGTTAAGTAAAACCTTTTAGTTATTTGTTTTTCGGAAGCGGCCAGTTCCAAAAAGTTAGATTGTTTGGGAGTGAGTATAGTTTTCCCCATAATAAATACTCCACAGCGCGTTTTTTATAAGGGTCAAGATTGCCTTTGATTTTGTGCCAGGCTTCTTTAACCAGTTTTTTGCTCAATTTTTCGCCATCCAGGCCATAGTTTATTAGCTGGGTTAAGCGCCAAAGGCGGTATTCTTTGGGGTTTTCCTTTTTGAACTCTTTTTCGTCCACCGACCAATTATACATGCTTTAATTATACCTCTTTTGGCGACTAAAGAGAATCAAATTTAACTGTGGCGGCCGTTTTCGGTATAATTAAATGATGAATTTCCTAAAACTCGACCAATTGTTGGTTAATGAACCGGTGTATCGGAGACAACAGATCAATAAATTGATTTTTCAAGATTTGATTGACAACTGGCGGGCCGGCACAACTTTACCGAAAACGCTTCGCGAAATGCTAAATCGAGAGGTGTCGTTGGCAATCAATGCCCAGGAGTTTATTTCAAAGGACGGCACGGTTAAAGCCCTGATAACTCTTGGCGATGGCTTAAAAATCGAAACGGTTTTGATGCGCCTTAAGGACCGCCACACCGTTTGTATTTCCAGCCAAGTTGGTTGCCCGTTGGGTTGTCTTTTTTGCGCCACCGGCCAGATGGGCTTCAAAAGAAATTTGGACAGGGATGAAATTCTTGACCAAGTGTTATATTTTGCTCGCCGCCTAAAAAAAGAAAAGGCTAAAATTACTAATATTGTTTTTATGGGCATGGGTGAGCCATTCCTAAATTATGATAACGTGGTCCAATCGATTAAAGCGCTCAATAATCCGGCGATGTTTGGCTTGGGCGCCCGGCACATTGCCGTTTCCACTGCCGGCCTTCCTGAGGAGATTGAGAAATTCGGTAATGAAGGTTGGGAAGTCAATTTGGCCATTTCTTTGCATGCCGCCAACGATGGTTTGCGGTCCCAATTAATGCCCATCAACCAAAAGTACCCGTTGGCAGTCGTCATGGCGGCTGTCAAAAATTATTTGCGAAAAACGCACCGCAAAGTGATGTTTGAATATCTGCTGTTGGGCGGTGTGAACGATTCCGATCAAGACGCTCTTGATTTGTGCCGGTTGCTGACCAATCCGATTTTTCACCTAAATTTAATTCAATATAATCCGACCGGCCAATTTAAACCATCTTCCAGGGAAAGAGTCGAGGCTTTTAAGAAGATTCTGACCACGAATCATGTTTCTTTTACGGAAAGATATCGCTTCGGGCTGGACATTAAGGCTGCCTGCGGTCAGCTGGCAACACAACCTTAAAATGACCATTGACATTATGATAAAATTGTCATAAAATAAGCATGAAAGTCAGCATCGACAGGAGAACAGAAAAACTTTTAAATAGACTTTCTCGGCCGGAGAAGGCGCGAATTGCCAGGGTTGTTGGATTGTTTAGCGAAAAAGGATTTTTGTTAAGTGAGATTTATTTAAAAAAGCTCACTAGATCAATCTGGGAATTGCGAGCAGGCAATATTCGTTTGCTTTTCGGCGTTGTCGAGGCAGAAGCAATTATTGTTAATGTTTTCTTAAAAAAGACGGCCAAAACACCGCCCAGAGAAATAGAATTAGCAAGCAAAAGATTAATGGAGTATCTATGAGGAATAGAAAAAATTTAATACCATTTGAAAAAATTCATCAAAAATGGATGAAAGATTCGGAATTTCGGCGCGAATATGAGAAATTAGAGCCAGAGTTCCAGATCGCTCGGCAAATGATGGCGGCGCGGCTAAAGAAAAAAATGAGTCAGCAAGATTTGGCGAAAAAAGCCGGCACCGGGCAGGCAGTGATTTCCAGACTGGAAGGAATGAACGCCAAGCCCTCGTTGTCTTTGTTAAAACGGATTGCTGAAGCGCTGGAGACGGAAATTAGTCTTACCGTGCGCTAAAAAAATTAAGAATTAAGCTGGGCAATGAAGTTCTGATAGGGCGCATCCAGTATCCCGAAACATGCTACCTCAACATAATAGTCATCGGCTGCCTGGAGCGCGGGATCTTTTTTCTCTTGGGGCTATCGTTTCTGCTCTGGCCGAAAAATATGCCAATGAAACCTCTTTGAACGAAGCTTCATCGCCGCCATCTAGTTCTTCGATCGCGGCTTTTTCTTTTCCAAGGATCGTTTTAATTCCAGCCGGTAACTCGGGAGTGCCAATTTCCCAAGCTAGGCGCTCCACTAGCCGACGATATTCATCCCGACCGGTGGCGGACTTAAAACCAAAATTTATCCAAGTGACCATATTGCCGCCGTCGATAATACAAGTTAAAATCTGACCGATTACTAGTTTAGAGACATCAAGGCCAAATTGAGGGGCAACTACTCGGAGCCGCTGTTGGCGAATTTTCCGCCAGTCCAACTCCATATCAAAAGAACCGGGAGAGGGAGGCTCAATATCGGCGGGCTGATTAATTTCTACGCTCATTTGACGCTGTTATAATACCACTATGGCCGAAAAAAAGCTCAACAAGGAACAACTGGCGGCGATTAAATCCGGCAAGGGGCCGCTGCTGATTATTGCCGGCGCCGGCAGCGGCAAAACCACCGTGGTGACGGAGAGAATTAAATGGTTAGTGGCCAAAGGCTTGGCCAAACCCGCGGAGATTTTGGCCCTCACTTTTACCGATAAGGCGGCCAGAGAAATGGAAGAGCGGGTTGATTTGGCGATGCCCTACGGCTACACCGAAATGTGGATTTCCACCTTCCATGCTTTTTGCGACCGGGTTTTGCGGGCTGAGGCGATCCACATCGGTTTGGATCCGGGCTACAAACTGATGACCGAAGCGGAAACCATTCAATTCTTAATCCGCCATTTATTTAAATTCGATTTGCAATATTTCCGGCCCCTGGGTAATCCGACCAAATTTATCGGGGGCATGCTCCAACATTTTTCCCGCTTAAAAGATGAAGACGTAATGCCCAATGAATATCTTCATTGGGCAAGAACAAAGCACAAAGAACAAAGCACAAAGGAAGAGGTAGAAAAATATCTGGAGTTGGCCAAGGCCTATCAGACGTATGAAGATTTAAAAATTAAAGAGGGTAAGACCGATTTCGGCGATCTGCTTTCCCAGGTGCTGCGGCTTTTTCGGACCCGAAAAAATATTTTGCACCAATACCAAGCCCTTTTTAAATACATTTTGGTGGATGAATTTCAGGATACCAACTTTGCCCAAAACGAATTGGCCATTTTACTGGCCGGGTCAAAACAAAATATTACGGTTTGCGCCGACGATGACCAGGCGATTTATCGCTGGCGGGGAGCGGCTATTTCCAATGTGATTCAATTCAGAAAACGTTTTCCCAAAGCCAAAATTGTCAGTTTGGTCAAAAATTACCGCTCCACCCAGGAAATTTTGGACCGGGCCTACGGCCTAATTCAAAACAACAACCCCGACCGCCTGGAGGTCAAAGAAAAAATCAACAAGAAGCTGGTGGCCATGCGTGGTCTTAAGGGCGAAAAGGTGCAGTTTTTGCACGCCGACCGGGTGGAAAATGAGGCAGAAACGGTCGCTAAAGAAATTGTAAATTTGAAATTGAAAATTGAAAATTTGCAATATAAAGATATTGCTATTTTGGTGCGGGCCAACAACCAGGCCGATCCTTTTTCGCGAGCCCTCAACCGCCTGGGCATACCCTACCAATTTTTAGGCCCGGGCCAGCTTTTCCGCCAGCCGGAAGTGAAAGACCTGATCGCTTATCTGGAAGTGCTCTATAATTTTGACAACAGTGTGGCCTTATTCCGGGTCCTTTCTATGCCGCATTTTGCAATTTTCCCCCGGGATTTGGCGGCGATCGGCAATTACGGCCGGCGGCTAAATTTATCGTTGTTTGAGGCCTGCGAAAAAATTGGTCAGATACTTGTTTCGGCTAAAACCCAGCAGCAAATTGCCAATTTTGTGGCGATGGTTCATCGCCACTTAGGGTTGCTGGCTAAGGAAACCGCCGGCCAAATTCTCTATTATTTTTTGCAGGACTCCGGTTTGCTGAAAAAATTAACGGAATACAAGCTGCCGTTGGAAGAGCGCCAGGCGCAAAATATCTCCAAGCTTTTTGACCGGCTCAAGACGTATGAGGTTGATCATGAAGACGCCTCGGTGTCGGCGGTGGTTGACTGGCTGAATTTGGCCATGCAGTTGGGCGAGTCGCCTTTAGCCAGCAATAGCGATTGGACGGAAGAAAACCGGGTTAACTTGTTAACGGTGCATTCTTCTAAAGGTCTGGAGTTTCCGGTGGTATTTTTGGTTAACCTGGTGGCCGACCGCTTCCCCACGCGGCAGCGCCAGGAACAAATTCCGCTCCCCGAAGCCCTGGTTAAAGAAACTTTGCCGGCCGGCGATTCGCATCAGCAGGAAGAGCGCCGGCTTTTTTATGTGGGCATGACGCGGGCCAGAGATCGGCTTTACTTGACGGCCGCCGATTATTACGGCGAAGGCAAAAGAGAAAAGAAACTGTCGCCGTTTGTCGGGGAAGCTTTGGGAGAGGCAGCGCTGGCAGCCACTAAAACCAACAGTCACCAGCTAAGTATTTTGGATTGGGCGCAGCCTGAAGAAGAGGCACGGCCGGTAACGATCAACCACACGCCCATAAATTATTTGTCTTTTTCCCAAGCGGAAATCTTCAACACCTGTCCTTTACAATACCGCTATCGCTATTTGGCGCGGATTCCGGTGCCGCCGTCGGCCGCTTTAAGCCTGGGCGACGCCATGCACAAAACCCTGCGGGATTTTTATCAGGATATTAAAGACGGACGGCAGCTGCGGGTAAAAGATTTGCTGGCGATGTTAAAAATTAATTGGTCTGCCCAAGGCTTCGCCAGTAAAGCCCATGAGCAGAAAGCCTATCGCCAGGCGGAAGACATGCTGACACGGTTTTATCAGGTAAGAGATAAAACAGCTATCCCCAAAGACTTGGAACAGCCTTTTATGATTAAAATTTCCCCGGAGCTGAAAATCGGCGGCAAAATGGATTGGGTGGCGGAAAAAGGCCGGCAACTGGAAATTGTGGATTATAAAACCGGCCGGGTGTGGGACCAAAAAGCGGTTGACCAGTCGTTGCAGATGACCATTTATGCTTTGGCGGCCACTGACGGAGGGATTTACAACCGCCGGCCGGAAGACCTGATTTTAACTTTTTATTTTTTGGAAACCGGCGAGAGAAAATCCACCCGCCGGACCGCGGCGCAATTGGCGCAAACGAAAAAAGATTTGGTAATTAAAGCTGAAAACATCAGCCGCAGCGATTTTAGCCCCACACCCGGCCGCTGGTGTGATTGGTGCGACTTTAAGCTGATCTGCGAGGCATGGTAGCGGCAGTTTATTTGTAAATTTCGTGAGTACCGAGGTCGACAAACTCAACTACGTTTTCTTTATAAAATCTAAAAAGAACCCTTAAATTATAGGAAACTGAAAAAGACCAGTAATTTTTCAACCGCCCGCTTAATTTATGCGTTTTTAGATTTGGGGAATATGGATCAGCCAGAAATAAATTAACTTTTCTAATGATCCTTGCTTTTTCCTTTAGGGGGAACGCCTTAATCAATTTTCTAAAATGAGGGTTATATAAATACCGGGTAATTTTCATTTAAGAAGATCTTCTGCCTTGGTGCCGGTGATAAGCCGGCCCGCCTTTTTGTCTTTTTCAAACTCCGCGATCGCCTCCAGGGCTAATTTTTCTTCATAAAGCTGACTTTTTTCAACCAAATCCTGAAAGGCGTCGACCGAAATCAGGACCGCCTGGGGTTGATTACGACGCAGTAAGAACAAGGGTTGGGCCAGTTTTTTAATTCTCTGAATCAGAGAAAGGTAATCTCTTTGTAATTCAGAAACCGAGGCCAATTGATAAGTCATTAAGTTATTCATAATTGGTTCATATTAGCATACATAGAATAATCTGTCAAGGGTAAAAATTAGTGTTTAAATTTGGCAGTAAGACGCAAGAATTTCCAGCGCCAGTCGTTGGCGAGGTTGTATAAAGAATAAAACGGCTGATTGAGAATTAAATCATAAGTGCCGATAAATTCCGTCAAGGTGGCCCCGAAGCCTTCTTTGAAGCGGTGAAAGCCCAGCCAGGGATCATTAGGGGCAGGATTGGGCCCTGAGGCGCCCCACATGTCAAATTTTTGGCAGCCCAAGCGTTTCCCGAATTTAATGGCTTCCCAAAATAAGGCGTAAGTGGGCATTACCTCGCGATGCTCGCGGGTGGAGGCGCCATAAGGATAATATAAAACCTGATTGAAAACAAAAAACAAATAAGTGGCCAGAATTTGGCCCTGATAAGTGGCGGTAAAAAGATGAGCAATTCCCGCCGGCTGTAAAGTCTCCCACATTCGCCGATGGTAATTCGGCGTATGGGAGTAAAAGCCCTGGCGGGTGGTCGTTTCGGTGGTTAATTTGAGATATTTTTCAAAGGCAGCCGGCGAATTGTCCTCGGCAATCACGACCCCGTGCTTTTGGGCCAAACGGATATTGTAACGGGTTTTGGATTTCATTTCGGCCAAGAGTTGCTCTTCCGGCTTGGTGAGATCCAGAGTAAAAGTGTATTTGGTAAATTGCGGCCGACCTTCTTGGCAACTGTTACCCAGTAAGAATTTTTTAATGTCAGGATTACTTAAAATATTGGGCTCCATTTTGACGAAAATCGTGTTATTTTCCAGGCCGACTTTGGTGAGGGCCTCTAAGAGCGCTTTGTCTGGCAGGGGCCCGCGAGGAAAATAGATAATATTTTTGCCAACCAGTGGCAAGGAGTGAGCGGTCATTTGGTAGGTAGCCAAAAGTTTTTGTTTTTCAAAAGCTCCCAGGCGAATAACTTTGACGCCGGTTTTTTGACGGAATTTGCCCCATTCCCAAGACTGCAGCGGATGGACGGCTTGGGCGTTAAATTGATCTTTTTCGGCGGGTAAAACCTCGCGGATAATCATAAAGCGATTGTAGCATTTTTAAAATCCAGTAAGTGCTTGGGAATTTCGTCTAAAAAGCGCGAGGGTAAATGGGTGGCCCTTTCGCCTAAATAAAGCCGTTGGCGGGCAAAGGTGATGTACAGCCGCTCTTTGGCCCTGGTCATGGCGACATAACAAAGTCGGCGCTCTTCTTCAAGAAGATCTTTTTCCATCAGTGAGCGGCTGTGGGGGAAAATGCCCTCTTCCAGGCCGACGATAAAAACAATCGCAAATTCGGTGCCTTTAGCCGCATGACAGGTCATTAAAGTCACCCGGCCATTACTAGTTGTGCCGGCGCCGCTGGGAGTGTATTCTCTTTGAATCAGGACCACGTTTTCTAAAAATTCATTAAGGTTGGGAAATTCGGTGGCCACGGAGCGCAACTCCTGGATGTTTTCAATTCTTGATTGGTCTTGAGGATCATTGGCATCAAATATTTTTAGATATTCAGTTACCCCCAAAACCTCGTCAATAATTTTTAGAGTTTCGCCATCGGCCAATTGTTCCCCTTTTTTGACACAGAATTCTTGAAATTTTTTTAACCTATTTTTGCCCACCTTTTCCGCTCTTTTCAAAGAAACCGCATCTTGGGGGTTGGCCACTAAGCGCAAGTAAGCCAGGCAATCTTTGACCTCTTTTCTTTCGTAGAAATGAGTGCCGCCCACTAGGGTATAAGGAATGGCGGTTTTTAAAAAGACTTCTTCTAAAATGCGTGATTGGGCGTTGGTGCGGTATAAAACGGCAAAATCAGAAAGGGAAAGTTGGCTCCGCTTTTGGAAGATAACGTCTAAAACCAGTAGCGCTTCTTCCATTTCCGAGTTGGCTTGGCGAACGACAATTTTTTCGCCACCTTTTTTAGCGGTCCAAAGTTTTAAGATCGGATGAGTGGTGTTTTTTTTGATCACCTCGTTGGCGGCATCCAAAATAATTTGGGTGGACCGGTAATTTTGTTCCAAATTGATAATTTTTAAATCGGGGAAATCTTTTTTAAGATTGGTCAAATTTCTAAAATCAGCGCCACGCCATGAATAAATTGACTGGCTGGCATCGCCCACCGTCGTTAAATTCCGCCGGCTGCCCGTCAGCAAAGTCGTCAGCACATATTGGGCATGGTTGGTGTCCTGATATTCGTCAATAAGAATCCAGGGGTATTGGTCCTGGTATTTTTTGGCCACCGCTTTTTCTTTTTGGAAAAGTCGGACGGTGGACAGCAATAAATCGTCGAAATCCAGAGCGCCGAATTCTTTAAGCAGCTGCTGGTATTTCAGGTAAATTTGGGCGACGTCCTTTTGCCAATCGCCCTGAACGTAGTTCAGGTATTCCAGGGGTGTGATCAGTTCATTTTTGGCCTGAGAAATGAGGTTCGCGACCGTCGGTACCGGGAAACGCTTGGGCGGTAAATCCAGTTTGCTGATGGCTAATTTAAGGGTTTCTTTTTGGTCCGCCTCATCGTAAATAAGGTAGTTGATGGGAATCTCAAGATACCGGCCCTCATGACGCAGGATGCGGGCGCAAAAGGAGTGGAAAGTGCCGGCCCAGGGAACATTAACTGATAACGAATGACTATTAACTAATAACAATTTAAGTCGCTTCTTCATTTCTTCGGCCGCTTTGTTGGTAAAGGTTAAAAGCAGAATGTTTTGTGGCAGAACCGCTTGTTTTTTAATTAGCCAGGCGGCCCGATAGGTTAAGACCCTGGTTTTGCCCGAGCCGGCGCCGGCCAAAATCAACAGCGGCCCGGTTTTAAAAGCGACTGCTTGTTGTTGATCGGGGTTTAAATGAGATAAGATATCATTATCATTCACAGCCTAATTTTAACATGAGAAAAAGAGTTTTCGTGGCCGCCGCTATCTTGGGACTCATTCTTTGGCTGGTCAGTCGTTTTCTGCAGCCCGCGCCTGGCCGGACTAACCTTTTGGTTTTAGGCGTGGCCGGCCAAAATCAAGCCGGCAGCGATCTGACCGACACGATTATGTTTGTTTCCCTGGACAATCAAACCGGCAAGACCCTGCTTTTGTCTTTGCCGCGTGATATTTGGGTGCCGGCCTTGCGGACAAAACTAAACAGCGTTTATCACTACCGGGGGGCTGGTGAAACCAAAAAAATTGTCGGCGAGATCTTGGGCCAGCCGGTTACTTACGAAGTGATGATTGATTTTACGGTTTTCAAAAAGGTGGTTGATAGTTTGGGTGGGGTCACCGTGGAGGTGCAAAACGCGTTTGATGATGACAAATACCCGCTGCCGGGCAAAGAAAATGATCTTTGTGGCGGCGATAAGGATTTTAAATGCCGCTATGAACATGTGCGTTTTGAGGCCGGCCAACAAAAAATGGACGGTGAGACGGCCTTAAAATACGTCCGCTCGCGCAATGCCGAAGGCGATGAAGGCACCGACTTTGCCCGCTCGCAACGCCAACAAAGATTAATTTTGGCGCTCAAAAGTAAGATCCTTTCGCCGCGATTTCTGCTAAATCCGCAACGGGTTTGGGGATTTGTTAAAGTGGTGCAAGAAAGTATCAAAACCGACATTCCCCAAGACCAATTCCTCGCGTTGGCCAAAATTGCCCTAAGAATCAGGAGCCAAAAGATCACCACCGCGGTACTCAACGGTGGCTATCTAATTAACCCGCCGGCGTCGGCCAAATACGACCAGCAATGGGTTCTGGTGCCCCAAACCGGCGATTGGCAAGCAGCGCAAGGTTACGTCCGCGGACTTTTGGAGAAAAAGTAAAATAAGTAATATGGAATTTAAGAAATTACCAAAACTCAAACCGGGCGACAAAGTTGCGATTGTTTCACCGTCTTTCGCCGCCCCTGGTAAATGGCCTCACGTTTACGAACTTGGACTACAACGGGTAAAAGAAGTTTTTGGCTTGGTTCCTGTTGAATTTCCAGCGACAAAAAAATTAGGAGCCAGTAAAGAAGAAAGGTCAAAAGATTTGATTGACGCTTTTGGAAATAAGGAAATTAAGGCGGTGATTACCTCATTGGGAGGTGACGACCAAATAACATATATCAAAAATTTGCCGAAAGAGCCATTTGTTAACAATCCCAAACCATTTTTCGGATATAGCGACAATTCACATTTCGTTAACCACCTTTGGCTTAACGGAATACCTTCGTTTTACGGCGGAAGCTTGTTTACGGAGTTTGCGATGCAAGGGAAAATGGATGAATTTACCACTAAATATCTTAAATATGCTTTCTTTGAAGATGGTGAATTTGAGCTTGAAGCCAACTCTGAATTTAATGATATCGGACTTAGCTGGAATGACGAATCGCTGTTAAGTCAAAGAAGAAGGTATCAGCCAAATGATGATTGGAGTTGGGATGGAAGTAAAAATGCGGAGGGTGTCACTTGGGGTGGGTGTGTGGAATCAATCGATGAAATGTTAAGACATGCCGCTAGTATTCCCAGCCTTGGGCAATTTGGGGACGTAATTTTATTTATGGAAACTTCAGAAGAAATTCCATCCGCAGAATACGTGAGGAGAGTTTTTAGAGCGTTGGGAGAAAGAGAAATATTGTCAAAAATTAAGGGGCTTCTCATGGGTAGACCAAAAGCCTGGGAATTCGATAAACCACAGTCAGACGGAGAGAAAATAAAATACAAGAAAAGGCAAAGAGAAACCATACTGGAAATAGTCAGGCAATATAATCAGGATATTCCTATAGTGCAAAATGTCGACTTTGGGCATACGGCTCCCCAGATATGTCTGCCCGTGGGAAGTAAGATGAGGATTGATTTAGTAAACAAAAAAATCTTTGCGAGTTTTTAGGCAGTAATTTCAGTTTATTTGGTAAATTTTCGTTTGGCCTTGGCGGAAGATCACCTTGCCCAGTGTGGAGCAAAGTTAAAAAACTATTTCAGCAAGTAAGCGGGCAAATTAGCTTCAAACGGCCATATTTCGGGTAGTGACTATCCCCAAAACTTGACAATTTCGGGGAGCCTGATATACTGACCTCATGTATCAACGGATTTACGACGACTTACCAAAACTGCTTAGAAAAGGAAAAGTGGTGGTCATTTACGGTCCCCGAAGGGTGGGGAAAACCACCCTTATCACTAATTTTATTGAAAAAAGTAAGCTTAAATCGAAACTCGTCTCCGGTGATAATATCGAGATCAGAAATATCTTTTCTTCCCAGTCTTTAGAAACGATCAGTCGTTATGTTGAAGGTTATGAATTGCTGACGATTGATGAAGCCCAAAGAATCCCCAATATTGGTCTGGGGTTAAAAATTCTGGTTGATAATCGGCCCGATATTTATGTAGTGATCACCGGCTCGGCCTCTTTGGATTTATCATATCGGGTGGGTGAGCCGCTAGTTGGGCGGAAATATACCCATCGTCTTTATCCGCTTTGGATTGGAGAGTTGACTAAGGAGAAAAACCGGTTTGAATTAGCCGAAAAAAAAGCCGGCCGGTTAATTTTTGGCTCCTACCCGGAGGTTTTGAATGCCAAAACCAATAGCGAAAGAATCCAAATTCTTGGGGAAAACGTCGCCACTTATCTGTTTAAGGAAATTATCGAAATCGAACAGATCGGCAGCACGAAGCTGCTTTTAGACTTGTTAAAATTAATTGCTTTTCAGGTGGGAAAAGAAGTTTCTCTAACGGAATTGGGAAAATCTTTAGGAGTAGATAAAAAAACCGTTCAGCGCTATTTGAACTTATTTGAGCAGTCATTTATTTTATATAATCTTCGCGGGTATAACCGCAACTTGCGAAAAGAAGTGACCAAAAAAAGCAAATATTATTTTTGGGATAACGGCATTAGAAACGCCGTGATCAAGAATTTCAATAATTTAGATACCAGAGATGACGTTGGCGCACTTTGGGAAAATTATTTGGTGGCCGAAAGACTGAAAAAACAGGAGTATCGGCGAATTTATGCCAATAACTATTTTTGGCGAACGTGGGAAAAACAAGAGATTGATTGGGTAGAGGAAAGGGAGGGGAAATTATTTGGCTTTGAATTTAAGTGGGCGGACCAAAAAATAAAAGCGCCGACTCAATGGGCGGGGAGTTATCCGAGAGCCAGTTTTGAAATAATTAACCAAAATAACTATTTGGATTTTGTTTTGTAAATTAGAGCTAGTCTATCTGGTAAATTTTGGTTTGGCCTTGGCGGAAGATCACTTTGCCCAGTTTGGTAAATTTTTCTTCGTTTAACTGCGGGTAGGCGCGGGTTTCCATGGTGCCCAAAAAGACATAGCGGACTTGGTATTTATTTAACAGTTCTTGAGTTTCCGCTAAATCCTCTGATTCATAGATTTTTCTGACTTCTTCGGTTTTCGCTCCGGGCTGATCAAAAGAACCCCGCCAAAGCCATTCGTGGACCCGCCAGCCCAAAATCGTGGGCAAGCCGGTGTTGGCGGAGACCCGGGCAAAATCAGTGTAGCTTTCCCCCACGGCCTCCACGATGACCGGCTGGCCGGCCACGTTTTTATTTAACCATAAAACCGCCTGATAGTCGTCGGGATATTGATCCTTTAGATAATTTAGACCATAAATGCCTAAATAATTTTTAAGCCCGTAATAGGAGCGGGTGGCAAAATAAGGATAGATGAAAACGAAACTAACTAATAACAAATAACTAATAACAAATAAAAATTTTACCAAAGATTTTTTAAGACTGGTTAATATCCTGACCACAATATAGGCATTGGCTAAAGAGAACATGACAAACGATTGATAGGTGAGTTTAAACATAGTGTTGGCCCGCTGATAAGAATGGATATAAATATCTTTCAGATAAAAAATTTCCGGTACCACGATCAGCGCCCAGGAAATAAAGAGCAAGAATAAAATAAAGATGTCTGTGAGACGTGAGATGTGAGACGTGAGACGTTTTTGGGCGATTAAGAATATTCCGAAGCTCGCAGTAATAAACAAGGGAAATCCCCAGAGTACCAGTAGCATCCAGGGCGGCGAGTGAAAGTCGGTTAAGGCGACGCCGGAGGTGATGGAGCGAAAGTTGAGGTGAAACGGTAAAGAAAAAATAACGGCTAAAAGCAGGATGCCAGCGGCTGACAGTATCGTGGTGGAAAGCGTCCGTGGCGTTATTTTATATTTTTGGAAGTTGATCCAGAGAATCACCAATCCTAACACCCCAAAATAGATGGGCAGATCCCAGGCGTTGGTGATGTAAAAGACCCCCAGTAGCAAGGAAGCCAAGATACCCAGTGACCAAGTTAGCTTTTTTTGGATAAAGATCGTTAAAGACAAAGCCAAAAATAAAAGCACAAACGGCAAGTTGAGCAGGTGGCCGTGCAGATCGGCGACGACAAAACTGTAAATCGGGAATTCATGAATGGTATTGTCGGCGGCGCCGAATTGCTCGACGATAAAACGGGTGGCGTCCGGATACCAATAGCTGGCAAAATTGTGATGAGTCAACCACCAATATAAAGCGTGAAGATTGCCTCCCAAAGTCAACAGGGCTGCTGACAAAAATCCGCCGAGAATGACAAATTTCATCGGTTTGCGTATTGCGTATTGCGTATTACGTATTACGGCGAAAATCAAATTTGAGCCAACGGAAAAGCCGGCCGTCAGAATCAAGGCAAAAAGAGTGCCCAGCAGCAAGTTATAAGTGACGGCGGGGTCAAGTCCCGAAAGTTTGGTTAAAACCGCGCTGACTAAATGGCCAAAATAATAATAATTGATGGTGCTGCCCGCCAACCACATGTCTTCGGGTGGGAAGAATTGTGAACGCAGAATGGAATTGACAAAGCCAAAATCCATAAATTTTTCCAGTCCTTGGATTGCCGGCTGGAAACCGCGGACTATCGTCCAAAAGGCCAGGGCGACAAAGAACAAAATCTCCTCTCCAGCCATTGTTTTCCAATTTTTGACAATTTGTTCTTTGAGGACTATCCAAGAAAATAATCCCCACTTTTTTAGCAGCCACCAATTGGTGGCAATCCCGAAGATAATTACCAACCAAATGGTTGACATCGAAAAAGGAAGGATTTTTAGGCTGCCGAAGATCCAAATGAGGTAGCTTACCAGCAAAATTCCTAATATTTTAGCAAGCGAGTATCCCTGATCCCAAAACCGGCCAAACAAATGAAAAGTCAGGGGCAGAAAAATTATGCCGATCCCGAAAAGCAGTAGCCACCAATATAATATAAAAAAGAAATCCGAAAGCATTGTTTTTTATAGTATACTAAACTAATGATAAAAAGAAAAATCAAACCGAAAATTGTCGTTGTCATGCCAGCCTATAACGCGGAAAAGACCCTAGAAAAAACCTATAAAGATATTCCCAGAGGATTAATAAGAGAATTAATTTTAGTTGATGATCACAGTATCGATAAAACAGTGAAAATTGCCCAAAGATTGGGTTTAACTTTCTTTGTTCATTCCAACAACTTAGGCTACGGCGGAAACCAGAAAACTTGTTATTGGGAAGCCCTGAAAAGAAAGCCGGATATTGTGGTGATGCTTCATCCTGATTATCAATACGATGCCACCTTAATGGGTAAACTGGTAGAACCGATTATTGATGGCAGTTTTGACATTATGCTCGGCAACAGAATCAGGACCAGAAGGGAAGCACTTGAAGGAGGGATGCCCCTTTATAAATATTTGGGCAACCGTTTTTTGACGATAGTCGAAAATACCATCCTTGGCCTTAATCTTTCCGAATATCATACTGGTTATCGGGCCTACAAAAGAAAAGTTTTAGAAACAATTCCGTTTCAAAAGTTCTCAAACGATTTTGTTTTTGACCAACAGATGCTGATTACTGCTGCCAAATGCGGCTTTAAGATTGGAGAAATTCCGGTTCCTGTCCGCTATTTCCCGGAGGCTTCGTCAATCAATCTCCGCCGTTCTCTCTGGTACGGCCTTGGCACAATTTACTCTCTTTTCCGAGCGGGACAATAACCCTCTAATATTTTTTTATTGTTAATCTTTGGCCTTTCTAATTGTTTTTTGATATTATAAGCAAAGCTTGATGCTGCGCAATAAGCAAAGCTTGATGCTGCGCAATAAGCAAAGCTTGATGCTGCGCAATAAGCAAAGCTTGATGCTACGCAATAAGCAAACATGAATCAGAGAATTATTAAGATAGGGGTTGACTTGGATGGGGTAATTGCCCGGCATTCGTTGGGCGGTTTTTGGGTGATTTTAAGAAAGTTGAAAGAGAGACTGCTAAAGACCACCCATTCGCAGAAATGGTATTATCCGAGCACTTTTTTGGAAAAATTTGCCTGGAAAGTAATTAATTGGTTAAGAATCCCTTTTGCCGATAAAGACGGTTTTTTTGCTTCTTTGGCCGGGGGAAATAAAGCGAAATTTTACTTGGTAACCAGCAGGTTTAAATTTTTGGAAAAATTAACGGCTGATTGGCTTAAAAAATATCATCTTGATCAATATTTTGCCGAGGTTTTAATAAACAATAAGGATATCAACCCTTTAATTTTTAAGACGGAAATAATCAAGGAACGGGGTCTAGATTTCTTTATCGATGATGATTTAGAGGTAATTGATTATCTTAAGAAGAATATTGGCGCTAAACTTTTCTGGGTGGTTCCCGGACATAAAGATAAAAAGGACAATAATCATCATGATGTTGGAAGCGGTGATGATTTTACCGATATTTTAAGAAAGCTTTTCCCCAAGGTGAAGCCAAGAACCGGCTAACTCTTCTTTTGCCAATAAAATTGTACCAAAATCCGTCAAAATAGGCCCTGGAGGCAAGATACGACCAGGGAGCAATGACAGTTTGCAAAAGGATTTTTTCCAACCAAAAAGGCAATCGGTGATAGATTAATTTTTGGCCGCGGGAAGCCAAAGTGTCGGCGGACTTAAAACCAAAATTAATGCCGGCAATATTTTCACCGCTAATTTTAATTTTTTGAGGATCGGCCGTCCCCAGCCCTTTTTCTTGGGAAAGCTTTAGGTATTTAATTTTCAAAGGGTCAAAACCCATCATTTTGGCGGCGGTCGCGTCAAGGGCAACAATGTCTTGGCCGGCCAGAAGATAATTTTTTTCGTGCCACTTCATCGCTCGCGGACCAGGGCCGGAGCCAACAACCGCTCCATCCATCACCCCTAAAATTTTGGGATGAAGCTCTTTTTGGATTTGCAATAAATCAACCAGCGCCTGGTGGATAAAGCGATGGCAAAAATGGCGGTTGGTGGTGAGCATGCCAAAATAATTTTTGATGGCGCCGGTGGTAGTGGTAAAAACATGACTTTTCATAGTGGCAAGGTGAATAATGGACTTGCCGAAAATAATTTTTGGTAGATAGATCCCCTTCGGAAAAATTTGGCTTAAAACCAACATTTTGGCCTTAGGCCGATAAAAATCATACGGCTCATCCGTCAAGTAGTGCATTTTGACGCCGTATTTAGCCAAAACCTTGGGCCAGAAGTGGTTTTCGGCGCCTTGCCGAACGTCAGTCACGACGGTCCGATTTTCCACCGGAATAATATTTTTCGGGCTCACCCCGTTTTCCAGAAGATATTTTACGACTCCTTCAAGTTGCCAGGGGGGAGTGGAGCAAGCCGGATAAAATTTAGTCCAGGAAAGATTAAGTTTTAAAATAATGGGGCCCGCTAGTTTAGGAGCTGCCAGTTTAAGCAACGTTTGATAATCGGCAAGAACAGTTTTAGGACTGGTTTTAACGACGCAAACCTTACTCATGACTTTATTTAACCACTTCTCCAATCAGAAAAGCAATTTTCCCATTAGGATAGTATAAAGTATTTTTAACCAGGAATCTTGATTTCAAACCAGAATTGACAAGGTATTCCGGGCTTAAAGAAAAAAGTTGTCGGCGTTGAGGATTTAAAATTGGCGGATTTCTCCAGAAATCGCCGATTTGGCATTTATTCTGGCAGGTATTTTCCGGATCATAAAATTTCAAAAATATTTCCGGAGCGTTGAATTCTCCACTCAGGTATAAATCGTCATAATTATTCTTATTGGCCAGGAAATATTTCATGGTGTCTCTTGGCCCATATTGCCAGCCCCAGAAATCAGAGGTAGTAAGAGGATTGATCCAAAAGTGCTGTAGGAGTGCGGTTCCTGAATTAAGGGCGAGTAGGAAGAAAAAAGAAAAAACAAGAATCAAGGCAAGCGTTGGTTTTAAAAATTTGAGTAAAACTTGATAAATACCGAAGAAACCGAAAGCGATTAAAAGATGAAAGGGCAAAACACCCAAATAGGAACGGGTCGCAAACGGGGTTTTATCATTGGTGAGCGAATCGGCTATAGGAAAAAGAAGCAAAAGAAAAAGAATAAAAACTAGACGCAGATCTTTTTTGGTCAGAAGCCGTAAAAGTAGCCAGCCTAAACCAGTCAGAATTAGCCATTTTTGATAAGGATAAAGGAGCCCGAGACCAGCGATAGAATGGCGGCGAATGAATTGACCGGGAAAATCAGCGTCGCCTTTTTCAAAAAGAAAAGTGTCAGAAAAATGGAGGACATACTTTGTCAGAAAATGATGGCTAGAGCTTTCTTCCGGCTGGTTTAAAACAATCCTGTTTTTAATGTCAATGCCCATGGTATCCTTAATCCTTTGAAAACTGTGGGGATCAGTTAAGTGAAAATTGATAAAAGGGATTAAAACTACGGTATAGATGAAGACCATAAAGAAAGCTGTTTTAAAACATCTCTTAGCCAAAACAATA
>Ga0210057_1003893_pt1 | contig 20228 bp, 7 predicted proteins | sample CryGeyCG2114_010_2_FD_183968 | JGI IMG/M metagenome (GOLD analysis project Ga0210057, IMG submission 183968) | Groundwater microbial communities from aquifer - Crystal Geyser CG10_big_fil_rev_8/21/14_0.10 (SPAdes) (version 2) | ecosystem: Environmental > Aquatic > Deep subsurface > Groundwater ...
AGAAAGCAGAAAACAAGAATTGAAAAATATTTATCTGTCGCTTAATCCGGCTGAATTAAAAAGGAATATTGATAAAAAATTAGATATGCTTTACAGATTTTACGAAAAGAAAAACAATTCGCAAAAGTTCGACAAAAAAAAGAAGGTTTTGCCGAAATTTTCCGGGGTCAGAGAAATGCCCGTTTCGGTCAGATAGTTAAATGATTTGACACGTCTAACCCGAAGCGCGGCCGGCGCGGGACGTAATAAATAAATCCCGGTTACACCGGGATTTGAATTTTCACGAATTATTTATTTTCTCCTTCTTCTTTTTTCTTGACCGTCAAGGCCAGACCTAATACGATTTTTCTCAAAAGATAATCCCGTCCCCTCAATATGCGGAACACGATACTTTCTCCCGCGAAAAATCTCAAATTCAATTGTTCTCTAAAAGGTCCTGTTTTGACTATCGGAATATCTACCTTATCAAATGATGGACCAAAATTTATAAAAACATCTCCCTTCATAAATCCTGCTTTTTCGGCGGGAGAATCTTTTGCCACATCCAATATCACTACACCGTCTTTAACCGTTATTTGATTAAAGGGCTCCGACATTCTGTTTTCTTTTGACATTTCATAAAAGTCACCCAAAGAAATACCCATAACACCGTGCTTAATCTCTCCGCCGCCTTTAAGTTTGGACAACAATACTTTCAGATTATTGACCGGAATGCCCAGGCAAATAGATCTCGGACTTATAATAATGGCAACCAGCACCGCGTTCACTTTTCCGTCAGCGTCTAATATCGGGCCTCCGGAATTTCCGGGATTACACGTTGCGTCCATCGGCACGAGACCCCCTGGATATTCGTTGCCAAGAATATTATAGGAGGCCGAACTCATTACCTCTCCGGTAGAACCCAGAAATCTGTGACCAAGAGGGTTCCCGTAAATATACAATTTTGTACCGGCATCAAGCAGGTCGGAATCGCCCAACTCCGCGTGACCAAATGGCACAAAATCCTTGTCGGTAAATTCGAGAAGGGCCAGATCAAACTTATTATCCCAGCCGATAGGTTTTACTTCAAAGAATTTATTGTGTCCATAAAATAAAACCGTATAGGTCGCGTTCGGATCTCCGGCGACATGAGCGTTGGTCACGATATAATACTTCTGCCTCTCTTTTATGACAAAGCCGCTCCCAAGACTTCGTTTTACCTGATCTGCGGTATTATCGGTTTTAACGGTCCACTCCCTTAACATATAAACTCCAAACATGCGCGCTTTTTTGTGAAGACCAGCCGCATCAAAATTACCGGCGGGCGCACGGCTTAATGCCTGCGCCGGGAACATCAATAATACACAAACAAACAAATAAGTTGCCGATAAACGCTTCATCTCCACCTCCTTTTTTCAATTAAAATAACACCCTTTATCAGAATACAATATTAAACTTGAGAATAAAATAGGATTTATCAAAATAGAGCCCGCATCAGGGCTCTATATTTGTAAGAAATATTCGCCTTATTTTTAACCGGAAAAAGAAAAGTCTCTTTAATCTTTATCTTCTTCTTTAGGATCAGGTGTCTGTTTTTTGCCAAAACTGTTCCCCGCGGGAATAAGACGTCCGATAATAACGTTTTCTTTAAGTCCCCGAAGTTTGTCCTCACGTCCTTCAACGGCGGCGGAAATAAGCACCCTTGCCGTTTCCTGGAAAGACGCGGCGGCAAGAAAACTGGAAGTGGTAAGAGCGGTTCTAGTAATACCTAAAATAAGCCTTGCTCCTTGAGCCGGATTTTTTATTTTTGGATCGCTGTTTATGTCGGCAAGCTCCGAACGCTCTACCACGTCCCCAATAGCAAGCGTAGTGTCGCCCGGATCGGTAACGCGGAACCGCGAAAGCATCTGCCGAGCTATCACCTCAATATGCTTTTCATTGATGGAAGCGCCCTGCAGAGTATAAATTTTTGAAATTTCGTTCAATATATAACTTTCCGCCGCGTGAGCACCGGCAAGAAGGAAAAGATTGCGGATGTCCAGAGGGCCATCGGTAATGGGAGTCCCCGGCAAAAGCTGGGAACCTTTTTCAATGATGATAGTCCTGCCAATAGGAATGGCGTATTCAACCGCTTCTTTTTTATTTTTTATTTTGGCATGCTCATCAATAAGTACCTTTACCACCTTCTCCCGTCCGCTAGACTCTATTTCTATAACCTCTCCCTTAACTTCCGACATAACTGCGGGATTAGTCGAAAGCCGAACTTCAAATATTTCCTCAACTCTCGGCAAACCTAAAGTAATGTCTCCCGCGGCCGCGATACCTCCGGTGTGGAAAGTACGCATAGTAAGCTGGGTTCCCGGCTCACCTATGGCTTGGGCCGCGACAATACCTACCGCCTCTCCTATTTTAACAAGCTCATTTGTTCCCAAGTCATAACCGTAACAATCCTGACAGACCCCGCGCGGAATTTTACAAGTGATCGGAGAACGAAGCGACATCTCGGCATCAAGCGGAGTAGATTCAGCAATTACATCGGCATCATCATAAGTAATAAAATGCCCCTTCTTGAATAAAACCTTGCCGTCTTTATCTTTGACATCGGATGTAAGCGTCCTGCCGAAAATGCGCTGGGCAAAATTCTTTCCGTAATCCTCCACATCATGCCTCTTGATCAAAAATCCCTTGGTGTCTCCGCAATCTTTTTCAATAACTATTACATCCTGCGCCACATCAACCAGACGGCGGGTCAAATATCCCGCAGCCGAAGTTTTCAAAGCGGTGTCAGCCGTTCCTTTCCGCGCTCCGTGAGTGGAAATAAAATACTCAAGTACGTGCAGGCCTTCTTTGTAGTTAGACGTAATCGGAAATTCAATAATGCGCCCGGCCGGGTTCACAACCAAACCCCTCATTCCCGACATCTGCGCCACTTGAGCCCATGAGCCTCTTGAGGCTGACGATACCATCGAAAATACTGGGCCAAACGGATCAAGGGAAGCCGGAACCAATTTGTCCACTTTACGTTTGGCGTCGGTCCATATCTCAATAATACGACGATATCTTTCCTCCTCGGTCAGCAAACCGTCGGAATACGCGCTATACACTTTCTTTGCCTCTCCTTCGGCCTCAGCAATGATCACGCCCTTTTCTTCGGGAATTTTTAGATCGTCAATCCCCCACGAAAGACCTGCTTTAGCCGAATAATCAAAACCAAATTTCTTTATCTTATCCAAAATAGAAGGGGCGGTATTATGTCCATAACGGATAATAATGCGCGCTATAACCTTGCTTAGATCTTTTTTGGTTACTTCATTATTTATAAATTCAAAATCATCCGGCAAAACAGAGTTAAATAAAAGTCTCCCGACGGTCGTTTCTATGATCTCCCCTTTAGAAAGATGGGCGTATTTCGGAGTATCGGTTATTTTAACTTTTATTTTTGCCTGAAAATCTATATTTCCCATTTCATAAGAAAAAATAGCTTCATTAGGGTTGGGATAAATACCTCCCTCTCCTCTTGAGCCCGGCCTAATCCTGGTCAGCCAATAAATACCCAAAACCATGTCCTGCTGGGCGTTCACTATCGGAGCTCCGGTACCCGGTTTGGTAAGATTTTTTACCGATGCCATTATTTCACGCGCTTCTTTTTGGGCGTCATCCGTCAACGGAACATGCACCGCCATCTGGTCTCCGTCAAAGTCGGCATTGAAAGCCTCACAAACCAAGGGGTGGATCTGAATAGCGTTACCTTCAATCAGCACCGGCTGGAAAGCCTGGATACCGAGACGATGGAGGGTCGGCGCGCGATTAAGAAGAACATATCGGTCTTTAATAACCCCCTCAAGGATCGCCCACACTTCCTGAGCGTGGTCATCTATCAAGCGTCCGGCTCCGCGAATATTATGGGCAAGGCCGTTTGCGATAAGTTTTGAGATAACAAACGGACGGAAAAGCTCCAGGGCCATATGCTTGGGCAAACCGCATTGATGCAATTTAAGTTCCGGACCCACCACAATAACGGAACGGCCGGAATAATCCACTCGTTTTCCGAGTAAATTCTGTCTAAACCTTCCGCGCTTTCCCTTAAGAGAGTCGGCAAGCGAAGACAAAGGACGTTTTTGAGCCTGTGATATCGCGGTGGGCGTGCCTCCTCTTTTAATGGAATTATCTATCAAAGCGTCGGCCGCTTCCTGAAGCATTCTTTTTTCGTTTCTAACGATAACCTCGGGAGCCCGGATCTCCATTAATTTTTTAAGACGATTATTCCTGTTTATGACCCGACGATATAGGTCATTGACATCGGATGTCGCGTGCCTCCCTCCATCAAGCTGTACCATCGGACGAAGAGCCGGAGGAATAACCGGTACCGCGCTTAAGAACATCCATTCGGGACGAACTCTTGAACGGAGAAGCGCTTTGACCAAGCTTAATCTCTTGGCTATCCTGCGTTTGATCTGCTGAGACGCGTCAACAATCTCCAGTTCAAGTCTTTGGACAAGACGATCCAGATCTATGCGGCTACAAATATTGTAAAGGGCTTCCGCTCCGATCCCCGCTTCAAAAACGTCTCCGTAACGCAAACTTAAATTATGATATTCTATTTCGGATAAAACCCTATTTTCTTTTATTTGGGACAATTCATTCAACGCGACTTCAGATGCCGAGCCCAAAGCAGCCTCTTCTTTTTTAGTTTTTACCTGCTTGCGTTTTGTGGCAAGCTCTCTTTCTATTTCCGTACGCACTCTGGCTACCGATTCTTCGTTCACACGGGTAACAATATAACCCGCGAAATAGATCACTCTTTCTATGTCGGAGACCGAAAGATCCAAAAGAAGCCCGATTCTTGAGGGGACTCCTCTTACGAACCAAATATGCGCGACGGGCACGGCAAGCTGAATGTGTCCCATTCTTTCCCGCCTGACAACAGCCCGCGTAACCTCAACTCCACATTTATCACAAATTATTCCTTTATACCGGATACGGCGATATTTGCCGCAATAACATTCATAATCCTTTTCGGGACCAAATATCCTCTCATCAAAAAGACCGTCTTTTTCGGGACGCTGTGTCCTATAATTTATAGTCTCGGGTTTGGTTACCTCTCCATAAGACCACGATTTGATCTTCTCGGAAGAAGCGAGTCTGAGAACTATTGATTTAAAATCTGTTACTTTGGTCTCCATAATCTATTATTTAAAAAATTAGATGTTTGATCTTATGCTTCTTTTTTTAGGCGCCTCCGACCGGGCTCCGGATTTTTCCTCCTCATATCCTTCGGGCATTACATCGACCCCTCTTAGCTCGACATCAAGCGCGAGCCCTCTTAATTCATTCACCAAAACATGGAATGATGCCGGCAAGTGCGGGCTCTTAAAAGGCTCGCCTCTGACAATAGCGTCATAAGCCGCTGACCGGCCAAGCACGTCATCGGATTTAATGGTGAGCATTTCCTGCAAAGTATAAGACGCGCCATGACCTTCAAGCGCCCATACTTCCATCTCTCCGAATCGCTGTCCTCCACCCTGCGCTTTCCCGCCTAACGGCTGCTGGGTAATAAGAGAGTAAGGTCCGATCGAGCGCATATGTATCTTGTCTTCAACCATGTGAATAAGTTTCAGCATATAAACTTGCCCCACCGTAATCGGTTGTTCATATTTTTCACCGGTACGTCCATCATAAAGATAAACCTTCCCGGATTTAGGAAGCCCCGCTTTTGTCAATTCGGTGCGTATCTCCTCTTCGGTAACACTTTGGAACGGAGGCACTATCGCCCGGTACCCCAAACGCTCGGCTGCCCATCCAAGATGGGTTTCCATGATTTGTCCGATATTCATACGACTAACAACACCTAGAGGATTTAAAATCATGTCTACTGGAGTTCCGTCTTCAAGGTGAGGCATGTCTTCCACCGGAAGGATCTTCGAAATGACGCCCTTGTTCCCGTGACGACCCGCGAGCTTATCACCTACCGATATTTTTCTTAATTGAGCCAGCTCAATCTGTATCAATTTAATTATTCCGGTATCAAGCTTGTCTCCGTGATCGCGTGAAAAAACTTTTATACCGACGACGCGGCCCTGTTTTCCGTGAGGCATTCTTAAAGACGTATCAAGAACATCGCGAACCTTTTCACCAAAGATCGCGCGCAATAACCGTTCCTCGGGTGTAAGCTCCGCCTCTCCTTTAGGAGTAATTTTTCCTACAAGAATATCGCCGGACCTTACCTCTGCCCCGACCCTCACAATACCTTCTTCATCCAAGTCTTTTAATTTATCCTCCCCGACATTCGGGATATCGTATGTGGCGATCTCCGGTCCCAATTTGGTGTCTCTCACCGCGACCTGGAAATCTTCGACATGAACGGAAGTAAAAACATCATTCTTTACTAGCTTTTCGGAAATAATAATGGCGTCTTCATAATTCGCGCCTCCCCACGAAAGAAAAGCCACGAATATATTTTGCCCAAGCGCCAAAACTCCGTTATCGGAAGAAGAGGCATCAGCTAAAACATCTCCCCTCTTAACTTTATCGCCCGGTTTTACCAATGGCCTGTGGTTAATGACCGTATATTCGTTTGAACGAAGATAATTCAAAAGATGATAAGTCCTTTGGCGGTGTTTATCTTCCAAGATGATCTTCTGGGCATCGGCATAAATAATCTTTCCGTCCTCCTCCGCTATAACTAGCCTTCCAGAATCCGCTGAAGCTTTCTCTTCAAGACCTGTCGAGACGTAAGGCGCCTGCGGACGCACGCACGGAACAGCCTGCCTCTGCATGTTGGCGCCCATCATAACTCGGTTCGCGTCATCATGTTCCAAAAATGGGATGAGAGAGGTTGCGACACTGAACGCCTGATAAGGAGATACGTCTATAAAGTCAACTTCTTGGGGCGCGACAATCCCCGCCTGTCCTTTCACACGCGCGTGAACTTTCTCGGTAAGAATTTTTCCGCTCTCATCATAGTCCGCGGTGGCGGAAGCAATATTATATAAAATTTCCTGAAAAGCGCTTAAATAGACAACTTCGGGCGTGATAACTCCCTTAACCACTTTTCGGTAGGGGGTTTCGAGTATTCCAAAATCGTTTGTTCGGGAAAAAATCGCAAAATGCACGACAAGCCCGATGTTTGGACCTTCCGGCGTCTGAATAGGACAAATTTTACCGTAGTGTGAAGGGTGCGCGTCTCTAACCTCAAAACCGGCCCTTTCGCGTGTTAACCCCCCCTGCCCTAAAGCCGAGACCCTTCTTAAGTGCTCAAGCTCCGCGAGTATATTGTCCTGATCCATGAATTGTGAAAGTTGGTTGGTTGTGAAAAATTCTTTTAACACCGCCATTATCGGGCGGGAGTTAATAAGTTGGAGAGGAGTTACGGTAAGAATATCAAGAGTGCTCATTCGATCCTGTATCGCTCTTTTTGTGCGGGTAAAACCAACGCGCAAGCGATTCTGTAAAAGCTCGCCTACTCCCCTTATTCTTCGATTGCCTAAGTGATCAATGTCGTCAGGGATCGCGAAGGGCGTATTATTGAGCTCTATTATGTGATTGATTATCGAGGTGAAATCTTCTTTGGTAAGAATATGCGATGCTTTATCTATATCCTTCAAAGGAAAACCGAGCCGTTCATTTACTTTGTACCGCCCAATAACGGACAAGTCATAGCGATCGGGCGAGAACATGGCCTCCAAAAATTCTCTCGCGTTATCCACGGTCGCCAACTCACCAAGCCTGATCCTTTTATAGATCTCAACATAAGCTTCTTCTTTAGTCGTGGCCGTATCTTTATTGAGAGTACTCTTGATATAAGAAGTTTCTCCTGTGTCAATCTTGGAGAACGTATTTTCTATCTCATTTGTGTCTTCAAACCCAAAAATCCGCAAAAGAGTCGTTAAGGCGAATTTCCTTTTACGGTCTATGCGCACGTAAAGAACGTTGTCGGAACCGGTTTCGATCTCAATCCATGATCCGCGCGATGGTATTACTTTTGCTCCAAAAAATTTCCGTCCCCGTAATACGTTGGCGGTAAAATATACTCCGAACGAACGGACAAGTTGAGACACAATAACACGCTCAACTCCGTTAACCACAAAAGTTCCGCGATTCGTCATCAAAGGCATATCGGCAATAAAAACCTCCTGTTCTTTTATCTCCCCCGTCTTTTTATTGGTCAATCTTGCTTTGACCCTCAAAGGCGCCTCGTAGGAAAGATTGTGACTTTTTGCAAAAATTTCATCATGCTTGGGCTCCTCAATCATATGGCTGACAAGCTCAAGTTTGAGAGTTTCCTCGGCGTAATCATTGATCGGAGAAAATTCTTTAAAAAGGTCTTCGAGTCCTTTTTTTATAAACCAATCAAAAGATTCCAACTGAGTTGAAACCAGATTCGGAAACGGTACTAAAGAAGGGCGATAGCGCGAGAAAAACTTTTTGGGCAGATTCATAACAAATTTAGAATATTATTTTATATTAATGTATAATAAAAAAGTACCCGCGTGCGCTTAACTTATTTATCACGTATATAAAAATGTTTCGCGGGATATAAATTTGCCTGTCAAGCAAGAAAGTACAAAATTGAATAACAAAGAAAAGTGCCCCTTTTCCCATCTTTTGAAGGGGATAAATTATCTTTTTTCTTATTTTATGGGCGTACTAATCACCTAATATTTAATTATACTCACGAGAACAATTATGTCAATATGTGCATAACTTAAAAAAATAGCCTCAACAAATAATAATCTTGAGTTATCCACATTTCTACGGTCCAAACAAAAAAACCTTTTTGAAAAAGGTTTTTAATTTATTTAAGATACGTACACCTCCTCGGCTTCAGGGGTCCGACTTGAGAATTTCATACCGCTCCAAATGCCAAGGGCGGCAAAAAGTGTCGCGAGGTGAGACCCTCCATAACTTACAAAAGAAAGAGGTAAACCGGTAATCGGCAAAAGCCCTATATTCATACCTACATGGATAGTAAAATGCCCGATAATTATAAGTGAAATGCCTATCGCATAAAGACGAACGAAATTATCGGACGACTTCGTCCCGAGTAGTAATAAACGCCGGACTAAAAGTATAAAAAACAAGATCAATATAAGACTGCCGACAAAACCCCACTCTTCAGCAAAGGCGGCAAATATAAAATCTGTTTCGTGCTCGGGCAAAAACTCAAGACGGGATTGGGTCCCGTGCCCTATCCCCTGCCCCAGAAAACCCCCGGACCCTACGGCAATCTTTGACTGCATCGCGTTATAACCTGCCCCTTGAGGGTCTATGTATGGATTTAAAAAAGTATTTATCCTCGTTTTTTGATACGGCTTAAGAAAAAATATCCAACTTATGGCAAGAACAGCCAAACCGATAGTAAATAAAATTGCCAGATGTTTTTTTGATACGCCCGAAGCCATGATCATTCCAATCCAAATCACTCCGAAAATAATTGCCGACCCCAAGTCCGGTTGAAAAAATATTAACCCCGCCGGAATCACGGCGTAAACGGCGGAAACCGCGATATGCTTGAATTGCGCTATATCCACGTGCCTCCGGGAAAAATACTTAGCCAAAATTAACACCAAAAGAAGCTTCATGGGTTCTGCCGGCTGGATGGCGAATAGCGGAAGATAAAACCAGCTGGCATCGGCAACAACAAAAATAAAGACAAGAGCGGCAACTCCGAACATGTAAAGTGACAGAATAAGTCCGCTTGATTTAAAAACCCTCCAATCCAGTTTTGAAAAAATGAAAAAAATAGCGAGACTGGCCAATATCCATACTAATTGTCTCCAAAAATAGTAATCGGAACCCCCGCCAAAAGACTTCATAGTCAAAAGCCCTATCAATAATAAGGGTAAGATAATGAACAGCAACTTTAAGTCGATGTTCCTGAATAATTTAAGTTCTAAAATGCGCATTAAGGAATTTTTCTGATGTAAACCTCGACGGACGCCGGAATCCTGTCAAAGGCGACAGGCCAGCTAAAGCCCACTTTACGCTCCGATTCCCCTTCTATCAAATCGATCTTCGTTCTTGATACGCCGGAAGCGTTCCTAGAGTCGTCAAATAAAACGACTACCACTTCTATATTTTTAACCGGAAAAATATCCCCATTACGGAGAGTAACATCAAAAATTCCGTAAGGGTGAGTCGTGAATTTATAACCATACGCTTCGACCAGAGGCTTCGCCATCTCGATCCTTTGCCAATCAACCTGATCCAATTCGATGGACGCGCTAACCGGAATGCGCCGGGCCGTTTGCACCTCGGATTCGAAAATTACAAATCTTTCCTGAGGATTTATAAAAGTAACTCCATCCCTAATCGCAATCAAAATATTATCCTTATCATGAAGCTTAAGGCGGTAATGAAACTCACCGGACCCGGCAAAAATATTAGGGTTATCGATAAGGGCGGCAATATCGTATGTGGTGTCTCCCGTCTTAAAAAATCTAGTCCACAACACTGTCGGATTTGAAACCTGCCCCAAACATCCTTTTTCGCACGGACCGCCGCAATCAACACCACCTTCTCCCTGGTTTTGCTTCCCGTCAAAACAAGTGGGCGCCGGCTTAAAATAAAAAATAAAACCCACGATCAATATAAAAACGAACACCGCAAAAATAGAGTAATAAAAAAGTTGTCTTTTCCCGCGCCAAGTTAAAGGCATATATATATTATATAAAAAAAATACCAATAAAACAAAAAATACGGCCCAAAAGCCGTATTTTTAAATATTAGAAACCGAACCCCGCTTACTCCGCCGACATTCCGCAAGAGAAGAATCGAGAAGGCGCAACTACCTACCCCGCCCGCGACGGGACTTCGCTACGCCAGGCCTTCTAACAAAAATGACGCGATAGAAATTTAAAATCAAGTGCTTTGAGCTGGCGACGAGCTACTTTCCCCTAAAAGAGTATCATCGCCGCTATCACGTTTCACTTCTCTGTTCGGAATGGGAAGAGGTGGTGCCATGACGCCAAGTCACCAGCTCAAAACACTTGATAAAAACATTTAAATATTTCAAATTACGGCATAACTTCGATAAGACAAAAACAGCGTTAAGCCATCGGAGTTCGGTTTCTAATCATATTATTTATATTGTGTAGATTTTTAATCACATGTTTCAGCGGAACTTGACCACTTAGTACTCCTCGGCTAAATCCCTTACAGGACTTGCACCTGGAGCCTATCAACCTCGTAATCTCCGAGGGGTCTCAAATGATTTCTTATCTTGAGGTGTGTTTCCCGCTTAGATGCTTTCAGCGGTTATCACATCCCGACATAGCTACCCAGCGCTGCTCCTGGCGGAACAGCTGGCAGACCAGAGGTCAGTTCTCTTCGGTCCTCTCGTACTAAAAGAGAGTCCTCTCAAAAATCAACGCCTGCAGTAGATAGGAGACCAACCTGTCTCACGCATGTTAACCTCGTCGTAGCTCAAAAGAGCCTGGACGGGTTTCCACTTATTACTAAGTGCATTGGACTATACTTTCATCCATTCCGCTTACAACGGAATTGGGAGTCGACGTTTAGTCTCTACGGGGTCAACGTACGCTTTATTCGTTTTTTTGAATAATTTAGGTCACGATAACCGTCAATTAAATCAAGAAGTTTTTGAAAATCTTTCTTAGAGCTTATTTTTTCTTTGCGCTTGATAATTTTAATCATTAATTCCGCTTGTTCTTTTTTTAGAATAAGAAAGGGGGTTATAATTTTAAGGAATTGTTTCACCTCATCAATCTTATTGATAATAAATTCAACAATTCCATCTTTTCGTTCCCTTGTTTTACCCACACCCGACAAACCACAAATCTTAATAAATTTGTCTTTATCTTTAACTGATTGAAAAAAAACAATGTACAAAGCAATTTGATAACCGTATTTATAAGTTAAATTTGGTTTCGCTCGCACATAAATACTTCCATCCGCATCAAGAAATCCGGCAAGATAAGCTTTTTTAATTGACGAAATAGATCCCAACATACGCGACTTCCCTCGATATTATCCTAACACATGACAGGTTGTTATCCAACAACTTAATTAGGATTCCACCGATATGAGTCGATTCGCTTCTTGACGTTACCATCAAGAGCCGCCGTGATAATAATGTCTTAACCTCGGGCTCAAACGGGTTCAAAACCCTAAAATTAAGGTCCTGAACGGTTTGAACCCAGCTCGCGTATCTTTTTAATTGGCGAACAGCCAAACCCTTGGGAGCTTCTCCACCCCCAGGATAAGATGAGCCGACATCGAGGTGCCGAACACCACCGTCGCTATGGACGCTCGGGTGGTACCAGCCTGTTATCCCCGGAGTAGCTTTTATCCGTTAATCTTCCGCGGCGTCTAGTGCCCACGGTCGGTTCACTATGTTCTGCTTTCGCACCTGCTCGACATGTCCGTCTTGCAGTTAAGCCGGCTTTTGCCATTACGCTATCGGCACGATTTCCATCCGCGCCTAGCCGACCTTAATAAACTCCTCCGTTACTTTTTAGGAGGATAGCGCCCCACTAAAACTGCCCACCAGATACTGTTCCCGGGCGTTTTTTCCGCCAAGGTTAGAATATAAGCGTTTAAAAATGGGTATTTCACTGACGACTCCACCCCGACCGAAACCGGGACTTCAAAGTCTCCCCACTATGCTACGTATTAAACACTTAGACCCAATATCAAGTTGCAGTAAAGCTTCCGGGGTCTTTTCGTCTAACTGCAGGTAACCGGCATCTTCACCGGTATTGCATTTTCACCAGGCTCCTCCCCGAGACAATTCCCCAGTCGTTACGCCTTTCGTGCGCGCCGGAACTTACCCGGCAAGGAATTGCGCTCAAATTCACGTTATCACCCCGCTTCCAACGGGGATCCTCTATGTCGCCATAGAGATCGGACTATATCTTTCCCGGTTACTATATTTATTCATAAAGAATACCGGGATCTAGCGTATAGTCTCTGAGGATTTTAGAAAATACCAATTTTCTAATCTTTCCTGCTGATTGTCTGCACTGAATACATTTTCACTACGCGGGTCTCGCGCAGTAGCATCAGATACTCCAGGATTTTATCCACAGACTTTCCAGCATATAGCTAGATTTTACTAAGGCAGCGCGCTGATTCTACCTTAGGACAGTTAGAGTTACTGCCGACATTGACGAGGGCTTCGTCCGGTCAGCAAGACAATCGGCGTCCTGGGATCCATGTTGAACATGAAGCCCAGAAAGCCGATCACCTCACCACCAGAGTTAACCTTCTCGCATTGGTCAGGCGTCACCCCCTATACATCCTCTTACGAGTTCGCAGGGAGCTGTGTTTTTGGTAAACAGTCGCCAGGGATACTTTCGCTGCGACCCAGCCGCGCCTCGCTACGCTCGGGCGGAAATACAAAATTACAAATTAGAAATCCGAAACAAATTCAAATATTCAAAACCCCAAAATTCAAAACGTTTTGAATTTAGAATTTCGAATTTTCCGCCAAGGGCGGATCAGCCTCTGGCTGAAAATATTGTTTCGTGATTCGTACTTCGAATTTCGTGCTTCCGTGCCGAATGCAGTGAGGCACGGCAGGGCAGGCCTTATCGCTAACTTACGGCCGCTTTTTTGTCGAGTTCCTTGGGGAGGACTCACCCGTTCGCCTTGGTCTTCTCGACCGACCTACCTGTGTCGGTTTACGGTACGGTCTCGCAATCTTTAACTCTAGAGGTTTTTCTTGGAAAGCCGCTCGATCAAGTCCCCGGCACCTTTTTATACATAAATGGAAGCCAAAAATGATACGAATATACTAATTTTGCTAATGATACGAATAGATACAAATATCTGAACACTCGTATTAGTATTATTAGTATCATTCGTACTCATTCGTATGTTGGTATCTTTATTTCTGTACAAAAAGGCACCGGGTTCTCACGGCACTGGAATTGCCATTAAAGGCAGCGTTCCGGATTTCCCTAAAACGCATTCTTTATGCCATAAACACGAATCCAATAACATGCTCGATCTACTAACTTTCGTCACCACATCGAAAAAACTGCGAGGTCACGGAATATTAACCGTGTGTCCATCAGCTGCGCCTTTCGGCATCGCCTTAGGACCGACTAACCCTTGGCTGATTGACATTGCCAAGGAAACCTTAGGTTTTCGGCGGGCCAGGATTTCACTGGCCTTGCGGTTACTTGTGCCAACATTCTCACTTCCAAACGCTCCAGCCCGGCTCACGCCGTAACCTTCACAGCAGTTTGGAATGCTCTCCTACCACCGCGCTCTGCGCGGAAATCCTAAATCCAAAGCACGAAATCCGAAACAAATTTCAATGTCTAAAATCCAAAAATTCAAAACGTTTTGAATTTAGAATTTCGAATTTTCCGCCAAGGGCGGATCAGCCATCTGGCTGAAAAAATTGTTTCGAGTTTTCCGCCGAAGGCGGATCAGCCATCTGGCTGACAATATTCGAATTTCGAATTTCTGTGCAAAGCACGATTCTCGTTTTCGGTACTCTGCTTAGTCCCGATTATCTTTGGTGCAAAATCTCTTAACGAGTGAGCTGTTACGCACTCTTTTAAGGATGGCTGCTTCTAAGCCAACCTCCTCGCTATCTCGGAAATTTTACTTCCTTAGAAACACTTAGCAGTCCCAGAATACTGTTGATAAATCAATAATAAACCGGGATCCCGGAATAAACCGGGAAGATTTAGGGACCTTAAACGGAGATCTGGGCTGTTTCCCTTTCGACCTATGGAGCTTCGCCCCCATGGTCTAACTGCCTTTGCGATATTTCCGGTATTCGGAGTTTGGTAGGTATGACGAGATTTCTCCCTATTCACACCTTCCAGTAGCTCTACCCCCAGAAAAAAACAAAGACGCTAGCCCTAAAGCTATTTCGGAGAGAACCAGCTATTACCAGGTTCGATTAGCTTTTCACTCCTACCCACAACTCATCCGATGGCGTTGTACGACCAACCGGTTCGGGCCTCCATCAGGTTTTCACCTAAATTCACCCTGGTCATGGGTAGCTCACCTGGCTTCGGGTCTGGTGCCTGCTGCTTTTAGTTTTTTAGTTTTCCGGTCCTTCGGAAGAAAACATCTTCCTGCAGATCAAAAAAGATCTGACCAGAAAACTAGAAAACTATATCGCCCTATTCAGACTCGGTTTCCCTATGCCTTCTCCCTAATTGGGATTAGACAGCAACAAACAACAACTCGTTGGCTCATTCTTCAATAGGCACACCGTCACCGAGCACCTTTTTAAATACTATTTTTTACTCACACGCATAATTTAGAAAAAAACAGAAATGCGCATGTAATAATATTCAAAAAGGTGCTCGGCTCCGATTCCTTGTAAGCATATGGTTTCAGGTACTATTTCATCGCCCTCACCGGGCTGCTTTTCACCTTTCCCTCACGGTACTAGTTCACTATCGGTCTTGAAGTGTATTTAGCCTTGGGAACTAGTATTCCCTGCTTCACCCGAGGCATTCTTTCCTCGAATTACTCAAGATTAAACTCAGAGAGCAAAAGACCGTTTTCGGCTACAGGACCATTACCTTCTTTGGTGCGGCTTTCCAACCGCTTCGCCTAACGAAGTCTTAATTTATGCACTCTCCCGTAAACGCAAGCGCTCACAACGAGTTTATCTTACAACCTCCCATTGTTTGTGTTTAAAGCAAAAAATGAGATTTGGGCTGATCCCTTTTCGCTCGCCGCTACTAAGGGAATGGCTCACGCTAGTTACCGGCCGCCATCAATTTGATCAAAGATCAAAAGACTGCCGAAGCAGCCTGCTGGCTGCTGGAAACTGCGTAAGATTGGTTTCTTTTCCTCCACTTACTGAGATGTTTCACTTCAGTGGGTACGCTCACACCGCTTCGCGGTGAATTTAAAACTCAAAACGTAAAAATCAAAATTACAATTTAAAATCTAAAAATTAATAAATTTTGCTAAGCAAAATTTTAAAAGACCGAAATTTTGCATTTTGATTTTTTAATTTTAAACTCACTGCGAAACGGTGCGTAGCACTGTTTTGCAGTGCTGGGTTTCCCCATTCGGATATCCCCGGATCAAAGGTTGCTAGTCACCTCCCCGAGGCTTAACGCAGACACGCCACGTCCTTCATCGCCACTTCAAGCCAAGGCATCCACCATATGCTCTTAATGTTCCGCTGAAACATGCAATTACCAACGTCCGTTAATACGGATCATTGGCAACCTACACAATATTAATTTATCAAACTACCGTCCGTAAACTTCCAGCCTATATTCTAATACTCAAGAACATACGTCGAAAGTCTACTCGGAAAAAATTTTCAACTCTCCCTGCCGGGTCTACCAAACAAAAACTCCGCAGGCATTGCGGAGTTTTTGTTTTTATTGGCTTAAAAACTACTATACCGGCTGGCTATCTCCGCTTCTTAAGAAAAAAGTTTTTTTGAAGTTTTTTATCATTAGTTTTATAACAAGAATTATAGCAAATAAACAAACGGTGTCAATCCCGATATGCTTCAAAAAAAACAGCGGGGATATATAGATGAAATTATTAAGTTATAGCCCTATTTTAAAGCCTATCTTCCAGAAATATCAGACCGCAAGCGCTCAATAAATTTAGCTGCCGCGTCTTTTCCTCCAAGACCAAACGCGAGACCCGTCGCGATGGAAAGGGCCGCGATAAAGCCCGTGAAAAACGTCTGGATAAATGGACCCGCGATCCCTAACTGGAAAAGAGCCGCGAGAATCGCAAAAACCCATATAGCCCATTTAGTAACGCCCCCTAGTAAACTTGCCGATGGAAGGTGTGCTGCCTTGGCTGACCCCTCTACAACCCTATACACAACGTCCGATAGAACCGCGGCTACCAATAAGATCATCGCGGCTACTATGACGTTAGGCAGGTACAACAGTACTACGTCCGATAGAAAAGAATTGACCTGTGAAAGCCCCAGTACATCGACCGAAGCCACTAAAAATACTATGATGAAAAACCACTTCACCAACGCTCCCATAAAGGCTCCCGAATCAAGACGGAAACCGGCTCGACTCAAAGGTTCTTCAACACCGAGAGATTGCAAAGCTCGGTCCACTTTTAATGCTCTTATTATTTGGGCAACCACCCTTCCAAGAGACACGGCAACAAGCCAGCCTACTAGGAATATTATTATTGCAACAACAATTTTAGGAATTATCATAACAACACCTGACCATAATTGCTGGAAAGAAGCCACGAGCACCTCTCCCCAAGTTTGTAATATCATATCTTTATTTAATAAATGATAAAACTAAACTAATAAACAAAGCCCGAAAAACTTCAGTCGACCTTTTGGGATTTTATTTTTTTTAGTAAATTATCCGACTTTTTTAAGATTAACAATAAGCCGCGATCCTAAACCAATAAAGCCCGAAAATTAGTCGTCTTTTTGGACTTATTTAATATAATACCATATTTAGACTTTAATTTCATTAAGGTTGTGGAAAAAATATTATAAAGCCACCGCGGGCTTATACCCCCTGTTTTCTACGAAAAGAAACAAAAAAAGCCGACCCGAAGATCGGCTTTTTAAATTAATTTATTAGAACTCGAGAAATGGCTTCTTCGTCCGTTGCTATGGGAACGAAATCCATTTCTTTGAGCTCCGGATTGGCTTCTTTAATATAATCTACCGTCTCCTGAAGAGAAGACGGGTAAATAATAAAGCGTATCCCTTCTCTATGTGCGGCCGAAAATTTTTGCGCAAGACCCCCAACGGGAAGCATTTTCCCGCGGAGAGTCAGCTCTCCGGTCATCGCATACTTATGATCAACGGCGCGTCCGGAAAGGGCCGACATCAGCGCCACAAAAATAGTTATCGTCGCCGATGGTCCTTCTTTCTTTGTTGCCATCGGAGCAAAATGGACATGGAAACGAGATTTTTCGAAGTCCTCGAGAGTAACCCCGAATTTGTTGTTGTCGTTTTCGGCGACTTTTCTTACGCGAGCAAGTGCCACGATCATGGACTCTTTCATGACATCCATAATGCTACCTGTCGCAAAAATTTGATCCTCAAGCTTGGCGTACTTGGAACTTGAAACGTATCTTTCGACCTCTACAAAAAGAATTGATCCGCCGGCATCGCTGGCGGCAAGGCCCGTCGCCACTCCGATTTCCGGAGAAGTAGGTCGCGGTCTTTTGAACGTCGATCTTGGCCCTAAAAGTTTTGGAAGCATATCCTGACGAACCAAGCATACTTTATGCCTGTTTTCAACCAGAAGCTTCCGGCACACGGCAGATATTTGGCGTTCGTATGTCCGGACTCCCGCTTCCTTATCGGTCCATTCGTCCCTAATATCTTCCAAAGCCTCATCCGAAAAAGAAACTTCGGGAAGATGGTGATACTCAAGGGCTTTGGGAATAAGAAAGCGTTTGGCAATCTCAAGTTTTTCTCCCGCGGTGTATCCGGGAAACTCGATTATCTCCATCCGGTCGAGAAGAGCTGGCATTACGCCATCAAGGTTGTTTGCGGTCGTAATAAACAGGACCTCGGAAAGATCGAACGGCACACGCATAAACTTATCCGTAAAACCGTCCAAAGTTGAATCAAGTACCGCGAGAAATGCCGATTCCGGATTTCCACGGACTTTTTTCATCTTATCAATCTCATCAATCATGAAGACCGGGTTTTTGGAACCGGCCTGAATAAGACCGCGAATGATCTGTCCTGGCATAGAGCCAAGGTAGGTTTCCGCAAATCCGTGGATCTCGTGCTCGTCCTCAACTCCCCCAAACGATGTCGCGTAGAAATTTCTTCCCATCGCCCGAGCGATAGAACGCCCAAGTGATGTTTTCGCGACACCAGGAGGTCCTACGAAACAAAGCACGGTCCGCTTTTTATGCTCGGGCCGCATCTCGGCTTTGCCCGATATAACGAGCTCCATGAACTTTTCCTGCTCTTTTACGAGAGCAAGATAAGAAAGGACTCTTTCTTTGACGTGAGAAAGCCCGAAATGATCCTCATCAAGGATCTCCCGCGCGCGCTCAAGCGATATATCATCATTCGTTCGCGTAGTCCACGGAAGAGAAAAAAAGTTGCTTTCCAGCCATTCGGCGATCTTACCGTAAGGTGAATCGTCCGGTTTATACCTTTTAATCTTCTCCAGCTGCTTTCTCGCCTCTTTTATGACGATAGCGGGCAGAGGAGGAGTGAGACCTTCAAGCTCCTTGAGTCGGGCTTCCCATCCGGCAATTTCCTCATTTTCATCGCCCAGCTGTTTATTCAGCTGGTCGCGCTGGACGCGAAGCATTATTTTATTCTGCTCTTCAGCCTGGTTCTTGACTCTTTTCGCAGAAATTTCCTTGAGTTTCGTTACCCGTTGATCAAAAAGAGACGCAAGCTCATACGTCTTCTCAAGACGCTCCGATAAAGAATTGGCCTTAAGTACGGCGTAACGATAAGGGAACAGATCCGCTTCCCACATTGAATCCAGACCCACAAAAAATGGGAAGGAATCAAGCAGGGAACCTAACTTCCCCTCCCTAATAACTGCCGGGATGGCCTTCCATAAATTCAACGCACGTGGCGGGAAAAGTCCTTCGCCATGATTTTTTACGATCATAGCTATAGTTTCTAACTTTTCCTTTACCTGGGGATCGCTAAAATCTACATCCTTAATTTCGGGGAGGTGTTCAAGAACCGCGACAAGCGAAGGTCCGTCTTTCCACAAAACCCTTACCCTCTCAAGAGCCCTCATACGTACCATATCCTCGCCGATTTCTGCGTCTTTTATGACCTGAAAGCCTGCGATTACTCCAACATCGCACAGGTATTCTTTTTTGAAGTCGGTCTTATTATCATAATTAAAATTATCTTTACACGGGACCAGAACAACGAATTCCAGCGGATGACCCTCTTGTTCGGCTTTTAAAACAACCGACTTTTCATATTCGGACAAAACTTGGATTGGTTCATCGATATATGTATCCGAAAAATAAATATTCGGACGATAAGGATGTCGGCAGGCAAATACGGGTACTTCCACCCTGCCTAACAATGCCAACAAAAGCTTCATCTCTCCGATAACACTTTCGGGAGGCATAATAGCCAGGGCGCGCTCCGTAAGAAACGCGACCACCTCATCCCAACTCATTCTTTTGATTGGATTGCCATTTTTTACGGCAGCTATATTAATTTCTTTTAACTGTTCCGGAGATATCCCGTATTCGTTTAAAAAATAATTTCCTGGATTCTGATAATAATCCATGTGTTCCGGGAGAAGTTTTCCGGTTCTCAAGAATTCATCAAGACACCGATTGTG
>Ga0210057_1003894_pt1 | contig 20227 bp, 14 predicted proteins | sample CryGeyCG2114_010_2_FD_183968 | JGI IMG/M metagenome (GOLD analysis project Ga0210057, IMG submission 183968) | Groundwater microbial communities from aquifer - Crystal Geyser CG10_big_fil_rev_8/21/14_0.10 (SPAdes) (version 2) | ecosystem: Environmental > Aquatic > Deep subsurface > Groundwater ...
GTATTGAAACACGACCAGATGTCTGTTCAAAATTTATTGCCAGGATGCGGGAGTTTGGAGCAACGCGAGTTGAACTTGGAGTTCAAATTATCGACGATGAAATTTATAAAAAAATCAAAAGAGGCCATAAAGTTAAAGATGTTGTTGAAGCAACTAAAAATTTGAAAAACGCAGGATTTAAAGTCGGCTATCATATAATGCCTGGTTTACCTGGAAGCAATTTAAAAAAAGATCTGGAATTATTCAAGAAATTATTTTCAGATGAAAAATTTAAACCAGACCAATTGAAAATTTACCCGTGTCAGGTTATTCCTGGAGCAGAACTTGAAAAAATTTATTGGAAAAAACAATACAAACCTTACACAAAAGAGCAAACACAAAAAATTCTCGCCGAGATGTTAAAGCAAGTTCCAAGATATTGCAGAGTCATGCGAGTTATGAGAGAAATTCCACCTGAATATTTAACAGCAGGAGTTGTTAATATTGATTTGAGAAAAGACATTGAAAAAGAATTGCGAAAAAACAACAGCAAGATTAAAGAAATTCGATATAGAGAAATAGGATTTGCATTAAGAGACAAAAGAGAAGTTAATCTTGACTTGAAATTAAAAACAACAAAATACAGGGCTTCAGACGGAGATGAATATTTTTTAGAAATTGTTAATAAAGACGATATTTTGTTTGGGCTTTTGAGGTTGAGGATTTTTAATGAAAAATCATGCTCAGATTTGTCTCATTCACAAAGCTCACTCGAAATAAAAAAACAATTAATGAAAACCCATGATAACATAAAAAACAAATCTTTTCATATTAATAAAATTAAATTAACCAAAAATCCTTCTGTTAATTACTTAAATAAATTTGCGAGCGATGGCGAGCACAATTTCAGGGAGGGCGAGCGACTTCGTGGTAGAGAGAAAAATAAATTATCAATAACTCGTACGAGGTCGCGAGTTGGGCAGGATAACATTGGTTGGGGTGGTGATGGTCTAGACAATCAAGCAATCATTCGCGAACTTCATGTTTATGGCCAGGCTTTAAAATTAGGAGAAAAAAATAAGACAGCGTCGCAACACAAAGGATTTGGAAAATGGCTCATGAATGAAGCTGAAAAAATCGCAAAACAAAACAAATGCAAAAAAATATTTGTGATTTCTGGAGTAGGAGTCAAGGAATATTACAGGAAGTTAGGATATAAATTGGAAAAGGAGTATATGGAGAAGAAGTTGGGGGATTAAACTCTTTCAGCTTAATATAATCCTCTCAACTTCCCGCTTCGCTTTTTCCAGTTCTTCTTTTGCTTCTTTTTGCAAAGTTTCTGCTTTTTGCATTCTTCGTTTTACTTCATCAGCGATTTTATTTTGAATAGAAAGGGGAGGGAGGAGGATTTTAACTGTTTTTAACAAATTATTATTTACTCCAGATTGGTTATTCCAATTGGTGCAAACTCTAAAGAAGAAATTATTTAATTGGTAAAGATTAAATAAACTTGTCAAATATACAGGATTTACTTTTTTAGTATCAACATTTATGCGGGTTATATGATTTGAACAGAAATAGTCTCCCAAAATATCAAAAAAAGCAGTTTTCCCTACCAATTCCTGACTATTAGTATTATTAAATAAAATCTCTCCTTTCTGTACTAAATTCTCTTTCAAAACCTCTTTTTTCTCTTTCTTAATAAAAATATTTTTCCTGAAAATAAGTCGTCTGTCATTACTTATATTAGTAGGTCTAATTTGAATTATCCCGTTTCCTTCCAAATCTTGCTCATTTTTCCCTGCTGGAAAACCAGTTTTTATACTTAAAGATAACTCGCCAATAGTAGAGAAGGGATATTTTGGTTTATCTAAAAAATAAAAAATATCTATTGAATAATATAATGGGTCAAGCCTATTTTTTATTTGGTTTGATTCTGTTGTGAAGATTTTTTTACCTATCTTATTAAAATTTAAATCTAGTTCTTTGATAATGTAATCATTGATTGATTCTAAAAAATCGGTTGTTTTTTCTTCTTTGTTTTTCTGCTCTTTGTAAGCGTTATCCATTAGAGCAACTATTTTATTTTGTATTGCTAATGATGGCAAAATTATCTTTATGCCCCTTATCTCATCAAGATTTATGTTAGCTCTTGCAACAGGTCTTTTTATTCTATCTAATTGTTTTTGCCCTAATGTTGAAATCATAAACGCTTTTACATATTCTGGATTTATTTCTTGCTTTAATCTCACTAATGCTATCGCTTGGTTTATGTTTGCTTCTTTATCATAATCATAAATAGAAATCTGCCCTATTGTCGCCCCAACAATAGCAATTAAAACATCTCCTTTTTTGAGTTTTGAACCTTTTAGGAGTTTGTCGTGGATATTTTCTTTAATATGCAAAACTTCATCAAAATTAATGTTCTTATCCTCGTTTATATCTCCGCTTCTGATAAATGCTATTCCTTCTTCTTTTGAAGTATAAGCATCACCTTTTGATAGCGGTGTAGCTCCGCTTGTTACTTTCTCAGTAATTTCTCCTAATGTTTTAAACTCAAATTTGGTTTTTTCTAATTGTTTGTAGAATTGAATAAAAGCAGGTCTGTAAAAATGGGGGTCTATTCTGTTTTCAACTTCATCGGCGTAGATTGTAAAGCATTCAGGCATTTTTAGTAACCTTCACATTAGTATTATAAAGTTCATCAAATAGTTTAATTAAATAATCAGTAAATAAAATTATCTTAATTGCTTCTTCCTTCCCATATTTTAACTTTTTATGGTTTGGAGGATTTCTTAACCACATTATAGCACCAGAATAAAGAAAATATAACCCTTTTGATTCTGCAAATTTTCGCACTCTGTCAAGAGCATTAAGTAAAAAACCACCAGAGCCACAAGCAGGGTCTATAACTAAATCGCTTCTTTCTGGATTCATCATTTCAACACAAAAATTTATTATTTCTCTTGGAGTAAAATACTGCCCCATTTTTCCTTTAAAGAAATCTTCCATAAACCGCTCAAAAGCAACGCCTTTTGTATCTAAATCAATCTTGTTTATAGCTAACTCCTGCAAATGCTCAACAACATTATAAACTATTTTTGGCTCCAACCTTATGTCATCTTTAAAGACTTCCGCATCTTCCTTTTTTGCTTTAAGATAAATTGCATTTATTCTTTCAAAAACTTCTTCTGCTGATTCATGCGTTCCAATTTGGAAGCTGTAAGTTTCGCCTTTCTTTGTTGTTTTTTCATCTCGCAGTTTGCAGAAAAGAAGTTTTGAAACTTCGTCAAAAGCCGTTGTCGGGTCTAATTTTCCACCCTGCCAAATTGTATCGTGTGACTTTTCCAACGCCCTTATTAATTCATCTCTAGAAACTTCTTTTAAGTCTTTGTCTTTATCTCCTTTGATAAATTTATATTTTGGTGTTCTTCCATATCTCTTCGGAATATCAGAAATAACATTTTTCTCTCTTTCACTTGGCTTAAATCCTGAAACATCAAAAGCTGTTTTAGTAATGCCTGCAATGACAGAAGCAAACTTTGCCCTTAAACTATTTGCATTACCAAATGCCTGTTCAATTGCCTGCTTAAATTCAGCGTCGGTTATTCCGTCTTTTTTGCACTCAATTACAAGATAAGGGGATTTTAATTCTTCATCTTCAAATACTACAATATCTGCGCTATCTTTCGGTGTTCTTCTTGGAACAGGGACTTCTAATTTTATTTTTTCTTTCGGGTAATCATAATCTAAAATTAACTCTACAAAATATGACGCTCTTACTTTTTCTTCGGGGTCCTTAAAATTTTCTGTATGGTTTTGAGCGCAAATGTAGGTTATTTTTGAATCGTCGTTTGTTATCGTAATTATTCCTTTATCTTTTCCTCTTTGTATATTTCTTTGAAAAATAGAATCATGATTATCTTTCATAGGAAATCAAAGAAAACTCCATTAAAAAGTCTTTTGTTAGCTATTTACTTTCCCTCCCCCTAAAATCCAAAACCAACAACCTCCCCCATATAAAAATTTATTCTATTCAAAACTAAAACACGCCGAGATTCGAACTTGAAAACAACCTCGCGGTTTTTTTCGATTTTCCCTTTTTGTTTAAACCTTTTTTTCCAAAACTTCGGACAGATGCATTCTTGTTTCTTGACTGAATAACGAATACATCTGTAACACGCCCCCGCCGAGATTTGAACTCGGGTCACCACCGTACTCTAAATCGCGATTTTATTCGCGAATTCTGAAGTCTTTCAAACTTCTAAGACAGGTTTGCATTAAGATGCTAGACCTATTCTCTCATCGAGATTTGATCACCTCTCTCTCGTTCGTTTTAAGAAGAAATCTCCATTTGAATTTGGAAATCTCTAACTCAAACCTAACTTCGTTCGTTTTGAGAGGGTGGCATACTTGGCCTCTATACTACGGGGGCTTCTAATTATTTAAGAAATATTCTTTTATAAGTTTTTAGAGTGCGATTATTTAGCCAAAAATACTTTGTCGTTTTTTCTAACTTTGTCAGGAACTTTTATTCCAATGTGGTCGCCTTTTTTCGCTTCCTTCACAACTTTGTTCTCAATCTGCATACTCCCTACTTTTTCTTCAAAATCCGTAGTGCTTCCCTTCACATGTATTTTGTCTCCAACTTTCAATTTTCCTGAGAGCTTTATCGCAGCAACTCCGACATGGCTAAAGTAACTGGAAACTTCACCGATTTCTTTTTCTTCCATATCTTTTTCAAGATTAATGGATATTTAAATTTAGTGATTGAAAGATTTTAATACTTTGATTTGCAAATTAAATAAAGCCCTATAGTTCAGCGGTCAAGAATACGGCCCTCTGAAGGCTGTGACCCAGGTTCGAATCCTGGTAGGGCTATAATTTTGATTCGAACCTCAGGTTTGTGTTGTTTTTGTGTTAACAAAAATGACGCAGCTAGGAATTGCAAAGCAATTTCTTGCCGAATCCTGGTAGGGCTATTTAACAATACGATTAAGCAAAGTTAATCTCTCCCGAATACTTGCAGGGACTAAAATTTAGTGCAACGATACCGAAAGCAAAATTTTAGAGTTAAAGCGAATTCTGGGATGGCGGGACGCTGTTCTTTATAGATAATGGAAATTGTTGTTGTATTTCTGTTTTGTGAGCTACCGCCTTTTTTGCTTCTTTTTTTCTAAAAAAGAAGATGGACAGGACTTTTAGTCTAATCCTTGTTTTTTTAGTCTAAATCTAATCGCATTAGGTTGTCGTTTTAAGATTTGAGCAATTTCATCAATAGACATATTTACGAGATGTAATTTTCTTAGTTCATTATCCTCTTCTGTTTTTCAAGGTTCATAAGCATTTGGAAACTTTTCTTTAATTTGTTCTAATCTTTTATGATAGTTTGCTTTTGAGTTATATTCTTGATTAGGTTAAAATTGAAATCTGTCCTCGCTGTCGCTCGGATAAATCACCAATCTTTTTGTTCTTCGCTAAATATAATCATTCAAGAAAACACTTTCGAAACTTCGCTTCGTCTAACAATGATTATATTTTATATTTAATTGCTGAATAAAACTTTTACAGAATAATAAAATTGTCCTTTTCCGTCCCCTAACCAACTCGCAACCTCGCACGGCTATTTTATTTTTAATTACTGCCTACCATGAAGTTGCTCGCCCACCCTAGAAAAAATGGAGAGGGCGCGTTCCTTCGGAACAGATAGTCGGCTTACGCCGAAAAATTATATTTCTTTTGCTTTACATTTTCCCCCACAAGAAACACTACAAGAAGATTCATCGCATAAAGTCATCCCTCTAATTTTTTGAGCATCTTCACTTCTCCAGATGTCAGAGATAGAATTCTCATAAATATTTCCTATAGGATTGCTTGCTAAATTACAAGGAAAAACTAATCCTTCTGAAGAAATATACATTCCGGTTCTTAACGCACTACAACCATAAAATTTAGCACTTTCTATTTCTTTATTATACCTTGGGGGATATAATCCACTTCTTTCTAATTCTACCGAATACAATGAATCAAAATAGCTTATTTTTTTTCTTATTTCGAAAACTTCAGAAGAAATATTATTCAACCTTTTTCCAGAACCTTTTTGCATAAGCAAGTTAAATCTTATTTTATTTTTTGAATTTTGGAATAATTTAAACATGGCTTCTATTTCAGATTTGTTTTTTCCCATAATTGTAAAATTAATCACAGGATTTAATCCATAATCATTGCACAATGAAATAGCTCTTCTTACTTTTTGATAATTATGGCTTCTTGTGATTTTATTATGGTTTTCTTCAGTTGCACCATGCAAGCTGATATTTAATTGATTAACATATCTTGATAAAAATCCAACATTGTTCTCATTAATTAGACTTCCATTTGTTGTAACTCCAATGTTTCTGACTCCTCTTTCTTTTGAATATTCCACAAAATTAAAAAAAGATGGATGCGATAATGGTTCCCCTCCAGTTAATTTTAAATCCTGTTCCCCCTTCTCTCGAAATTCATCAACAATTTCTTCAAGTTTTCCCAAGCTAATTGCTGACCCCTTTCCTGATTCATTCCAGCAATGAATACATTTTTGATTACAATTTTTGGTTAACTCTATTTCTAAACTTATCGGAGAATAAAATCCCCAACCATTTAGCTTAAAACTATCAACTTTGAATATCTCAAAATTGTCTGATAATTTTATCTTTGAAAATTCTTCATTACTTGCCCAAAACGAGTCTCTTCCAAAAATTGCCCAACCATCTGAACAATTAACTATTTCCTTGTACCCATCTTCCAATATAGAAATATCTAAATTTCTATAATTTTTGAGTTTACAAGGTGTTGCGGGATGATGTAATCTTTTCATTTTCTAAAGAGGTTTTAAATTCTTCTTCAATTTTATTTAATTCTTCTCCAAACACCTCTCTAAAACTTTCTTCTTCTGATTTTTCTTTTATTTTTTTTATAAATTCAGAAATCTTTTTCCCCCCAAATTTTTTTATTAAATATCTAAAAAATAATGCAGATTGTTGATAAGAATAGTGGTTATCCCAATTTTCTTTCTTTTCCAATTGTTTAAATGAAATAAACTTTTTAATTTTTAGAGGATAATCACCAAAAGATAAATACTCACAAATTCCTTCTTGAATCCATATATATGTTTGTTTTGGCCAGAGTATTCTTCTTATAAACATGTGTGCCAATTCATGCAGAATTACTCTTTCAAACTCTTCTGCTTTATGTTCTTTTTTTTCAAAATCCTTTTTATCTAAAATAATAACTCTTCCATTATCTAGGGCAGAACCAACAACAAAAAATTCTGGTTTTTTGCCTCTTTCTAATTTAGAAAATTTTTCAAACATTTCCAATGGCAAAATTTCAATAAAGATATCTCCTGGTTCAAAATCAAAAAATTTTACTAGAAAATTAAACTTCTCACTAATTAAATCTTTATACTCCAAAGTAAGTAAACTTCTATAATGTAGTGGCATTTTTATTAATAGGTTGCACAATGACAATTGTCGCATACAGCATCGCAGGAATACTCCACCATATCATAAACACTTAATCCTTCTTCGCTTTTCGTTGTATGCAGGTGTCTTGATAGACATAGCTTGGATATCTCTAAGAGATGCTTTTCCTATATCTTTCTGCCTTTTTTTCTAAGGTTTCCATTTTAACATATTAGTCCTCTTGTATTTAAAAAGTTTATTGTGTTTTTAACCATATTTTTATCTCCCAATTCTTCCGTAAGATTCTTTATTGTAAAACTTTCTCTCGAATAAAGGTCTTTTACTAAATCAAAAAAGTCCTGATTTATTAATATAACTGAGTGAGTATTTGAGCAGTAAACAGCATAGTCTTTTCCCTCTTTTCTATATTTTATTTTATCTGGAATTTTTAATGTCTTATTATCTTTTATAAAATGTATTTCGGGTATCCTTCTATTCTTTTGTAATGGTTCTTGTGACCAAGGATATGGACTATTATGGGAACCCTCTTTTATTTTTCCCGCCTCTCTACATCCTAAGGAACAAATATCTAATTCTGCACAAGGATAACATTTTTTAGGAACAAAACTGCCATCTCTCCATTCATCCATTCTTTTCCAAACCTCTTCCAAGCTTTCTCTTAACAAATTCCCATATTTTTTTGAAACATGGGTACAAGGAGTAACATCTCCATCAGGGTCAATAGAAATTGTCATTTTTCCGGCAGCACAATCTCTTCTAAAAAATTGCTCGTATTTTTGAGAATTCTCTACAATGCAACGAGGAATAGGTTCAACAACATCCACACTCATTCCAAAATCGTTTTGTAGTTCTAACAATGCGTCAAGAGTTTTCACTACATCTTTTGTAGATAATTCCAATTCTGGATTCATATATTCGCATGCACTTGCAGGAGTAGCACAAAAAGCTTTTATTCCTAACTTATGTAGAAATTCTCCTGTTTCATAAACTTGGTCTTTATTTAAATCTGTAACAACCATATTAATGCCTGTTGGAATTCCTGCTTGAATAAGGGTCTCTAACCCTTTAATCGCCTTTGAATGGTTTTTTGTTTGTGTTATGTAATTGTATGTCGCCTCATCAAAACTAGAAAGAGATCCAAAAACACTTAAAATTCCTGAATCTTTAATTTTTTGTGTATCGTCATAAGTTATTAAAACTAAATTAGAATTCATTTTAACATCTGTTTTCTTTTGGGAAAAATATTCTGCTAAAGGATATAATAAATCTCTTCTTAACAATGGCTCTCCCCCGGTTAGAACAACCTCAAAAATTTCATTATCCACAATCTGTTTTGCCATCTTCATGGAATTTTCTATGGACATTCCCTTATCTTGATTTTCTAATCCTCTTGTAGAATTATAACAATACCTGCATAAATTATTGCATCCATAAGTTAAAGCCATTTGGGCAGTAACTGGAGATTTTAATTCTCTGTAAACTGGTTTAGGACTATTTTCTTCCATGTTTTTTAGAAGATATAAGATTATTTAAGGTTTTTGGATTGTAACTTCTTAGTTAATACATAATCGCTCCATGGCGACTGCTTTCTTAGAAAGAAAGAAACAAAAAAGCGTCCTCTCAAAGACAACGAACTCGCCAATGACAATTTTATACATTCTTAAGTCTTTTCAACGAAATTTTTCTCCGACATTATAACAATTCGAACTAATTTAATCTCATCATAAGAAAACGCCTCATTCAAATATTCATAAATTGGTTTAAGTCTTTCAATGCCAATTTTTTTAAAAGCAGATTTGATAATTTCCAAATTTTCTTTTGATGAAAGAAGATAATTAATATCTATTTTTTCCCCACCCTCAATAAGTTTCTCGAGATGATATATTATCCTTCTTTCTTTTAATCCCTGTACTTCAGCTATTTTTTCTATTGGTATCTTTTTAAGAATCATCTCTTTTGTTTTTTGATAATTTTTAGATAAATATCTTACTCTCTTTTTGTGATTTCTTCCAAGAATTTTTTCAGGAATGATATTATTTTCTTTTACATAATTGTTTATTACTTCCAAAAATAAATTTCCAAAATCATTCAATTTTTGTTGCCCAGCCCCATTAATATCTAAAAATTCTTTATCAGTTCTTGGAAAGTATGTGGACATTTCCCTTAAAGAAATATCTCCAAATATAATAAAAGGAGGAAAATTTTTCTCATCAGCTATTTTTCTTCTTAGAGTCCTTAGTTTTTCGAATAAGATTTTATCATAAGATTTAACTTCTTTTACTTTTTCAAAGATTAAATTTTTATCTGTAATAACCCCTTTTATTTCTGGGAGATTTAAACAAATGTCGCATCCTTGACAATTTTGTTCTGAAAAGGACTCTCCAAAATATCCAAGTATATCTTTTCTTCTGCATGATGTGTTCTCGCAGTAAACCATCACCTTATCTAATTTATCCATAGCAATCTTCCTAACAATTTCACCCTGAATTTGATCAATAAAAAATTCATGTTTTCTTTTATCTCCTTTTGAATAAAATAAAACGCAATCACTTGAAAGCCCATCACGACCTGCTCTCCCTATCTCTTGATAATAACCTTCAATTGATTTTGAAAATGTATGGTGGATGATTAATCTGACATCTGGTTTGTCTATTCCCATACCAAAAGCAATTGTAGCTACAATGATATTCACCTTATCTTTGATAAACAATTCTTGATTTTGTTTTCTTATTTCATTAGAAAGCCCTGCGTGATACGGAAGAGATTTGAACCCATTTTCATTTAATCGTTGGGCAATTTTTTCAGTATCTTTACGCGAGAAACAATATATTATTATTGGCTCATTTATATGTTCTTTAATTAAACTTAAAATCTTGTTAAAAACATTTTTCTTTTGCATAACAATCAAATTAAGATTTTCCCTATTAAAACTTGAAATAAATATTTTGGGTTCTTTCAAAAATAATTGTTTTAAAATATCTTCTCTTACTTTTAATGTTGCTGTAGCTGTCAAGGCAATTATTGGGACATTTGGAAAAAGAGTTTTTAAGAATTTCAAGTTTCGATAATCCCTACGAAAATCATGCCCCCATTCGGAAATACAATGTGCTTCATCAATTGCAATTAAACTTATTTGAAGGGTTGTTAAAAATATTTTAAAATCTTCCAGTGCTAATCTTTCCGGGGCAACATAAAGAATTTTTACTTCCTTTCTCTGAATTTTTTTCTTAATTTCATCAATCTCCCCGAATGAAAGAGTGGAATTAATATATTCTGCATTAATTCCATTTGTTTTTAAATTATCAACCTGATCTTTCATCAAAGAAATAAGCGGAGAAATCACAATTGTAAGACCTTCAAATTTGATGGCAGGAATTTGATAACAAAGAGATTTTCCTCCTCCTGTGGACATAAGGACAAGTGAATCTCTTTTTTGAAGAACATTTTCAATAATATCTCGTTGCATTGGTCTAAATTTATCATAACCAAAATGTTCTTTTAATAATAATTCCATTTTTATAATTGTAGATAAGAGAGAAGATATAAATCTTTTGCTGTGTTTTTGTCCTGCCAAATAATATCATAAAAATTTGGGTGAAACCTTTTATCCTCTGTTATACAAAGTGTGAAGCATTTTGTTGTTTTTCTCGCTGGTCGAATAAACGAAGTTTTTTCATTTTTAGTTGGGCAACAATCTGCTATTTAGGAGGAATCACTGAGGGGTGTCAGAATTCACTTTGATTGAAATTATCAACCTTACAATTTTATCCCAAGTTCTTCTGCACTTTTTGTTTTTTTATCGTGCTGGTCCATCTTGTCATTTAACAAACAATCAAAACAAGTATGAATTGTTCCTTTCTTGTCCATTACCCTTCCTGTGCCTTTGCATTTCTCGCAAACTTCATTTCCCATATAATAACCAAGTAAATGTGAATATATAAATTTTGTTGGAGTTTACTATCCAATTAAATTTCTCTAACCCAAAAGAGTTTATCTCTTTTTCTTTTTAGAAGATTTTTTTCTTGATGCTAATCTTATAAGTTTCTTAACTTTAGATACTTTGTTTTTTTTACTCGCATTCCTAGAATGTTTCTTAAATGTCTTTTTTTTATTAACAATTCTTTTTGTTTTTTTCTTTGCCATTTGAACATGCTGATATCTGGACTCGGTGAAGAAAGTGCCTTAAACAAAGTCGAATCAATCTTAACCCGTCAACATTGTTTTAAAGGTTATCTTCTTCGCGCCATAAAGCAAAGCTTAACCAGTGTGGATTTCGTATAGTGAGTTATAGTCCAGTCACTATATTAATGACCGAACACTAGCCATAGGCTCATATGGTCACATCCTTTTCAGGACAACCGAATTGTCCGTATCAGCTTAAATATATTGGAAAAACCACTATAAATATCTTATTTACAACTTTAAAGTTACCAAAAGTGTTTATTATATCAAGATTTATATATTCAGAACGCTTAAGAATAAAATGGGCTCGGCGTATAAACGAAGTTTAATGAAGGGGATGGTTTGGGAAGCTATATCTTTTGTTATAACCACGATTGTTGTATTCTTTTATTATGGAGATTTGGAGAGCTCTATAAAATTTAGCCTTATCTTAACTTTAATAAAAGCGTTTATTTTTTTCTTCCACGAACGCTTATGGAAAAAAGTCAGATGGGAAAAATTCCAGGGGGGATAAAAAAATAATCCGCATAAACTTTCTTAAAGTTTATAAAGTTATTTTTCTTTGTATATAAAACAAAAAATTGCTTTGCAATATTAAATTAAAAATTAAAATAAATAAAAGAGGTTGTTTTCGTGCGATTTCGTCGGAGGCAATTAGAAATCGCTTAACCGCAACTAAAGGGAAAATCGAAAAAAACCGCTAGGTTGTTTTCATGGTATGGCTTGAAGTTGAAACAAAAGTAAGAATTAAAGAAGTGAATGCTTTAAGGGAAAAAATACAAAGAATCGCAAGGTTTGAAAAAAAAGAAACGCGTGCCGACGATTATTTTGCAATTCCGCGAAAGAGATTTGGAATGTACACTTATCCGAGAAAAGCATTCAGAATAAGAGAAAAACCAGATAAGTATGAATTGAACTTTAAGAAATGGCTCAAAAAATTATGGGACAAGGACATTGTAGTCAAGCAGGAATTTGAATTCTCATTAAAAAACAAAAGCGACATCCAAGACTTACTGGCTTTATTCAGAGACCTTGGGTTTAAAGAATGGGTTAAAAAAAGAAAAACCTCAGAGTCTTATCTTCATAAAAAAGACAAAAGAATAGTTATAGAAATAAATTTTATCAAGCATCTTGGGTATTTTATGGAAATAGAATATCTCTGCCAGCCTCGTGAAATGGAAACAGCAAAGAAAAAAATCAGACAAACTCTTGAACAACTTGAAATAAATCCAAAAGACATCGACAACACAGGCTACACAAAAATGCTCTGGGACAAAGGAATCAGAGATAAAAGATATTTTATAAAATGATAAAAAAAATTCGGGAATGGGGATTGTGGAGGATTTTATTCACATTCAATTTAATTGCATCTATAATTTTATTTTTTTCAAACATCTTTAGAGGAAGTATCAGTTCTTTTTTGTTTAAATTGAATCCGATTTTTGAAAATGATTGGATTGATGTTAGTATTATCCCCTTAATAATTCTATTTTTTGGATGGAGATTTTCTATAAAAAAATTAGCAGAAAAAGAAAAAATTGAAAAAAATTTAAAATCAAATAAAATCGGAAAAATTTTATTTTGGGTGGGAGTTACATTATTAATCGGGGCTTATTATCTTTCTGACTTCCTAGGAAGTGGTGGAGCTTGCTCGAGAGGTGAAGGTGGATGTGGATTGGGCGCCCTTTTTCTTTTTGCAATAATTACGATATTTGCGGTAATTCCATCAATGTTAATAGGAACTATCCTTTGGATAAAATCAAATTATGGGGGGGAAAATACATGGAAAATGATATTAATTGTTATTGGATCTTTGATTTTTCAAACCATATTATTTTGTAGTTTTGTATATTTAATTTTTGGTTTAATGCATATATCCTTTTAATAAAAAAATAAAAAATGAAACATTACATTCTAAAAAAAGGTGATAAATACTGGCCAAGCAAAAAACTCAAAAAATCTGCATGGGTCAACGACGAGAAAATTTACAAACAAGCTGAAAAAGCCCCTGTTAAATTCTGGGCAGAACTTGCAAAGCAAGGGCTCTCGTGGGAAAAACCTTGGAAAAAAACTTACATTGAAAAACTCCCGTATTTCTGGTGGTTTAAAAAAGGGAAATTAAATTTTTGTTATAATTGTTTAGACAGGCATCTTAATACAGAATTTTCTAATTCACAAAGCTCACTCGGAATTAATAATCGCTTACTAACAAAAAACTTTCAAAATGTAGATGAAAACAAAAGTTCAGTTAACAATTCTAATAAATCTGTGAGCGACAGCGAACACAAATTTTTTTGGGGCGGGCAAGAGGGAAAAGATTCTTTAAAAAACAAAATAGCATTAATCTGGATTCCAGAACCAGTGAATGAAAAGACAATCAAATTAACTTATCAGGAACTTTATGAAAAAGTTAATAGATTTGCAAATGTCTTGAAAAAATTCAACGTGAAAAAAGGCGAGGTTGTTGCAATTTATCTTCCATTGATTCCTGAAACATTAATTTCAATGCTCGCGTGTGCAAGAATCGGAGCAATCCATTCAGTTATTTTTTCTGCTTTTTCTTCAGATGCATTAAACACAAGACTCACCGACGGAGAAGCAAAGGTTTTAATCACAGCAGACGGATATTACAGAAAAGGAAAAATAGAAAATCTTCAGGAAAAAGTTGATAAAGCAGTAAAAGGAACAAAAGTAAAAAAAATAATTCTTGTAAACAGAATAAAAAATAAAACAAGCAAAAAATATTTTTCATTTGAAAAAGAAATAGAAAAAGCAGACTCGTATTGCAAACCAGAAATTATGAATTCTGAAGACCCGCTTTTTATAATTTATACTTCTGGAACAACAGGCAAACCAAAAGGAATTGTCCACGACACAGGAGGATATGCTGTTCAGGCATACTGGACAACAAAACTGAATTTCAATTTACACGACGACGATGTCGTGTGGTGCACAGCAGACGTTGGGTGGATAACCGGACACACGTACGCATTTTACGGCCCATTATTAACAGGCAATACAACTTTAATTTACGAAGGTGCGCTTGATTTTCCAAGCCAAGAAAGATGCTGGGATATAATTGACAAAAATAAAGTTTCTGCTTTATACACCGCACCAACAGCATTAAGAATGTTCATGAAATCCGACGACAAATATTTAAAAAAATACAAATTAAACAGCTTGAAAATTTTAGGAACAGTCGGCGAGCCAATTGACAAAAACACATGGGAATGGTATTTTAAAAAAATTGGGAAATCAAGATGCCCGATAATTGATACCTGGTGGCAGACAGAAACAGGGGGAACTTTGATAAATGCACTTCCAGGAATAGGGCCGTTTATTCCGACAATCGCTGGCAGAAGTTTTCCAGGAACAAAACATATTATTGTAAATGAAAAAGGAAAAAAATCAAAAAAAGGATTTTTAGTTCAGCTGAGCCCTTTTGCTCCTGGAATGTTGCACGGAATCTGGAAAAATCACAAAAAATACAAAGAAACTTATTGGGAAAAATTCAAAAATAAATACGACACCAGCGACGGCGCATTAATCAAAGACAACCTTATAAGAATAACAGGAAGGACAGACGATGTTATGAAAGTCGCAGGACATAGGCTATCAACAGCAGAACTTGAGGACGCAATAGATGAAAACAAAAATGTAAATGAATCTGCAGTTGTTCCTGTTGCAGACGAGATAAAAGGCCAGACTCCTGTTGCATTTGTAGTGCTGAAAAAAATAAAACCATCGCCTGAACTTGAAGTCCAATTAAAAAAACAAGTTGACAAAAAAATCGGACCAATTGCAAGGCCTTCTAAAATTTATTTTGTAAAAGATTTGCCAAAGACGCGCTCTGGAAAAATAATGCGAAGAATTTTAAAAGACATTTTAAACAAAGAAAAACCACAAGGAATAATGACTTTATTTAATCCTGAATGTGTTGAAGAAATAAAAAAAGTGATTGAAAATAAATAAATAAATAAAAGGAAAGATGAATGTTATAACTAAAAATAAATTAGAATTAATTCCTGAATAATCAACAATAATCTTTATTAAGTTGAGAAAAATGAGAATTGTATGCAAATAAAAGAGACACAAAAAACAATTTCTGGGGATAAAACTGAAGAGGTTACAGAAGAAGAATTCTACTCAATACTAAAACTTGTCTCGCCTGGAACAAATTTAAGAAAAGCCCTTGATGGAATTTTACATTATGGCAAAGGTGCGCTTATTGCTATAGATAACGATTTCCTAACCCCAATTCTTGACGGCGGGTTTAAAGTAAACTGCAGATTTAGCCCGCAAAGATTAATAGAACTGAGCAAAATGGATGGAGCAATTATAATCTCAAAAGATTTAAAGAAAATAAAACTTGCTAATGTTACTCTGGTTCCAACAAGCAAAATAAACACTTACGAAACAGGAACAAGGCACAAAGCAGCACACAGAACCGCTAAACAAACATCTGGATTGGCAATAGCAATCTCTGAAAAGAAAAAAGAGATAACACTTTTCTATAAAAATAAAAGATATCCTATAAAAGATCTCACAGAAATGAAAAGAAAAGTCAATGAATACATTCAAATTCTTGAAAGACAAAGGGAGATATTTGATTCATATCTTGAAACCCTAAACAGACTTGAACTGCGAAGTTACATAAATCTTGGCCACGCAATAAAAACAATTCAAAAAGGAAAAGTAATCCAAAAAATATCAAAAGAACTTTCAAAAAACCTAATTGAACTTGGAGACGAAGGCGCACTATTAAAAACACGCCTTAAAGAAATTATGTTTGATGTAGAAGAAGAAACAAACTTGATAATCAAGGACTATAGCAAAATAGATGACAAAAGAGTAATAGAAATTCTTGAAGATTTGTCTTATGAAGAATTATTAGATAAAAAAAGAATTTTACAGGCACTTGACTATGAAAACATCAGGGAAGTGGTGAGAGTCGATGGCTGGAGAATTTTATCCAAAACAACTTTAACAGAATCAGAAATAGCTAAATTAGTAAAAGAACTTGGTGGATTTAACAAGATAATCGAAACAAACATAGACTACGAATCAGAAGCTATATCCAAAGACAAATTCTCTCTATTAAAAGTTGAATTAGAAAGAATGAAAGTCGGGTTATGACCCCAAAATTTTTAAACCAACTTATTTTTATCAAAACATGAAAAGAAGCTCTAGACGTTGGAAAAAGAAAAACCAAATGAGATGGAAATGGCAACGAAAGCGCCTTAGAAAAGAAAAGCGAAAGAGAAAACAAAAACGTGCTAGAAGCAAGTAATCTTGAAGTTCACTTGAAAATTAATTTAATTTTCTTTTTATATTTGTATATCACAACTAAAACCACAATCAAAAGAACAATTACTAAACTAACAACAAACCATATTTCTCGCATAATTTTGTCTTCTTCTTTAATATTTTCTTTATCTTCCTCTTTTTTCTCAAAAGGAATCTCCTCATAAATTGAAATAATTGTTAAATTAGCTTTGTTATTGATTATAGAATTTAACCTAACAAAAATATCATAAAAATCATCGTCAGTAACATCAAACTTTTTTTCATCACCAACATTAAAAACATTTTTTTGGGGTATTGAAAAAATTTCTATTGTTGCTGTTGTGTTAGTTAAATTAGCAACACCAATATAATGTGTCTGGTTTTTAATTTTAATTTTTATTCTTTCTTTTTTCTTTAATTCTTTTGTAATAATTTTAATCTCGCTAAATTCTTTATCATCCTGAACAAAGGTGTTTGTATAAAAAGAAGGACTTCCTCCTCCGCCACCTGAAGAACTAACTGTATAGATTGTAGAAGAGGTTGCAGAATTTCCTGCAATATCTATAGCTGTGCATGTTGTTGTAAATGTCCCTGTTAAAGAAGTTGCAGGATTTGCAGTATAAGACATAGTTGGGCTTGAGTCTATATTATCTGAAGCGGAGCATGAGCAAGTTATGGTGTTTCCTTGAGTAACAGGGGTTGGAGAACAGGAAAATGATATTGTTGGGGGAACCGAATCATTAATTATATTTACTTCATGTTCTGAGCCCAAGATTAATGTTAAATTAATTTCACCTTGAGATTGGGAGATTATTGTGCAGTTAGAAGTCCTACACAAAACATTATCATAATAAATAGTATAATTTTCAGTTGCGTCAGACATCTCCACTGTTATATTTGTTGTTCCAGTCCCATCAAGAACAATAGTTGCATTATTTGAATTATTAGAAAGAGAAGTTGCTGATAGAATATCTATTTCTTCATTACTAATGTGCTTGATTCCTGGGGTATTTGAATAAGCATAAGTTATGTTTGCATAAGAAGGGTCAGTAGAATTTGAGTAAATATAAGGATTATTACCTCTTAATTTTATGCTCATCCAATACCATCTCCAAAAATAATCATTTGTCAAGTCGAATGTAAAATTAAATGTTCCAAAACTTTTTGATGTTGCATTAACTGTTACATTATAATCAAAATCATCACCATATGTAGCGTATTTTTCTATACCAGTCCCATTAGAGGAAATTGCAACTGTCTGATACCATATTGAATAATTAATTTGCTTATAAATTCCAAATAAATAATTTGGTAAAATATCTGGAGAAAATTGAATCCAACCACTACATGTTCTACTTTCTTCTGTTGTTGGCTTTTCAAATAACAAAGAACCTGAATCTGTTCCAGTGGCTGCCAAAGGTTGCCCGTGTGTTGGCTCAGTGCTTCTAAAATAATAATTAACCAAACCTGTTGTAGAATTAATAAGATAAACATATTTCTTTATTTCAGAATTATTATTCTCACCTGTTATATTAAGTTTTAATGAATAAATTCCTGTTTTTGTTGGTGTAAAATTTCCAATTATTAATTCATTTGTTGAGGAGTTTGCAAAACTTGTTTCACTCGGATATAGATCTAACTTATATGAACATGAAGAACAATTGCTTCCATTCACATATCTCATTGTAATATTAAAATCTATTCTATTTGCAGTAGTTCCTTCTCGTGAATTAGTTGAAAAATTTGATAGTGGATTTAAATTTTTTAAAAATTGATTAGAAGTAAAAGTATTTGTGTAATCATCCATATACACAGCATCTCTATTTTTAATTAGTATATTTGACTGGAAAGTATTGTTTGAACTTGAGTTAAGATAAATGCCATAACTATATCTCCCAGACGTTGTGATATTGTTGCTTGTGAAAGTGGAGTTTGAACTTGAGCTTGCGTTAAGATAAATACCATAACCATTAGATCCAGAAGTTGTGATATTGTTGCTTGTGAAAGTGGAGTTTGGACTTGCGTTAAGATAAATACCATAACCATTAGATCCAGAAGTTGTGATATTGTTGCTTGTGAAAGTGGAGTTTGGACTTGAGTTAAGATAAATGCCATAACTATATCTCCCAGACGTTGTGATATTGTTGTTTTGTATTATTCCATCCCCCGCATCCAGTAAATAAATAGCATAATTATAATCTCCTACAACCAAGCCTTCTTTAATTATACAGTTTTTTATTGTTGTCTGATTTGCAAATGAATAAACCCCATATTCATAATCCGGCTGGCTTGAATATGTTATGAGGTAACCATTACACTCTACAGTTATATTGTTTACTGTAATGTTAAGACAGGTATTAGATTTGGTGATTGATTGATTCATAGTATAAACTGCATTAGTTGTGGTTAAAGTACCGCAGGCATAAAGAGTCTGCTGAAGAGAGCCATTATCAACAAAACCGCCACTAGCTGCTAAACCGAAATGTATTTTAATTATCAACAAAAAAAATACCCAAATTAAAACCCCCTCTTTTTTCATTTTTCATTTAGCATAATTAACAATAAATAAATTAATTAAGCTATTAATGTATAATAACTCCAATTTAAAAATATTCCCAGTCTTTAATATTTTATTGTAACCTCTCTAAATTTCTCTTTTCCATCATAATAATCTTTATAAGCAATCTCGCTTTTTTTTTATAATGGCAAGCGAAATCTGGACAGAGAAATTTAGACCATCAGAATTTGTTGAGCTTGTTGGCCAAGACGAAATTGTAAAGAGGGTTGAAGCTTTAACCAAATCTTTAAACATTCCTCATCTTCTTTTCGCAGGGCCATCAGGCACAGGAAAATCAACACTTGCTTTAATAATTGTAAAAAATCTTTATGGACAAAATTGGAAAGAAAACTACCTTGAGCTAAACGCTTCTGATGAAAGAGGAATAAATATTGTAAGAGAAAAAGTAAAAAACTTTGCAAGAACAAAATCTCTTGGAAATATCAACTTCAAAATAATTTTTTTAGATGAAGCAGATGCATTGACTCCTGAAGCACAGCAGGCATTAAGAAGAACAATGGAAAACTATTCAACAACCTGCAGGTTCATTTTGTCATGCAATTATTCAAGCAAAATTATAGACCCTATACAATCAAGATGCGCTCTCTTTAGATTTAAACTTCTTGAAAGAAAAGATATTGAAAAAGTTATTCAAAAAATTTCTGAAAAAGAAAACCTCTTGATAAAACCCGACGCAATGGAAATTTTATATGAAGGAAGCGAAGGAGATTGCAGAAAAGCAATAAACCTTATTCAG
>Ga0210057_1003896_pt1 | contig 20217 bp, 18 predicted proteins | sample CryGeyCG2114_010_2_FD_183968 | JGI IMG/M metagenome (GOLD analysis project Ga0210057, IMG submission 183968) | Groundwater microbial communities from aquifer - Crystal Geyser CG10_big_fil_rev_8/21/14_0.10 (SPAdes) (version 2) | ecosystem: Environmental > Aquatic > Deep subsurface > Groundwater ...
TAAAAAAATAATAAATTCCATACGCAAGTATCCCAAATATCGCTAACCAAAGTACTATTTTTGCAAGTTGCTTAACTTCAATTTCAGCTTTTTTATTCATTTCTGTCAGTTATAAATAATTTATTATCTCTTTTAGTAATAACTATCCTGCTCTTAGATTTAATTAATCCGTCAATTCCAATAGAATCTTCAGACGTAAGAGAATCTTCTTGTGAACTGCGTTCAACAGTTATATCTCCTACATCACTTAGTTTGCATACAGAACTGCTTTGACAGCTTTCACTAAATTTCTTGTAAATTTCATCCTGGGAAGGAATATCTTGACCAAATAGCTCACTTCTATGCTGCCATGAATATACTTTAGTTTCAGGGCATAAGCATAAACAAGGTTTGCCAGATATTTGGCACTTGCCAATATTATACTCTCCATATGGAAATCCGTATAATGCCCAGCCACTTGGAGACAACAAAATATACTCTCCTTCCTCCCCTTCATTCAAATCATTAATTATATTTTCAATATTATCCAAATGAACCTTTGCCTGCTCTAACTGAGATTTCTGAGTTATAGCTTCATAAAGAGTAAAAGCAAGATATCCTAAAAGAAAAAGCAAAACTATAGCAAGTATAACTTTAGCAACCTCTTCAACAAACCAGTCTCCTTTTTTATCAAGACTCTGGTTTGTTAAACTTTTCAAAAGTTTATTTGTCTTCATTTTATTTAAGATTTTCAAATAACTCACTGACTTTAGATTCACTTACAAAAAGATTAGTTCTGTAATTATCCTCAAATAAACTATCATCAATATTCAAATTTGGATCTATTAAAATAATATCTCTAAATCCATTATTCAGAAATTCATCATAATAATCCTTATTTAATAACACATTTCCGTCCTTTAAGATAATCCCCAGTGGTTGATCTCTCCATAAAAAGTCAGCACCAAGAAAAGAATTCTTTCCTTTAATTGTCAAATATCTTTGATAGACAAAAGTCTGGCCATAAGAGCTGTATGAACCCATTTTATAAACAGAAAAATAATCAAACCCTGATTCTTTAACATCAAAATAAGGACTTAAATCAATTACATATTCTCCATCGCTATTTTTATCAACACTATTTAATAAAACAGCATTATCTGCAGGCCAGAAATCATTATATTCAGGTATTTTCCAGTTGTCTGGATGGCATATATAGTTCCCAGAATAAATAATAGATTTATCTAAACTAATCAGCTTGACTAAAAACTCTATCCTAGATGAACTTGGCTTATTTGATAGAAAATTAAACCATATAAGATATCTTTCATTAGAGGTAGAATCTAGAATCTCTGGTTTTAATAAAACAGCTCCATTAACAACATCAGCAATTGCAATATCTCCTGCTTCTTTAAAATAAATAACTCCTTCTTCAGAGCTTCCCTGAAGATAAAAACTTGTTATTATATTGTGACTTTTAGTATTAAAATTCCAAAAAGAAATATACTGTACTGGACTTGAAAAAGGATTATACTGATTTACATTTCCTAAAAATCCTTCAGAATTTGGCTCTTCTATTTTCCCAGGACAGTATCTTACCTGTCCATCAGGCAATTTGAAATCAGGAGCAATATCTCCGATATAAGTATCATTCTGATTATAGTTATATTCTGGAAAATAATTAATCCACTTTGACAATGGAATACTCATTAAAAAAATAAGCAATATAAAAAGGAAAACTCCTGCAACTATCAAGTTAGCATTCTCTTCTATAACAATTCCTCTTTTATCCATCATTTCCCCAACCTAAAAATATCCTTGGCTGCTTGTAAATATCCTTGCAATCTATCTCCAAGCAAAAAATAAGCTATTAGCATTATACCTAAAAAAACCAGCAGAACAATGATTGCAACAACAACTTGTTGTCTGGTATACCCTTTTTTATTTAATATCATAACTAAAAAAGATAAAACTATTTAATAAAACTATTGATTGCATACTTTTTTAGGTTACTTATCCCTAGCAGAAACTATAACTACTATCCTTCAAGCATATTTCAGCTTTTAACTCTTTATTCTCTGCTTTCAAATCTTGAATTAAACCAACAAGCTCCCATGGATTAGGCTGTTCAACTAATAATATTTCATTCTCACCTGCTTTTCCAGAATCCAAAACATTATCAATCTTATTTAATGCATTTGCTCCGGCCTTAACTCCAATTCCAAGACCAGTTACTCCTGGCAATGCAGCACCAGCAACATCTGCTCCTAAGGCAATGTAATTAATAGCATTATCTGGGTCTTGTTGTATTTGCTGGATGTCATAAGCAATAAATGCAATATCGAAAACTGTTTCAACATACTCTCCACTCTCATCAACATACTTATAAGGATTATTCAAAACATAGCTGTAATGATTTAAATTCTGGGGATTATACAAATCAGCGATAACACTATCAGCCTGAACAAAATGCCTTAACTCTGAGTCATAATACCTCGCTCCAAAATAATCCAAATTTGTCGTCTTATCTCTTTCTTTTCCAGTAAACAGATAACGAGAATCTTCACCTCCTTCAAGAATTCCTCCAAATGGTAAATAAAACTCTTCTTCTATTTCATTACCTGAAGAATTTGTAACTAGAGTAGTTGAACCTAAATGATCTGGATGATTGAATGTTAAAATTCCATTATTATCCCTTTTGGCAACCAAAGTTCCACCAGCATAATAATAAGTCTCATTGAATATTGTCCCATTTGTGTAATAAGCTATTCTGCTTATTATTATGAAAGTAGATTCTGTTCTTTTTGTTTGTTCAGTTGTTCTAAGTAATTTTAGTTGGGAGGTCATTTTAAATTTTTAAAAACCCATGCTAGAACAAACATTATAATCATGATATAAATAACAAAAATAATTGTATTGAGTAATAAAAAAATAATAAGCGGATTTGTAAAAATATTTGGAGGCAAATAATTAAAAAATGAATTAGTTAATTTGGAAGTAAGCAATGATAATGTTACGAAGATAATCAGTGATGAAAAAACATAATACTTATTATCTCTAAATGGTCTCATAAAACCCACATAAGAAAATAGGTTAAAGAATATATAAAAAATTACTGCCATAAAGGGAACTCCAAAAAGAAGTGTATAACCTTCTGCATCTACCCTATCAGTAGCTATCCAAGAGATATTGGAATATGGAACAACATAAGCATAAGCCTTAAAGTATAGGAAAGTAGATAAAAAAGTTAGAACTAATATAAAAACAAAGAGTAAAATCTGGCTAATTACAACTTTCTTTTTTGATATCATTATAGTTTATTATTATCAATGCTTTTTATTATTTTCTATTATCAATTGAATACACTTCTGATTTTATCAACTGCTTTACTAATAATACTTTCGCTTCCCTGACTATCAGATTTTTTGTCCTGACTAGAGCTAGGAATATACATATCGTAGTTTATTATATTCCCGAGACCCGGGCCATAATGAAACCCAGGAGTCATGTCTTGATAACTGACACCCTCTGGTAAATTTACTCCAATGTTACTTATAACAGTACTGACAAAAACATTTGAATTTTCACCTGGGCCTGGAAAAAAAGGAATATTCTGGTAAGGGACATCAGCCTCATTTAATTTAACACCCTCACTTATTAAGGCATTAATCACTTCTGTATCTTCTCCCCCAGGAATCTCAATGGCTGTTCTACTAACTTCTAAAGTAGCATCAGTATTCTCTGCATTTATTTCAGATTTTAATTTGCCTTTAACATTATATGCCCCAATTTGGAAATTTGTTTCTCCCTTAAAATCTTCTGGATTATCTGGAGTTATATCAAAGTAGGAATGAGTTCCAAGTCTAGCTAATGGAGGATTATCATTACTAAGTCTTCTGGTTACAACTTCCACTAGCCTCCCACTAGGATCTAAATAAGAGTATGGGTTATTAAACACATAAGAGTAATGATTAAGACTCTTTGGATTGAAAACATCCTGTATGACACTATCAGCCTGAACAAAATGCCTTAACTCTGAGTCATAATACCTCGCTCCAAAATAATCCAAATTTGTTGTCTTATCTCTTTCTTTTCCAGTAAATAAATATCTGCTCTCTTCATCTCCTTCTAGTATTCCTCCAAATGGTAAATAAAACTCTTCTTCTATTTCATTACCTGAAGAATTTGTAACTAGAGTAGTTGAACCTAAATGATCTGGATGATTGAATGTTAAAATTCCATTATTATCCCTTTTGGCAACCAAAGTTCCACCAGCATAATAATAAGTCTCATTGAATATTGTCCCATTTGTAATTCTTATATGAATTAAATCCCCTAAATAATATGTTGTTTTATTGTTTTTATTTGAATCTATATTATAATCAATCTTTACAAGTCTATTTCCTCCATCATCATACAAATAAGCATTAACTAAACTTTTATCATTGCTGTTTGTTGTATTGACTAGCTGGTTAAATGAATTATAGCTATGATTAAATGTACCATCGCTTATAAGATTTCCATTGGCATCATAAGTTAAATTTTTAATTTGAGTTCCGCTTGCAATATTGCTATTTTCATACAATCCTCCAGTCAAACATAAATCTCCATTATAATCAATATATGCTACATTTGATGATGAATTTTTAATTATAAATGCATCATTTGAAGGGCTATTGCATGCTGGCGATAAATCACCACAATCGCCTTTTTCAATGCATAAATCTCCTGTTGAATTTATGAATGCTGTAGTGTTATCTGTAGCATTTCCAATAGTAAATGAACTTCCATCATTTGTTATACAATTAGTTGATACATAGCATGTTCCTTTTAAAACAATATTTCCCTCTGATCCAAACCATGATACATTATTTCCCAAAGAATCTTTTATATAAAATTTGTAACTGTCATCTGGGAGATTTCCAGAATCAGATACTCCAATAACACCTGAAACAGCATGAACTTGGCTTCCTAGATAATAAAAAGTTATATTATTTGAATTACGCGAAATATTCATCATATTTCCTATGGAATTGTAGGCATAATTAAGGATATTTTCATTATTATTTGCCTTATCGCTGATATTTGTATATGTTAATCTGTCAATATTATCATACAGCATAGAATAAACTTTTCCATTAGAACTGTCATTAATTCCTAAAATATTTCCAATGCTGTCATATCTATATGTTAAATTTTGCAAATTGCCTGTTTTAATCTGATTTAGCCTGAAATTTTGTATGTTGTATGAAAAATTAGTCTGAAGATTATTATTGTAAAGCCTTGAAGTTGGACTATTCTGCTCATTATACTCAATTGTTAAAATTCCATCTATTTCATTTAACAATCCTTGAGTATCATAACTATAAGTTTGAATATTTTTATCTGGTAGAGTTTTTGTCTTTACCCTGTTTAAATCATCATAACTAAATACTGTTAAAAATAGTTTATCTTCTATTATTTTAATTTCCTGTATTTTTCTTAACCTGTCATCATAAGAAAAATTATTTGTTATAATATTACCGTTGCTATTAATTTTAATTTGTGCTAACGTATTATTTTTATTTGCATCATATAAATAAATAATTTCCTCATTATCAGAACTTTTATTTGTTATCCTGTTCAGTCCATCATAACTTAAGAAAACTGTATTGTTCCTGTTATCTGTCTGCAAGATTAAATTATTATTCTTATCATAAGAATAATTCCATATTCCAAGGTCAGGGTCTCTCTGCCTTATTTTTCTTCCTAAAGAATCATAAGTATAATTAAATAAATTATTCAGGTTGTCTTTGATAGAAAGAAGATTTCCTGCTGTATCATAACTATATACTGTTGTATAAATATTCCCCTTATTATATTCCCTTACTTTTACTATCTGTCCATAGGCATCTAATTCGTGGTTTTTTTGATTATTGTTCTCATCTAAAAATGTAATATTCCAATGGTTATAATTGATATTTTTTCGAGTTCCATCAGGATTTATTACTAAAATAACTCTGTCTAAAGGATCATAACTAAAGATTGTTTTACTTACTGTCTGATTTGGAGTTGTATAACCTTCGCCTGTAGTTGCAAAGTAAGGATTACTTTGATTTCTTACTCTTTGAAATTCATCATAATATGTGTCTAAAACTATCTGCTGGTTGTTATCTGCTTCGTTTTTTGTCTGGATAACTTTTTCAAAACCGTCATAAAAAGTATACTGGTCAAAAGTATTTCCTGCTCCGCTTTCTTCTCTTTGTGATATCTTAGCTTTTTCAGGAGCTACCCCATCATACTCATAAGTATAATTTTTTGTTGGATATTGCTCACTATCATACGGCTGTATTTCTTTTATTATTCTCCCAAAAATATCATAAATATATATGGTTGTATTTCCATTGGAATTAGTTTGATTGATTAAATTGCCTGTTCCAAGAGCATAATTATAATCAGAAATATGTCCTTTTGAATTAATTATCCCGTCAATATATGTATTTGTTGCATCTCTTATACCATAAACATACTCTGTTCTATTCCCATTAGAATCTGTTTCATTAACTAAGTTGCCAAATTCACTGTAATTATATCTTGTTAGTGGATTATCCCCTGTATCTAAGAAATCTTCTTTGCTTGTCAAACTTCCTTTGGTAGGAGCTTCTCCATATGCTAAGTTATCATAAGCATATAATGATTCTCTGATTTTTACTGTATTATCAGAAGAAAAAAGAGAATAATTTTTTATCTTATCAACAATCCATAAGTCTGAATTGCTTAAGTAATTAAAATACTCATATTTATCATCATTAAGATCAGATACATCTCCTTTGTTATGTACTGTAATTACATTTCCAAAAGCACCATATTCATAAGAAATATTCTTTATTTTTGGATTTGACAATTGCCCATCATAATCAGATTCTGACTGTTCCGATAATTCAACTATAAAATAATTATCAGGTTTTGTAAAACTCCAGTTTATTATCATAGCTTTGTAAATATTATTACTTGCATCTAATACTTGAGTTTTATACTCCCTGCCTTGTCTAGCATCATCTTGGTGAAACCAATGCCTGATAGTTTTATTGCCTGTTTTTTCCTCTACATAACTAAACCCTCTAAATTCTTTATCTTTATAGTCATACATTCCTCCAGAATAATTATAGTTTGTAAAAGAAACAAAATTTTGAGTCCCATCTACACCATTGTCTTTTGTAATATTGGCTACAACCAAGACATTAAACCCTAAATCTCCTAATGAATTATTCCCAGAATTATTAAAACCACTCGATTTTCTATAGTCGATTAATGTTTCTCCTCCTAAAGAAAAAGTAATAGAGTTAAGCAAGTAGCTTTTAGTTGCATTACTCATATATGTACTTTTTGTGCCAAGAGAGCAGCTTCCACCTGGTGTCTCTCTTGATTCCACAATTTCAATCATACCATCACCGTTTATATCTGCAATTCTTATACCTAAATCTTTTTTCTGTGCTGGGTCTTTTTTAACAAAGCAGCTTTTAGGTTGCCAGCTATCATTCCTTATCCATCCACTTCCGTTATTTACGTAAGAATGTCTTTCTAATCCAGCTCTGCAATCACCATTGGCTGATTCTTCTCCTACTAAAAGATCAATTAAATTATCTCCATTAACATCTCCCAGCCTAATACCATTATCTTCATTTCCATTATCGACAAAACATGCCGGAGGAGCCCAAATATCATTTCTTGTCCAATTAGTGCCGTTATTCACCCATGCTCTTCTTTCTAATCCAAATCTGCAGTTGCCATTTATGTCTTCTTCTCCAAAGATAATATCTGGCAAGTTGTCTCCATTAACATCTATTAATCTTGCTCCTTTATCTACACGATTTGTGTCAACAAAATCTTCTGTAGATATCCAAGAACCAGTGCTTTGCCACCCGGTTCCGTTATTAATCCATGATAGCCTATCACCGCCTTCTTGTAAAGCTAATATAATGTCCGGCAAGTTGTCTCCATTAAAATCAGCAAGTCTTAATCCCTCATCTTCATGTCCTCCTCCTGTAAAACATCTTGGTGTTTCCCAAGAATCATCCTGCATCCATCCACTTCCGTTATTAATCCATGCTTGTCTTTCTGAATCTCCGCAAGTTGCAATATTTTCTTTACCTTTTAAAATATCTGTTAAACCATCTCCATTAAAATCAATAAGCCTGATACCCATATCCTCTTTTGCGGAATTAATAAAACATGCCGGAGGAATCCAGGTATCATCTTCAACCCAGTTAGTTCCATTGTTTATGTAGCTTTTTCTTTCTATGTCTGCTTCGCAATTACCAATTGGACTTTCTTCAGCAACAAGTAGGTCAATTAACGCATCCCCATTTAAATCTATAAACCTAATACCATTATCTTCATAACCATTGTCAACAAAGCAAATAGAATCCGGAGTCTTCCATGAACTTTCATTTTGCCAGCCGGATTTCACAGAGTTGTAAGAAAATTTAGTCGGTGGAAGTAAATCTTGCCCATTGCTCCCATACTCTGTAATGTTTGAAAGAAAACTTAATGTCTCTACTTCTTCAAGAGTTTCATATTCCAGTTTGTATTTCCTTACCAAACTATCACTAGAATTAACTATTATTTGACTTAACCTTCTGGAAATTTTAACTTCATTTCCATTGTCATATTCTAAAATTAAATCTGGTCTGTTAACTGGTTCATAGATAAAATTAATTTCCCTTTTCTTATCATTATTATAAGATATTTTATCTATATATACAGTTCCTTTATCATTAAGATATGGATTTTCACTGTAATTGTAAAATATCTTGTTTCCATAGGTATCATTAACCAAGTCTAAATTCCATCTCCAGACATAATTGTACTGGTTTGACATGGTTTCCGAGAAATTATAAAAACCAAATCTATATGTTGTTCCACCTTTAGTCTTTAAAATCCAGTATTCTCCTTCTTCATTGTCTCCTCCAGTTTGGTTTTTCATGTAAAAGAAAGACTCAATTTCAGTGTGAAAACGGTTGTCATCTTGAGAATAAATTAAGTTATATGTTGCTCCATTAAATGTCAGCTTAAATTCATCATCGGAAATATTTGAAAATGTAAAATTTGTATCTCGCTGTATGTAACTTTCAGAAATAGACCATCCAGAGCCTATTATACTCTGTTTATTTTTCGTACTATAACTATTATACTTTAAACTAAGCATAGGTTGCAGGTTATTAGTTCCAAGCGGAATTTTCAGAGGATATGAAAAAACTGTAGCTCCAGAGTATAAATTAACAGAAACATCTCCATTAAAATTTAAATTTCCGGTTTGGGGGACAAGCGGGTCAAGGTTATAAACAAGAGGCTTGTTCTCTGCAAATACGATGCAGGATAAAAATACTATCAAAATAAAAATTATTGATGAATAAAAAATCTTTTTCCCCATCTTCGCTCTTTTTTACACTTAGTAGGATAAAATTGATTAAGCAAATGAGTTATTTAAAAGTTTGTTTCTTATTTTTACTAAGCCAGCCCCCCTATAGAAAATCCTGCAAGGAGTGAAAGAATAATTATTGCAATAAATGACACAACAGTATAAATAATAATTCCTACCCTCAAATATTTTCCAATATCAGAAAGTCTTTTTAATTTATCAGCTCCAGAGTCAATTGTTACAAGAACATTTGTTAATATAAACACAATCTGTATAAGGTAAATTCCAACTGCAATCTGTATATAGTATGGAGGTATAATCTGTTCAATCTTAAAAATATTAAGGAAAGTTCCTATATCAAAACCGATACTTGCACTGCCTGTTTCACCAACTTGAGAAAAAATGCTTGATAATTTATTAAGTATAAAAGCAATCATTCCTGCAAGTCCTACGACAATCCCTGCCAATAGTGGTGCAAGAAAAGTCATGTTGCTTTTCATATCACTGATAACTTCTGCCAGCAAATCCCTTAATCTTGATTCAACTTTATGAATATTTTTGATATATTCTGAAATACTCATCAAACTCTCGGCTGCAACCTTAAGACCTTTTTTGCTAGATTCAAGTAAAATCCTCATGCTCGTGCTGATTAAATTTGAAGGGTAGTTTATTATTGCCCCCCTGCTTGGGTTGAAAATGGCTTCATCCAAAGACATTCCTGCTTGATGAAGATTTAAATTAACCTTCCTAAAAAAGTCCTCTGTTCTCTGCCCCCTTGTAGACTCGGCAACCCTTGCAAAAGCAATTTCAGCAGGAACACCATCCCCCAATCTGTTTCCTAATTGAAATAAAGAATTAGTAAATTCCATTTCAAGCTCTTTAGTATTGTTTCTGTCTTTTATAAGTTCCTTGGTTTTCATCTTAAAAGCTATTGAAAAAAACATTGCTATAGATAAAGGTAAAAACAAACCAAGAAGTAAGGCCCCAATGCCAAAAGGTCCCACAACTCCTGATCTTAAATCACTTATACTAATCACAGGACTTCCACTAGCTGCATCCTTAAAATCAAAGACTCTTACACCTTGCAAAGATTGAAATCCAAAAACTCCAAGATCAATGTCTGGGCTTAGATTAAATGTTTCAAGAAAAAAAGGCCATTGAAATAAAAATGGAGTTAGGCTTAACAAAAAGAAAGGTAGGCAGATAACTGCTGCAATCACATAAGGCTTTTTTGAAATATATTTTGGATATTTTGGGTTTAACTCAAGGATATTATTTTCCCCATAACCTCCCGGGCGCTTCATCATAATATTATTTGTCATATAAAATACAAAAAAAGGTACAATTATGTTAAATAAAATAAAAACATGATACCATCTTATCATACCTCCAAGCAATGCTGAAGCTAAAGGCAGTAAAGCTAACCCTAAGGTAGGAAGTACAACTCCAAGCATATACACATTTGTTAACGGACTTCTAATGTCTCTGGAATAAGAAAGCATTTTCTCATAAACTCCTTCTAAAATAACTTGCAAAGATTTCTCAAGAGTTTGAATCCTCCTTGTGTTTGATGGCTCATACAAACTGCTTTCAATAAGATGAAATGCCTCAACAAACTCTATAGCATCTTTTTCCCATGTTTTCAAGTAATTATCCAAACTTTCTTTTATAGTTGAGAATCTTCCAGTTTCTACATCCCAAAATATTTTCTTTAACTCCAAAGCTAACGGTGCCTGCAAATGCTTAGAGGCAAAAGCAATTGCCCTTTCCAAATTCGAAGTATGTTTCATATAAACAACAACATAAAGTATGCATGGAACCATCTGACTGCTAGCTTTCAGTCTAAGGTTATTTGCAAACCTGGATGGACTTGTATAAAAATAATAAAAAACAAAAAAACTCGTTATGAGGACCAAAAACAGAAATAATAATCCCTTAGAAAAATCAAAATTAGTGCTCTGCAAAAAATATGCCAGCAAGAAAACAAGCAACCCCAAAAAGAATACAGCAAACATTGAGAAAAAAGAAAAAACAGCTACCTGGCTTGGAGTAATATCAAGGTGGGCCATATCTAATTTAGACTGTATTTTCTTGGTGTCTTTTTCAGAAATTCTGACCTTCATAAATGAACCAAATGTTTTAGCAAGCTTTTCATATCTTGAAAGCTGTGGCATCATTTCTTTTTTAAAAGTCATGTACTCTCTGCTTATATCTCCAGAATTATAGTTGCTGTCAATTTCACTTGATAACTTGCCAGAATATTTTCTCAAAATATCATCAACCTTAACCATTATTCACACTCTTTTCCTATTTTTATAATTAGAATAATAAAACAGGATTAATAAAACTAATTAATAGAGTAAAAACCTATATATAAAAAACAGAAATATTTATATAGTATATAACTATATAATTATATGCCAACAACAATACAAATAAATGAATCAACTTTAGAATTATTAAAAAAAATAAAGAAAGATTTAGAAGCTTCTTCTTATGATGAAGCAATCACAAAAATGGTTATTAATGAATCTCAAAAAGAATCTTTAGCCGGATTTTTAGGAAAAAAATCACGAAAAGATATAATGGGGGGCTTAAGGGATAAACATGACAGAATATAAATTCCTTGATTCTTCTGTTTGGTTGGAATACTTCCATAATAGGAAGTATTCAGGTATAATTGAATCAAAAGAAATTATTTTATCGTCTACTTTATCAATTTTTGAAATAAAAAGGAAACTAATGAAAGAAAAATATGAAAAAAGTAAGATAATTAGGGCAATCGAATTTGTTAAAAAAAGAAGTTTAATTATTCCTATAGACGATAAAATATCTGAGAAAGCAGCTGAAATTTCAGCTGAAAAAAATCTTCCTGCAATTGATTCCTTAATTTATTCAAGTGCTATATTAAATAAATCAAAATTAATAACTTTAGACAATGATTTCAGGGGCTTAAAAGAAGTTGTTTTAATGTAAAATAATTAATAAATATAACATCTTGCCAAATTTATTTCTAAACTTTCTAGTCTATTAAACAAAATATGTTACTAAACTTTTTAAAAGATTATTGTGGACTATTTAAAAATGCGTAAAAAAGTATGGAATAAATAACAACCAACAGTATTAGAACAAAAAATAATATGCCAAAAATAATAGAAATGATTTTCCAAACCTTTTTTGATTTTTCTCTATCATAAACCATCAATAATACTGCCCCGAAAACTACTAAGATAACAGCAAATAATGGCCCAAAAAAAGCTGATAGCAAACCTTTAGATGAATATTCTTTAACAAGTAAAATAATACTAATAACAAAAATAATTAAAATCGAAATAAGTGCTCCAACTTTTGATAATTTTCTTGGCCAGCCACTTTTAAGTCTTAAAATATTAACAAAACAAAAAATATATCCAAAAATAAGGCCAAAAATAAATATAATTAAAGAAGGATAAATAAAATTAGGTGAAAGGAAAATAGTTGGACCAAAGAAGAAGAAAATAAGATCAAGCGAATAAAGAATAATAGATAGTATAATTAAAACAAATCCAATAATTGATAATATCCCTCCTTTTTTCATTCTATAGATAAAAAATTCTGCTTTTTAGATCTTTCTAAGATTTTTAACCTTGAAACTTTTTAATTTCCTCATCCATTTTCTTAACCCATTTTGGAAAAACCTTTTCACTTTGAGGAATTCCAACCTCTTGCGTTACCTCATCAGAAATCTTATGGAAATAGGAATTGGCCAGACTAACAAATCTTGCTTCCAGTAATTCTTCTTTACCATACTTTCCGGCAAACTTAACAATTTCTTCTTTTACCCTGCCCCTTAACAAAATATTGTCATAAACAGCATCCCAATCTCCTGCCCAGCCCTTTACTCCTGAAGCAATATCTTTGATGATTTCCGAATTTCCATTTATAAGCTCATCACTCGGCTCTAATTCATCCTTCTCAACATTATACTTAAGTAAATCAACAAAACCCTTTTCATCCAAAGGATCTTTTGTCCAGTGCTTCCTCACTTCACTTAACTGAACAACTCTTCTATTGCTATGCAGACCATCTGGAGATTTAACAGGATTAGCAACAAGTATTACATCTGTTGCCTTGAAACTAGTTATAGGAACCTGCAAATCATTTACAATTCTATCAAACACTGCATATGGGCTTGCTCCATGAACAGTACCTGCAACTACATTTGCCAACGCTCCAACCCTCATTGCTTCATACAATGCTTTAGCCTCATTACTTCTGATTTCACCTATAATTAAACTAGAATCTCCTAATCTTAAGCTTGTTCTTATTCCATCTTCTGCAGATATTTCATTGCTTTTTTCTAATAAAGAAGACCGAACTTTCATGCTCAAAATATCATAGCCCAGCTTCCTAAAATAATCGCTAGGCAACTCTAAAGTATCTTCAATTAAAATCATTCTATACAAAGGTTTAATTTCTAACATTAAGCTTCCCAACAAACTTGTTTTTCCACTGCTTCTGGTACCTGCAACAAGCATTGTTCTTGAACCATCAATCAGAAAACTCATTAAACCCGCAGAAAAAGAATTTAACATTTTATTCTTAATAAAAAGCGGAAGTGTCCATGGATAATCTCTGTGTCTTCTTATTGCATACGATAAACCGTTTGGAGATAATGGTCTTTGAACAACAGCAACTCTCGCCCTAACGTTTTCCAAAGATAAATCAGTATCTAAAATAGGGTTTGCCTCATCTAAAGGTCTGCCTGAAATCATCCTGAACTTAGCCGCCCATGAATCTCCATCTTCAGGACTTAAAACAATGTTTGTAAAACACTCGTCATACTTGCCGTGCCTTAAAAAAATAGTGTTTTGGCTAACAGGAGCATTAAGAACAATATCTTGTATTTGAGAATCCTGAAGCAGCACTTCCATCAAACCAAAGCCAATTGTATGCCTTACTAAAATTCTAGCTAATTTATTTAAATCTTGATAGGAAACTTTTATTTGTTTTGTTTCTGCAAGGTCATTTAATAAATCTCTCGCAACATTAAAAAATACCTGTCTTGTTCTTTGAGGATCTATGAATTCTTCTGCTTTTGGCTGGTGTTCAATCAAAACATTTCTTGCCAAATTTAGCAATATCTGAAAATCCTCGTTTAGAAAATACTCTGGAGGCATTAAATGATAAAAATGTTTTAGTTCATCAGATTTTTTTAAAACAGTGACAGTGCTTTTATCCAAGTCTTCTCCTATTTCATACTGATCAACTATAACTGCATCATTAGGGATATGAGAAACAAGTCTTGCAAATGCAAAATTAGGAACAATATCTGGAAGAAACAACTTAGAATAAACTTCTCTGCTACCAATAACATAATCTGAATGAAGATTTCTGACAATTTTCGCATTTTCCAAAAGACTGGCAATTTTTGTCAAAAGTCTTTGATAAATTAAATCATGGTCGCTTTCAGACTTTGATTTTTCTTCGAATAAATTAGCTTTCACTTTCGAATAAGCTTGCAAAGGGTCTTGTTTTAGTAAGCTCATAAAATATTGCATAAATTCGTACTTGCCTGAAGCTCTGTCTGGCATAGAAGACAATTTGTCTAGTGATAAAACTCTTTCTTGTTTCATTAAAAAAACATAAAGATTGGCAATCTCAGCCAAAGCCAAGATCTTATCAGAAGAATAGTTATAATTCCTCTGTTGAACTAAAACCACTCTTGAAACATTGGGAGATTCTATTAAAAGATCAATAATCCTAGCCATAACTAAAGGAGAAGAAGCTACATTAGGTATATCGCTAGACCCAAGGTAATTGACATAAGCAACATTTTCACCACCTTCTCTTCTAACTTCATATGAATAAAGTTTCGTTCCTTTTTCAAATATCATTGTATTACCTCCTTAAATTTAGCATAGATATTTGATGGTTGCAGGATTCTAAGAACCCACTGGTGGTTGTTATTTTCAAGTATCATTGTAAGGAAAAGAAGAAAATGATTAAAATAGTTTTCTATGTTGCATTTATTAAAGAAAACAATTTTAAACCCAATTCACATTAATAAATAATAAAAAAGGGTGCAATATGGTCCAACAACAACCTAACGAAGATATTTCATATGAACTTGCTCTTAAACTAAAGGATTTAGAAGAAAACAACAGGCTTACAAAAGAGAGAATTCTTCTAATTGGACAAAATTTAATAGAATTTCAGGAGCACAATAGAAAAGAGATTCTTGAAATAAAAAAATCGCTTTATCTCTTAGAATCAGATGTTAAAAGAATTAAATCAGTAGTAGAATCACTTTCTGAAGAAATTTCAAAATCTGCAAGGAAAGAAGAGTTAGCAATTTTGCACAGACAATATAAAATGTTTGCACCATTAGAATATGTAAGAATTCAGGATTTGGATAGTTTATTAGATGAGAAACTAAAGAAGCATCGTGAAAGAAATCAGGAAAAAACTGAAACTAAAGATGAGAAACATTTTTGGGTAGGAAAAACATAAAATGGCGATAATAGAACAAGTACGCCAGCTTAAACTGGCTGGAAAAACAGACGGGGAAATAATAAGCGACTTGCAGGAAAGAGGCTTGACTCCTAGAGAGATAAATGATGTTTTAGCAAGGGTAAAAGTAAAAGATGCTGTGTTTAATGGTCATAGCCAAGAAACAGAGTTTTCACAGGAATTTGGAGAAGGAATGCAACCATCAATGCTGAATGCTTCACAGCCTGTAACTCAAGAATACCCTCAACAAGAACAACCATATTCTAATTATGAAAACCAAGGCTACCAAGGAAATTACAGAAAGCAAACTCAGGAAATACTGCCTGAACCTGGACAAATGATGCCAGAAACATATTCAGACAATCAAAGTTATCAAAATCAGGGCTATCAAGGACAGGAATACCAGCAGTATAATGCAGTGAATACAGAGACAATGACAGAAATTGCCTCACAATTAATTGATGAAAAAATAGTAAAAATAACTTCTGCATTAAAAGACCTTACAGAAATGAAATCTATTTTAGACGTGCAGGTAAAAAGAATAGATGAAAGGTTAACAAGAATAGAATCTATAATAGATACCCTGCAAACATCCTTAATAAGAAAAACATCAGAGCAAGAGCAAAACATTTCTGACATAAAAACAGAGCTTCATGGAATGCAAACAGGATTTAGTAAAATAATAAACCCAATAGTTGATAAAACAAGAGGCATGTATTATAAAAGTCGCAAAACATCTAAAAAAGGGGTTAAGAAAAAAGGGGTTAAGAAATAACTACTTGCTTTTCTTTGTTAAAACCCAAGAAGTAACTGCCGCAATAATAAGAAGAAAAATTCCTCCAAAGAATTTCTCAGAAATAACAAATTTCCTCAAACTTTCAAATACTTGATCCTGGCTATTTCCGGTTAAATCAGCGATACCTTTCACAAAAACAGGATTAAATACATATATTGCTGATATTAAGAATATCAAAGCAAGAAATCCTATGAAAACCCATGCAATCCACGGCTTCATAAATTTATCAATATCCTTCTGTGAAAAACCAACTATCACTAAAAAGAAAAATAAGCATATGATAAGTATTACAAACCATGGAATTATAGTCTGAACATAGTTAACAGCTGGAAGAAAAGTTACAAAGATAATAGCAAAAACAAAACTAACTAAAGAGTTAACAAATCCACTTTCCCCAAGAACACTGGTCTTTGAAAGAACAGCATACATAACAACGAAAACAAACAAAAAACCAAATATAGGAACATAATAACCTAGCCAAGAAAAATCAATTGCCATTTAGCCTCTTAGTGCCTGCCGTCCCCTAATAACTTAACTCCTGCTTCATCCCAATATCTTTGAAGATATGGTGGATGAGCTGGATTATGATGTCCTGATGTAACAACTAAAAATACAAATGCGATAACAACTCCTGCAGCAATTAGTGCAGATAAATTATCTTGCCACCAGCCCCCCTGCCACCAAGAGTAATCCTGAAAACTATAAAGCACAACTATTGTAAAGGCTATTGCACCTAGACCAAAAAATATTAGCGCTGGTCCTCCAGGCCTGTTAAGATCAACAAATAATCCAATTAAAATTAAAGCAACAAGTAATATTGAAAGAGCAATTCCTAACTTAGGAAAGATAACTGAAAAGAATATTGGTACCTGATCAAACTGTATTGCTAAAAGCCCGACAGCTAAAGCAATAACAGCGTTAATGTTTCTGTTATCTGAAGCACCTCCTCCACTCCTAGGCCCTGACCCCAGCACATTTGCTTTTTCTAAAATTCCAAAAACCAGTGCAAAAACAAGCAAAAAAGGTAAAACATAAAAGAATATATCCATATCTGCTAGCTGTTGTAATACTATTCCAAGTGGCTGTGCCATAAATGTAAAAGATAAAGATTATTTAAATACCTTTCGAATAATATCCTAAACACACACTATTTTCAGAATCACTTATACAAAAAAAGAATTACTCTCCTGACTTTTTGTTTTTGCCAGAAGTCCAAACAAGAACTAAGGCTCCAAGAGAAACAGCAACCAACAAAATATTTCCCCATATAGGTCCACTTCCATAATCTACAAACATCCAATTGTAGACTTTACTCCACTGTCCTGTTGCTACAATTAATGCAATTACTACAACAATGCCTGCAAGAACTCCTAAAGCTGTTTTAAGATTTTTGTTTAAAACTAAACCATCTTTATTAGTACTGGCAATAAAACCATACAATATTAAGAACACTAAGAGAACAACAGAACTTATTGCAAGAAAAGGCATTAAATTTATTATAACATCTGTAGCCCAAGAAAAAGCTATAGTAATAAGCCCAATAACTAGGGCAATAATGGAATTAATCTGATGTTTCTCATCCCCGAGTATTTTACTTTTTTCAAGAATAGCAAACAATAAAACAAATACAAGCAAAAAAGGATAAACTACTCTAACTGCAAGTTCACTAGATAAAATAGTCTCCAAAACCATTCAACTAATAATGGAGATTTACTCTAAAATCTCCGACACCCCTTCTTCCTGGTCTGGCATACCTACCTGACTGATAACAAAAACATCCCCAACAGATCTTACATAGTTATGGGGAATAATAACGCCCCTAGCTCCGTTGAAATTTCTGGAAGTCATTGAAGAAAGTCTTATTCTCCAACTGTCTATCTTATTGTTAAGAAGATTTACTTCTTCAATTTCGCCAAAATAATTTCCTTCGTCAGTGTAAACTTTTTTACCAACAACATCACTTATCTTTTTTACCTTTAACATACTACTTATGGAAATTTTTTCTTTATATACTTTTCTATAGCAGAAAAACTCTTTTGAAAATCCATAGATTAAACAAATTTATAGTCAAAACAAAGAATTTATAAGAATAACATGTTATAGGATTAAATGAAAACACGGGAAACATACCATATTCTACTTGTATTAATAGTATTGATCTTCGCAGTTATTCTAAAACCATTCCTAACAAACCAAGACTATAATGTAATGCTAATTGCTGCAACATCAATAACACTGGCAGTATTAATCAATATAGCAACAAAAAAAATAACTGCATATTATTTTGAAACAAGTATAGAGCATAAAATTTGGTCTGTAGACAGATACTGGCTGAGAAGAAAAGACACTTTTAAAAATAAAATCCCCTTTGGAATATTAATCCCTTTCATTGCAACAATCGCATCGCTTGGAAATTTTCTTTTCTTAGCAGCCTTGGAATTTGATATAAAAACACTTACTTCCAGAGTTAGTAAAAGACATGAATGGTATAAGTTTACAGACATAACTGATTTTCATTTAGGTGTAATTGCAGCTTCAGGAGTTATACTCAACTTAGTATTCGCAGTAATAGGATACTTAGCAGGGTTTAGCTTGTTTGCAAAACTGAACATATACTACGCATTTTACTGCATGCTGCCTTTATGGAACTTGGATGGGACTAAAATATTCTTCGCAAATAAAAATATATGGGCAGTACTTGGTGCAATAGTCATAATTTTCTTGCTCTATGCTTTGTTCTTGCCTTAAATAAAAACTTATATACTTATCCTCTTTTGAAAATTTATGTATGAAAAATTTCTAATTAATATAACTCCAAGAGAATATCAAAAAAAGATACTTGAAAAATGTAAAGAAAAAAATTGTTTGGTAGTGCTACCTACAGGAATAGGTAAAACACTAATAGCTCTGATGTTGACAATTGAAAGAATGCAGAAATTTCCTATGGAAAAAGTATTATTTTTAGCCCCCACCAGACCTTTGGTTGAACAGCATTTTAAGTATTTCAAAGAGCATATCCCTGAGTTATTCGGGCAAATGAATTTATTTACAGGCAAAATACCTGCGAAAGATAGAAAAAAAATCTGGGAACGTTCAGACATAGTTTTCTCAACTCCGCAATGCATTGGAAATGACGTAAAAAATAAATTGTACAGGTTAGAAAACGTCTCTTTATTGATAGAAGATGAAGCTCACCGGTGTGTAAAAAACTATGCATACACTTATGTTGCAAAGGCCTATGTAGAACAGGCAAAAAATAAAAGAATACTTGGAATGACTGCATCTCCTGGAACAGATAAACTTACAATAAAAAAAATATGCCAAAGTTTGCTTATAGAAGAAGTTGAATTAAGAACAAGGGAAAGCGCAGATGTTAAAGAATACCTTCAGGATTTGGAAATCAAAATAATAAAAATCCCATTTCCAGAAAGATTTAGTGAAATAAGGGAGCTGTTAAATAGCCTATATAAAAAAAATGTTGAAGATTTAAAACAAAGAAACCTTATTTTTGGTCCAATAAATAAAGTAACGCTAATCGAATGTCAGAAAA
>Ga0210057_1003897_pt1 | contig 20217 bp, 20 predicted proteins | sample CryGeyCG2114_010_2_FD_183968 | JGI IMG/M metagenome (GOLD analysis project Ga0210057, IMG submission 183968) | Groundwater microbial communities from aquifer - Crystal Geyser CG10_big_fil_rev_8/21/14_0.10 (SPAdes) (version 2) | ecosystem: Environmental > Aquatic > Deep subsurface > Groundwater ...
ATCGGACTTACGAAGTAACCGAGCACACAACGCTTTGTGTGCTTGGTACCGCGATCACCGTAACGGCATTGTGTGGGAATTCCTGCCTCGCCTAAGCGGGCGGGTCACCCACTTCCCCAACCGACGTTTACTTACTGTCAGCTGCACTTATATTGTGAAGATCAGGAATCACAGGATACTGATTCTAAATATAGTCTTGAAAGGTGGAGTTGGTCAAATAATCTGTGGATAAGCTTCATAACCATTCCCTTCTTCGGAAGTTAAATGCCGTAGCTAAACAAACTGACTATCCCGAAAGCGATAGCCAAAGATTCAAAAACAACAAAGAGTATAATTAGACTAATGAGAAAGAAGGTGATGGTTTTCGGAGTTTTTGACGGCTTACACGATGGACATAAAGCCTTTTTAAAAGAGGCTAAGAGTCACGGTGAATATCTCATAGCCGTGCTCCCACCGGATGAGGTGGTTAAACAACTCAAAAGTAGATTTCCGAAATTAACCATAGCGGAGCGGTTTGAACACTTAAGAAAGGCTGACCACGTTAATGCCGTGATAGTTGGAGATGCTGAACTCGGTAGTTGGAATGTTTTAGAAAATCACCGACCCCAAGTGATCGCCTTAGGGCACGACCAAGATAAAATTAAAGATGAGTTAGAAAAATACTTCGAGAAAGTTGATTGGAAGCCGGAAATTAAGGTTATGAAACCGTACGAAAAACATAATAAGCCCACACATTAGTGCGGGCTTATCTCTTTGAATGCCGTTGCGCCGATTAGGGCTCCTGTAACATCTACCGCCACATCCTTAACCATATCGTAATGGCTCACGTACCAGGCATGGCTTAAGACTAATTCCCCAAACTCCCATAGTACTCCAATGAGCACTACCGGAATAATGATGTTGAGATAAGTAGGAATTACACCTACATTCCTCAAAAGCACACTTACCAAAATGGCAAGTCCAATACTCACACTGCTGTGAGCGAAAATGTCGAAGCCGTTTACAAGGTTCCACCAGCCGAGAAATCTCCCGGCATCGGCCAAAAAAGGCACAGCGATTAATAATACTGACGCTAACAAAATTAGTTTGCGCATAGTATTTAATAATTAAGTTATTAATGAGCGGGGCTACCTTACCAATTATCTCGCTTTAAGTCAACAAAAAAGAGACTACGCCGGGGCGAGTCTCTTTCAAAAATGTAATGTCCCAAGCGGTGGGCAGTTCGATAGCCTAAGCGGGATATCTCCGTGGATACGCCATCCAGATACGCAACCTTTCAATGTTATTCAGGGTCATTCTCCGGACTATTCTCCACAAATCCTTGGCTATAAGACAGGCTTAGGCCTATCTTTATTCTGCTACGAAGCAGAACCGTCCCACCGATCGAGACACTACGATAATTAAAAGAACATCTCAATTGTGCTTTGATGATATCATAATACAAGATATTTGTCATTAGGGCTAAAAACGCTTTATTTTCCTTTTCTCTTCGGCTTGACGCACAGCGGATTCGTCCATGCCGAAATGGTGCGCGATTTCGTGCCAAACCGTATTCTTTACTATTTCCTTAACTTCCTCTTCGCTCTCCGCTTCGTCTTCTATGGGTTTTTGGAAAATAGTTATTTTGTCCGGCAACACTCCGGTATAGTTACCGAGACGCGCAGATTGCGGTATGCCTTCGTAAAGGCCGAACAGTGTCCAGTTGTACCGGAGTTTCAGTTTCTTTCTTTGTTCCGGAGTGGGGTTGTCTTCAATAACAACGGCTACATTGCTCAACTTCCGCAAAAACTTTTCCGGGATAGCCTCTACTCCCTCCACCACAATTTTTTCGAATCTTTCCTGATTCACGATAACTTATATTATTTTTTTTCGCCTTCCCTGTTGTGGACCTAGGCAGAATCGAACTGCCGACTCCTCATTGCAAATGAGGTGTTTTACCACTGAACCATAGGCCCGAAGCGAGGAGCGTAATGAAAGTTTATAACTTTCATTACGTCCGAGCGAGGGCATATATCCGGAAGATATAGGCCCGCCTACGCTAAAGCTTCGGCGGACAAGCCCGAAGCTAAAGTGAGATTAACAGGAAAATTACTTGCTTTCAAACCCAGTAGTGAAAATTCGATTAACCCCACAGTTGTCTTGTGTAACAAGACGTATCGAATTTCTACTACTGGGCAAATAGTTCCTTCGCGTAATTCCAATATCTATCGTCGTTGTGTTTCACTTTTAACCAGTACCACCATTCCCCTCCCCAGAGATAGTATTCGTCGAAGCCAGTGTCTTTGGCAAAGTTAATAGTCTCTTTAAAGTAATCAAGGCTGAAAATTTCCATCTGCCTTTCGTAAGTCAGTTCCGGCGTGCCTTTTTCGCCCCAAGGTTCCGCTTGAAGCTCGATGATGATGAAAGGTTTTTCGTAATCGCCTATGATAAACCTGGTTAATTTTTCTTTGACGCGGAAAAAATTGGCGCTGACCGGGTAATCAACCACTCCCACATATTTGCCGATCGAAACCGGATAAACTCTCCTATACATAGTGCTCCCAAAGATGTCGCTGTAGGGCGCGGTCCGCCACCACATGCCCGTCTCTCCCCCGTCAGTAGTGATAATCGGCCTGGAATCGAGCGATTTTACAAGCGCCACTTCCCCGCCCAAATAACCGTCAGGCCTTCCTGGGCAACGGCCGAAAAAGAGAAACGGCTCGTTTTCCACCTGCCACATAATTACAGCATCGCTGCCGCGATATCTCTCCACAACCGCCTTTAAATAGTCCAGCACGGCGACCTCTTTCTCTTCGGGCGTTAACCCGGAAGTCCAGGAAGGCACGTGGCACTCCGGCCAGCGGGGCGTTTTCATTCCCATCGCGAGAATTACTTTTACGCCGCCACCATTCGCCGTCTCCATAAAATTATCCAGTTCCGAAAAATCAAAAATTCCTCTCTCCTTTTCTACCTCGTCCCAGTAAGCTATAAGACGCACATTTGCCGGTTTGAGTTCTTCCATAATCGCCGTAAAAGTTTCCCGCGGGTCAAGCCCGAGCTCCCTCGTAAATTTGTCTGAAAAAGTCACTCCCCAAGTTATCGGCCGGCTTGGGTCCGGCGCCGGCAAGCTTCTCGAATAACTTATGGCGCCGAGCCACAGAAAACCCGCTATTACTAAAAATGTAGCAATAATTTTCCCGGCAAGCGCTTTCCCCTTAGACACTTCTTTCAATAAAAACCAGGAAGCAAAGAAGATAACTATATACCTTAAGCTTTGGGTGGCATCAACCAAGGCGGGATGAGCCAAAAATATAGCCACGTATAAGAGAATCGAACCCAGTCCGGCATAAGCGCGGTTGGTAATATAAAGAAACTGATTCTTGGGCACCGATTCTTTTCTTGAAGCAGCGATACTCACGCGGAGCCGCGGGTAAAAGAGAAATGTTAAGACCGCGAGAGCGGCGCCAAATTTAATAAAGAAAAAGCCTGTAATAAAGTTGGTATTATCAAAAACTATTTTCGCAAGGACGTTGGAAAGCCCAAAAAGCGCAGCCGAAAGGATTATTAAGGAAATTGATTTTACGCCGACTCTCTTACCCGCCGATAAAAAGAGTAGCAGCCCGCCAACTACCAGAAAGGCAAAACCAACCAAATCTACAAGGGTCAACTGGTCCTTAAGCAGTAAAAAGCTTATGAAAAGCGTAAACACGGGAGAGAAGCCGCCGATAACGGGCAATGTCTCCGAAGCGTATCCACGGTGCAGAGACAGGAACATTGTAAGTATGGCGAGAATAAAGACTGCGCCCGATGCAAAAGACAGGAGTACGAGCGGGGCAGAAATAGCCTGAAATCCAAAGGGTAAAAGCACAACAGAGAAAAACCCCAGAACGCCAAGCCAGAAAGTATAAGCCCAAGGGTCAAGAAACCCGCGCTTAAGAATTGACTTATCGAAGACAGCTGAAGTGCCTAAGATGAATTGCGCGGCAACTGCAACTAATAGCCAAGTCATGCTTCGACTAAACGATTTTCAATTATCTTTTTATATTCCAAAGCGCTCGGCCTAACACTGCGTTTAAAAGTTTTATAGTCAATCTCTACGAGACCAAATCTCGGCCAAAAACCCTTGTCCCATTCAAAATTATCAAGCAAGGACCAATAAAAATATCCCCGCACGTCAACTCCTTTCTGAATAGCTTTATATATCCAATAAAGATGGTCCTTAATAAATTTTTCTCGCTTTTCATCCTTAGCGTCAGCAATCCCGTTTTCTAAAATATAGACCGGTAAATTATAATTTTTGAGATTTTTTAAAACATGATAAATTCCTTCGGGATAAATCTCGAAACCTATATCTGATACCTCACAGTTATCGTTTCTATTGAAAAACTTTGTAGGATGCAACCAATTAAATTTTATTCTATTGTGATAATAATAATTGCATCCGATAAAATCATGATAAGGCATAGTTTTTCTGAAAAACCAAAAATTCCAATACCGATTGGCTAAAAATTTCAAAATTCTATTCATAAACTTGCCCCCGTAGGCCTCAAAATAAATAACATTATTAGCAAAACCAACCTGCGAATTTGGATCGTATTGATGGATAATTTTGTAAGCCCTCTTATGAGTTTTGATTAAATTTTTAAGCACTCTTATGGTTTTTAAAAAACTTTTTTGCTGTGGAGGAAATCGTCCTCGAGAGTATGCTTCAAAAGCATAAATATCATCCGGTTCATTTAATGTTATCCAAAATTTAACTCCCAGATGCCGGTAAGTTTGAACAACCTTCGCCACATATCTTTCAAAGCAACGTACTGAATCCTTATTCAGCCATCCGCCCTTTTTAGCGAACCAAACGGGCAAAGTAAAATGCCACAAAGTAATGAATGGTTCAAGCCCGTTTTCTTTAAGCGCAAGTATAACTTCTCGGTAGTGATTCAGTTCGCTTTCGTTAAACTTACCCTCTTCCGGTTCAATTCTTGACCACTCTATGGAAAAACGGTGAGCGTTGTGGCCGAGTGATTTGGCAATACTGAAATCTTCCCGGAAGCGGTTATAGTGGTCGCAAGCCCTGCCGGCGTCCCCTTTGTGCCACTTAGTCCAGTCGCTATTATTACCGCCTTCCACTTGATAAGCAGAAGTAGCTGCGCCCCAAAGAAAATCCGGCGGGAACATTGTTATTTATTCTCTTCTTTTTTATCGAAAAACCTTATGAGGTAAGAGGCAACAATACCTATAATAAACGTCATTAATATGGCGTATATGAATTTGGCTAGTAAAGTATTTTTAGCCAAAGGAAATAAATATTCAATAAGAGCCTTAATGGCATCATTCCAAGCCAAACCGGCTACCAGTCCCAGGGCGCCGACAATATAACCGGTCATCCTGTGTTGAAGCTCTTTCTTTATTTCCTCGCCTTCTTTTTTTATTTTTTCTATATGAGCTCTAACCATCTCAATAAACTTAACGCCTTGAATACTTCCGCGCCAGCTCCACCAAGAATCTCACGCCCACTCCGGAAGCACCCTTAGCCAGATTCTGACCCTCGATGGTAGTCATAGTAGGAGCAATGTCCAAGTGAATCCAAGGATAGTCACCCACGAATTGTTTCAAGAAAATAGCGCCCAAGATTGCGCCGCCGTAACGTGTTTTAGCGGCATTGGCTACGTCCCCAAAAGTGCCTTGGATATCATCGGCATATTCGTCCCATAAAGGCAATGGCCAAATTTCATCCCCGGATTTCTCGCCCACGGCTCTCGCAATTTCTTCCAATTTACCATCATTAGTAAATAAGGCGCTCACCCTTTGCCCTAAGGCAACCATAGCAGCCCCTGTTAAAGTGGCAACATCGACAATCAGTTGCGGCTTATAACGATGCGCATAACCCAAAGCATCGGCAAGAATGATTCTTCCCTCCGCATCGGTATTTAAAACCTCTATAGTTTTCCCGGTGATGGTACGCAAAACATCTCCCGGATGATAGCTTGAGCCGGACGGCATGTTTTCAACGGCAGGCACCAAGCCAATGACATTGATTGGCAATTTTAACCTGGCAATAGCAGATATAGCGTTAATTACCGCGGCACCTCCGGACATATCAAGATGCATTTCATAAATCCCGTCTGTAGGTTTTAAATTCAAGCCGCCGGTATCGAATGTCACACCTTTGCCCACAAAAACTAAGGGGGTTTTACTTTTCGCTCCGCCCCAATATTCCATAATAATGAAGTACGGCCGCTCTGAAGAACCGCGGCTCACACCAATCACTCCACCCATGCCAAGCTTGGTTATTTCTTTGTCGTCTAAAATTTTAACTTTAAGGGTTTTAATTCTTTTACTGTCTTCTAAGGCGGCTGTGGCGAGTTTCTTTGGAGTCATATCGCCGCCCGGTGTATTAGACAAAACACGGCAATGATTTACTTCTTCTCCCACTATAACACCATCGTCCAAGGCTTTATCTAAAGATTTCTTTATTTTATTCACAACCATACTCACTGTCTCAATAGCTAGCCAACCGCCTTGCGGAATTTCTTTATATTTATTAAAAGAAAAGTTAGCCATCAGGATATTTTCCGCCGCCGTACGCACCGCTGCTTCGGGAGACATATTAGGAAGAGAAAAATCATTTAGATATAAAGCTACGCTACTCGCTTTCAAGTCTTTGCTTAAAAGCACCGCTTTGCGTATGCTTGCTTGCCGGCGACGGTGGTTCCATGAAGTTCCTTCTCCAACGCCCATCAACACGATTTTTCTTGACGGCTCTGACGGTAACGAGATAATCAAAACCTTTTTCTCGTTCCAAACGCTTTCCGCGTTTAAAGATGCTTGAAGATAATCCCTGTCCGAAGCAGGGACAAGAGATAAAAAGGGGTGTTTTTTATAAGCTTCTTTTTGGGATATGCCCACAACGAGGCATTGCGTGTTTTTAGGAAGACTGGAAATTGTAGCGAGTTTGATTCTCATAGCTATTTCTATTTTAGCACAGAGAAACATTTTCACTAAGTTTATTCAATACGTTGCTAAAAGTATACCAGGTAGTGAAAACTCGACTGCTGCCTAGCAGTAAATTACAAAAGTCGAGTTTCTACTACCTGGTATACTATAATGCTGATCAGTATTATAGTATACTAGTCAATGCTAACGAAGTTTAACTTTTAGGAATAGTTTTCTTGCCTGATTTGGCTTTGATATTACTCAAATATTTCCGGTACCGGAAAGTGGCCTGTGTCCTGTAAGCGGGCCTGCCTCTCTTGTTCCCGACTTTAGCATAGTCTTTCATGAATATTTTCTAATAATCTTATTATACTTTAATTTTCGCCGTGCCCCTCCTTAACACAACCGCTTCCCCGTTTTTAAAAGCAATGAGTGTCGAGGGTAATGAAACGAGTCTACCTTTTTTTATATAAAAATCAACTTCATCTTCGAAATATTCTCTGGCTTCTTTTGCCGTCTTGGCAGGTTTTAACCCTTCCTGATTGGCGCTTGGCGCCACAAGCGGTCCTGTCTTTTCAAGAACGACTCTTAACCATTTCAGCTTGGGCAAACGAAAAGCTAAAGTTTTTGTGCCGCGATGAAGATAAGAAAATTTATCGTAAGGGCATGGTAATACTACGCTTATCTTACCTGGCCAAAATTCTCGCAAAAACTTTTTAGCGGCCTTATCCAATTTAACCCCAAATAATTTCAAATCATCCAAAGAACCGATAAGGATGATCATCGGTTTCTTGGGATCGCGCCGGCGAAGTTTATAAATTCTTAGAACAGCCCTTTTAGAAAGCGCAGATCCAACAATGCCGTAAAGGGTATCGGTGGGCAGCACACCTACTCCGCCATTTTTTAGGATTGAGATTGTTTTTTTCACGACAATTTTTGATGCCGAAATATCGCCTCGATTTTCCTTTTCGGTATGCCATTGCGTGAACCGAAAGCCCAATCGTGAATCGCCGGCCTGCCTAATGCAGAATTATTGCTCACAACCTTGCCATTGCCTATGTAAAATCCGATGTGCCTATGTATGTCTCCTTCTTTAGATTTTTCCAACCCCCAAATAATTACACTGCCGATTACGGGTTTCTTAGTCCTCTTCCATCCGGATTTTCCCAAATCTTTGATAGTGCCGTCGACGGTAGCATGTACCGACGTTATAAGCCCGAAAATAGTTAAGATTGAAGAAACGAAAAAAGCGCAGGATAATCTCCCATTCTCGGCAATATCTAATTTCTTGGAACCCACTTTAGCGTAGAGATGGCGGAAGGTGTTCGTTCTGACGCTGTTTTTAACAGCGGCAAGAAACGTTTCTTTAACGAGTGGCGTTACCGGGCGGTTTTTCATCGCTAGAGTTTACCCTTTTTAATCTTCTCTCTCACTTTTTCCACGAAAGTGTTAAAGAAATAAAGATTGTGAAAAGTTAAAAGCTTCATGCCGGTAATTTCTCCGGCGCGGATAAGATGCGCCAGGTAGTTGCGCTTGTAATTCATACAAACAAAACAGCTGCAATTTTTATCCAGCGGTTTTTGATCTTTCATAAACACGCTTTTGTTCATATCCAACTTGCCACCGGAAACAAAAGCGATGCCCCGCCTGGCATAGTGAGTAGGTACCGTGCAATCAAAAAGGTCTATGCCTAATTTAACGACGCTCTCCATATCCTCCAGATACCCTATGCCTAAAAGATGGCGGGGTTTAGCCTCATCGAGATGAGACGTGACCCAGCTTATGATTTTCCTCATCTCTGTTTTATCCTTTCCTAAATCACCTCCTATCCCGAATCCTTTAAACCCGAGCGAATTTATAAACTTTGCGCTTTCCTCTCTTAAATCTTTAAATCGCGATCCTTGTATAATCCCAAAAAGAGCTTGTTTGGACCCTAAAGGATGAATTTTGGCGCAAATCTTGGCCCAGCGATGAGTCCTCTCTAATGCTTTCTTCGCATACTCGTAACTCACGAGCGGCGCAGTGCATTCATCAAAAGCGAAAATTATGTCAGCGCCAAGTTTTTCCTGTATTTCCATGGACTCTTCGGGCCCCAGAAATTCTTCGCTGCCGTTAGGCGCGCGAAAAGTGACACCGGAATCGGTAATGCGCACAAAGCGCGAAACATCGTTCTTGTTAATAACCGTTGTATGCCGACCGGGAAAATATTTTAAAACCTTGCCCACCTGAAAATCTCTGCCAAAACCCAAGCTAAAAACTTGGAATCCTCCCGAGTCGGTCATTAAAGGCCGCCGCCAATTCATAAATTTATGCAATCCTCCTGCTTTAGCCACAACCTCTTCCCCCGGCCGGTGATGGAGATGATACGTATTGGAGATGAGAATCTGGGTTTTAGTTTGGACTACCTCTTCCGAAGTCAGAGTTTTAATAACCGCCTGCGTTCCTACGGGCACCAAAGCGGGAGTTTCCACTTCGCCGTGCGCGGTTTTAATGACTCCCAAGCGAGCTTTGCTTAATTTGGACTTTTTTAGAACTTTAAATTCCATTATTAACTTAAAGATTAGCTGCTATATAACTCGCTACAATAGCGGCGGTCTCCGCGCGAAGAGTCAGCTTGCCAAGACTAACCGTTTTAAACTTGCTGTCTTTAGCGGATTTTAATTCCTCTTCCGTCCAACCTCCTTCGGGACCGATAAAAATACCAAGGCGATTTTTAGGGCTGGCGGTTTCTTTTTTCACGGGCAAGCCGGATGAGTCAAAAAACCAATTAGTTTCGTTTTGTTTGGCATGACTCACGGCGTCAGCAAATCGAATCGGTTCATAAAGTTTTGGCACTATGGCTCTCCCGGATTGTTCGGCTGCTTCTTTCACAATCTTTTGGAGACGATCCATTTTGATATTAAATTTTATCGTCCGCTCCGTAATAATGGGGAATATTTCTTTAACTCCGACTTCCGTTGCTTTTTGTACCACCAACTCAAAATTTTCTTTCTTGAGAACCGAGCAGTACAGGATGATATGGCGCGCCGGCTCCTTGTCATTTTTAAACACCTCTTGTATTTGAAGCTCAACGGACCCTTTCCTTAGACTCGTGATTTGCGCTAACCCTTCCCCGCCTCTGCCGTCGGCTACGGCAACTTTACTGCCGATATCAAGCCTCAAAACATTACGCACTTGATTAAACAGCTCCTTATCGTCAAGCACAAGCTGCTCTTTTTTTAAATCTTTGTTAATAATGAATCTATGAACCCTCATTGTTAATAAAAAATCGTTTGGGTGAGATGATGCGGTTTCACCATCTGAATACGTTTACTCTCGTTCCATAATAGCCAATCTATCTCAAAAGATCTCATCCTGCCGCCATACTTCAAAAGGGTTTCCCTTAGGTATTCTACAGCCCAAACGGTAGCGCTTCTAATTTCAACTTCCTCGCGAGACCCCGCCTTAATCAAGTTTCGTTCTCTGATTTTTTTCAAAAGCTTGGGTGAATACTCCAGCACTCCCGCGTAATTTAAAATTTGGGGCAGCTTATAATCAGCGAAAGCCGTCAAATAATTAAGGTCCTCAAAGTAGCCGACGCCACGACCCTCGGTAGCTCCGTATATATCTCCCGCGAGAATCTGCGCGCGTTTCCAAAAATATACTTTTTTTCCGCCATATTCAGCTTCATCGTTGAACGAAGGCAGTCTGCGGGCGACAAGAGGCACGAATTTAGAGACTTGGTGGCTCCCAGAGAGCACCAAGCGTTCGGAGTTGCCGTTGTATGTTTGAAGCATCACCCTGCTCACAGCTCTTGCAATTTCCCATCGATCTTTAAGCAGAAGCAATTTCCCCTCGCCTGCAAACATTTTCGCAAACTCCGGAAAAGATATATTAACCAAGTAGTCGAAGGTGGATCTCTTGGGGTCCTCTATAAAAAACCTTTTTAGAGCCAGGGCTAACCCGAAGTAACCGCTGTATTTTTCGCCATCATATTTAATATGCCACTTTTGAGACTCCTCTTTAGACCAGAAACAAAAATTAAGACTATCCAAAATCAAAACATAGTCGAGTAAGCGCCTGGTATTTCCAGTCTCAAAGTGAAAATCTTTGGGCCAAAGCGGAGGAACAACGCGAATTTTTGTCCACTCTTCCGCCAGCTTGTTTATCTTATCTGTATTTATGGAAACGCTCCTTGCGCGTTTAACTACATATAAAGTTGAAGACAAAACAGGATTTGCCATAGCGTTCTTTTATTATACCCCGTTAGAGATAAGACGTCCTTGATATCTCCCGGTCTCATAATACGTTTTAATCTTTCTTTTCTGCAGTTTGCCTAAGGCGTCTTCCCAGTCGCTAAAAACTTTTTCAGAAACTTGAATAATTTCACGCGGAACCAAAAGTTTATTATGCGATGAACCTGCGTATTTCTTAACATCTTTTAATGAATCTTCTTTATCGAGCAAGACAAAAGCCACTATCGCTTCACCGGTCTCTTTATGATGAACTCCGATTACGGCGCATTTTTTTACCGAAGGATGTTTAAGCAAAAGCAATTCAACTTGATGCCAAAAAACATTTTCCCCAGATACGCTCGACATTTCTTTTTTGCGGTCAGTAATGTATATAAATCCATCCTTGTCTATATAGCCGATATCGCCGGTGTAAAGCCAACCGTCACGAAGCGCTTTTTTAGTCTCCTCCGGTTTGTTGTAATAGCCGGCCATAACCTGCGGCCCGCGCACCAAAATCTCCCCTTCTTCGCCGGTCTTAACTTCTCCGCCATTTTCTATATTTACGATGCGTACGCTCGTATCCGGCACCGGTTGGCCAACGCTTCCGGGTTTATTCTCGCCAATCCTCGTGATAGAAATAACAGGCGACGTTTCGCTCAGCCCGTATCCTTCAAGAACCGGCACACCGGCAGCCTGTTCGAATTCTTTTTTAAGTTCAGGGTCGAGCCGCCCGGCGCCGGACATCCAAAACTTGAGCGACAGACAGCTTTCTCTTGATATGCCGGCTTCGTATAACTTTTGAAAAATTTTGTTGACCGCGGGGCAAACCGTTATCCGGCATCTTTTTATGGCGCTAATCGTATCCTTGGGCGTGAACGAAGGAAGCAAAACCAGTATTCCCCCGAGCTCGATAAGAGAAATGTATAGGGACGCGATAAGGCCATAAGAATGGAAAAGCGGCAATACGCTTAAGACAACTTCTCCTTCTTCAAACACTTCACCCAAGTGTTCTCGGCACTGCCAAGAATTGGAAAGGAGATTTTGATGGGTAAGCATAATTCCTTTGGGGACGCCCGTGGTGCCTGTTGTGTAAAGTATTTGGGCGATTCCATCCAAATTACCTGTTTTTATTTCTGCGTGGGGACTATTTTCGAATTGTCTCAAAAATTCGTTAAGTTTTTTAATCCCGCCCTCTTTCGGAATTGAAACCCACCTGCCTTCAATCTTGGCTTTTATCGGGTATAACAACTTTTTAACGGCAGGCAGGTATTCACCTACGCCTGCGACAAGCACGATTCTTTGATTCAGGAATTCATCCCCCATCTGCAAGAGTACGGGTAGAAGAATATCGGCAACCAGGATTACGCGCGGGTCAGAATCGATAAACTGTGATTTCAGGTCGTCCGTAATTACTACTTTCCGGGGCGGCTTGGTTTTAAGGTCCTTAACAATTGAAGCGAAGTTTATAAGCACCGCAATCCCCTTCGCGGCTATGGCGCCGTAATAAGCAAAAACAAATTGGGGGATGTTAGGCATAAAAAGAGCGACGCGTTCGCCGGCCTCGCCATTAGTAAGGTGGTGAACCATCGCTCTATAGCGGGAAATCTCTTCCCCTAATTCTTTATAAGTAAATTTTCTGCCGTAATAATCCAGAGCAATACGAGCCGGATGCCTTTTAACCCGTGTAAAAAGGGCTCCCGTTATACCTTCCGCATTCAGAGTATAGGAAGTCATTTACTTATAATACCACTTTATTCTACCTTAAAGATTTTATTCCTTGATTTGGCTCCTTTAATTAATCTCAACTTCCCTGCCGGTAATTTAAGGTATGAAGATAGAGTTTTTATAACCGCCTTATTAGCCAACCCCTTCTCCGCTTTCTCTTTAACAAAGATCTCAAAACTATCTTCAGCTTTTTTGATTATTTTCGGTTTCTTGGAGCCGGGGTGGGTTTTAATTTTAAAATGCATTTTAGTGATTGTGCTTGCCCCTTCTTCTCTTCTCTGCCTCGCGCACGCTTGATTCATCCATGCCGAAATGATGCGCAATTTCATGCCATACGGTATTTTTTACTATTTCTCTAATCTCATCGTCATTATCCGCCTCTTCCTCTATGGGCTTTTGGAAAATGGTTATTTTATCCGGCAATACCCAGGTATAATTGGCGCCCCGCGCGGATTGCGATATACCCTCGTAAAGTCCGAACAATGTCCAGCCACGCCCGATTTTTAATTTCTTTTTCTGTTCGGGCGTGGGACTGTCTGCAATTACAATAGCCACATTGCTCAATTTCCGCAAAAACTTTTCCGGAATGGCATCTATCCCCTCTTCCACAATCTTTTCAAACTTTTCTCGATTCATAGTTTGAGGTACATTACCAATTTTCTTTTATTTCCAATACGGCATTCAGAGCGGATTCTAATTTTTCTACACCGTCATTAGTGGTAAAGTGCCCTTTTTCGCGCTCAATGATAACTTCAGCGTTAAATTTTTTCTTAAAAAGCTCTATATTTTCGCTCGGCACGGAAGGGTCATTATCTGAAAAAATAGCCGTTATTTTAGGAGTGTGTTTCACAACATCCGTTTCCTTAATCGACGTATTGAGCCAAGGGCCAGCCACTCGCCGCTCCTCGTCACTTTCCAGATTTGATAAAGTAAGCCATGGCGCGATAAACACGACGCCGCCGACTTTTAATGCCGGCTGTAATTTCTCCAAATACCTCAAAATAGTTTGGCAGCCAATAGAATGCCCTACGAGTATCGTATCTTTATCCGGCTCCCCAACTATTTCCTTGAGTTTTGAAACCCAAGCTTCAATCTCCGGCTCTTCGGGTTCCGGCATTTCCGGCACAACAACTTCAAAGCCTTTTTTCTCTAACTCGGATTTAAGCCATCTATACAAGGACTCGTCGGGAGAACCGCTCCAACTGTGAATTATAAAAACTCTTTTCTGATTCATAAATTTACGTCCCTAATTTTTTGTTGGCAAAAAACGGCTTTTTAATATTGATATAAAATTCTTGGTAGGTTTGTATGTTATTCTCCTAATTTTTTGGTGGCAGAGCAATTACTACGGCAAAGTCTCGCAAGCTAGTCCGTCATCATCTCTATCTAATTTATGCTTATCGCCTGGGTTATGATTCTCGTGAAACCATTGAGCGTAGGCGTGGGTAGAAAAATCACCACAATCACAGTCGGTTGAAGCGCAACCCGGTAGTGTGAAACTTGTGATAGTAGTCGGTGGCGTTGATTTACTAGTAGGCTTTTCAACTGGCGCCCATAAACCGACTTGCTTTGTTTTAGCTTCTCTCTCTGCGCTCAACAAAACGTCGTTATACTTAACATCCGGCGGATAAGTATACACACTGGCGTACCCCTGCTTAACCATTTCTAAGTTTATCAGACTGCTGCCTACGTATAGATATCGTAAAAGCCGGGAATACCTATCTTTATCCGTAATATCTTTTTCCATCGTGATTGTTTTATTAAAAACTAATTCAGACAACTTATTCCTCGACTCTGTATAGTACGGATTGCCTTTTTCCGGAGCGTCAATGCCTAAAAGACGAACCCTTTCACCGGTAGATATTTCCACAGTGTCGCCATCAACGACAAAGCTCACCACGGCTGTCTGTTTATTATTTGCAGCATTATCAACTGGCTCTTTATTCTCTGTAACCGGAGCACTCACTTCTGCGGGTTGTTCTGTTGCAGGAACATAAGTCTGGTCAGCAACATCGTCTCCGCTAGTCATAAGCCCGAGGATTATAAAACCAATGATAATGGCCAAGGGAATAGTTATTTTATTTGAAAATCTCATAGGTGACGCTTGCCTTGATTATATATAAGTTTTACTACGGAGCAAAAAACGGCTTTTCAATATTGTTATAAAATTCTTGGTAGGTTGGCATCTACTCTCCTAATTTTTTTGTTGGCCAGTTAGTCATTTTCTTTCGGTTTTAAATTCTGCTAACGTTGTGGCCTTAATCAAACTGCCGCGATAAACTTTCTTGCGATAATAAATAGCCACACCGAAAGAAAATGCAAAAACTAGCGAAAACGCTATCGCTACCCAAAATAATTGATTGTTTTGCGGAGTAGTGGTAAAACACGCAACCCAAAATCCGACCGCTATGGTTGCCAAAAGAGAATTTATTAGGCATGTTTTTACTTCGAAAATTGGCTCAAAAATTCTTTGATGAGTTGCCTGTTTTCATTCACTTGCTCGCCCTTAAAATATAATTCAATAAAATAGAACCGCTCTTCTTTTGCCACATACGCGTAAATTACGCGCAAGGACCTATCGCGAAGAGCGCGGCAGGCCATGCGAGCTTTTACGATTTTACAAACACTCTCCGAGTGGATAATAGTAAAATTCGTTCCGACTCCGGTTGGATGAGTTAAAAGTATTGCCTTAAACTTCTCAAAATCATCTTCCAGCGTCCTGTATTTTTTGAAAAGTTGTTTGAAGTTCTTTTCAAATTTCGGTAAAAGGTCAAAGTTCTTCATACTGTCTGACGGAAGTTTCTTCCGGCCGGTAGAAAACGTGTTCATATTCCAGAGGTTCTCTGTCACCAGCCGCCACCCATGGCGTATCAATATGAGACAGCGCTGAAATCTGCGAGGCGGTCATATCTCCAAGCCGAGCAATTTCCCAGTCAATATGGGCCAGTTCTTGAGCCGAAAGAGCCGACAGATCAATGGGCATGTTTGGATTTACCAGATACTTGGTCTGTTCGTATTTATAAAACTTGCTTTTTACCTTTTCAACTTTTTGTTCCCGCTCAAAGCGATCAACAATTTTGGCAAACATGACAGGAGTCGGGCCATGCGTATTTTTAATGTACTTCGCGCCGATCAACTGCTCTTCATATTTCTCGTAGTAGTCAAAGTCAATAAAATAAAGCAATTTATAGAGCGCCGTTTGCCCGATATTTGGTTTTCCGCCAATTTTCGCGAGAATATATAAAAGCACTTGCTCAAACTTATCGGCCTTTTCCTGCGGGATATTGATGCGAATTTCGTTCTTGCTTTTCCGTTTCGGCTCTTTCCTCCCGTGAATGATTATAACCGGCTCCGCGCTTTCCCTACCTTCGAGAAAATCCTCCAAAGACATATCAAAAACCATTGCCAATGTTTTGGCTTCGGAAATGGTTAATTCTCGCTCACCCTTTTCAATCTGCATATATGTGGGACGAGAAACCTCGAGCTTCTTTGCAAGGTATTCTTGAGAAAATTTATTCCGCTCGCGCAGTGTTTTTATATTTTTATACAGGTTTGTAGCCATATGTTTATAATACCATGTTACTCCTGTAAAGAAAACTTGTCAAGTGGATAAGTAAAAGTCTTTGACAATAGATAAAGAGTGGCTTAAAATGGATATATAAAGGTCGGCTTTATTAAAATTAAGATGGAAGATGAAAAATCATGCTCCATTTTCAATAATTCTAATCTCCTCCGGGGCGCCTGCCCGTCCGTAGTTTTACCGTGTCCGCCGAAGCTTTACGCATAGGCGGAACGAAGGCGGGAGGCCGTAGAGTTTACCCAATCTTAGCCGATTTTTGTAGATTGTGCCTTAAACAAAGTAGCTTAACGTTTTTGGCCGTTAGACTTTATCCCCTTATTGACTATTTGTTTTGCTTGTTAAACCTTGGCTGTTCCCTTTTTATTATTTGCTTTTCAATCTGTTCGGCACGTTCTTTATTCTTAACCTGAGCAACTTGGAACCTTGTGCCCTCAGGAATCTTTTCCTTCTTAATATCTTTGTGTTCCAGTAATCTCTCTTGAGAACGACGGCGTCCGGCAATACCGGTGTAGAGGTTATCTCCAGCCTTGCTCTTTATTTTGTAGACGATTGCCTTGTTTTCTGGGATTTTGGCAATGTTTTCCTTGGTAAACTTTTGAATCCTACTAAATTTTGGCATGTTTCTTTAACTTTCTATCAGTTTTCGACCTTTAGGGTGTGGTTTGGTTATAGTTATCCACAAGTCACTATTCCAATGTTCTATAAATGTTCGATATAATTATATTAGGTCGCTAAATAAAAGTAAATACCATGACTACCGAAAAACAAAAACAAGTATTAGATTACCTAGAGAAGTTTATAAAAAACAACGGTTACGCGCCCTCGTTGGAAGAAATAAGTAAACATTTTAGGTTTTCCTCCAGATCTACGGCACACTATTACATACAAACTTTAAGGGATAGAGGTTATTTAAATAAGTTGGACTATCAAGCTAGAGCTATAGAGTTAAATAAAGATAATTCGGGTTCTTTAATAATGATTCCCCTACTTGGAACAATTGCCGCCGGCGAGCCAATAGAGGCTATAGAGAATTCTGAAAATATTGAGGTGCCTGAATCCAGCTTACCAAAATCGGGAGACTTCTATGCGCTTAAAGTTCAAGGGAACAGCATGATTAACGAAGGGATATTCGATGGGGATACAGTAGTTATTAATAGACAACCAAGTGTTGAAAATGGAGAGACGGCAGTTGCGTTAATAAACGGCAATGAAGTAACTCTTAAAAAAATATATAAAGAGAAGGGTGGATTCCGCTTACAACCAGCTAATCCTGAGATTAAGCCAATTTTTACGAAAAACCTTTCCGTACAAGGAAAGGTAATAACTGTGTTAAGAGAGTTTGATAAACCGAAAGATAAAAGAGAGTTTGAGGAGGCTACGGTCAAGTATATGGAAGACACAAATCTAGAGTATAGAAAATCTCTAGGACAGTATTTCACTCCACGTTCCATTAGAGAAGCTTTATTAAAACAACTTCCTAAAAACATCAAAAACCCTCTTGTATTAGATCCGGCTTGCGGCACGGGTGAATTTCTAGTTTCAGCAAGAGAGTATTTTGATAATCCAAATTTATATGGGTGGGATATAGATAAAAATTTAACAAAGATAACTAAAAAATTAGTATCTAAGGCCAATATAAAAACAACGGACTCGCTTTTAAGTACCGACTACAGTAAATATGACTTCGTTATTGGGAATCCTCCATACTTTGAGTTTTCGCCGCCGGAGAAAATAAGAGGAGGGTTCAGCGAGGTCGTGAATGGCAGAGTTAATATATTCAGTTTATTCGTGTACCAAGGCATAAAGTGGCTTAAAGATGGTGGTCATCTAGCCTACGTTGTACCTCCATCTATGAATAACGGAGCCTACTTTGCAAAACTAAGACAATTTATAGTGGACAATACGAACATTGAATACTTGCATGTGCTCGACAATCCAAAGATGTTCAATGACGCTCTACAAACAACAATGTTGCTTGTACTAAAGAAGGGGAAAAATAAAGGAAGTCGTACCTTTAAGAAAAATGGCATCCTGATATTCAGTGAGAAAGAAAAACATTTAAAAACTTCGTTTAAAAATAAATTAACTCTGCATGATCTTGGTTATACAGTGAAAACTGGTCGGCTAGTGTGGAATCAAAATAAAAATCTCTTGACTCATAAGAAAAAAGACAATGTACCGTTAATATGGGCTCATAATATAACTCCTAACGGCTTGAAATTACCTATAATAAATAATAAAAAGCCGCAATATGTAAAAACCAAGAATTTTGATGTGGGACCAGCGATAGTAGTGAACAGAATAACTGGTTCAGTTAACTCAGCTAAATTGAGAGCTGCGATAGTACCACCTAGAATGAAATTCATAGCCGAAAATCATGTTAATGTCATATTCCCACCATCTCAAGGCAAACTAAGTCTTGGAGCTAAGGTAGTAAGAAAAATAGGATTAGATAATATCGCCAAACAACTATCTTCAGAAGAAAAAGTTAGCACTATTAGAAACATTACCGGCAACACGCAAGTCTCAAAAACTGAATTAGAGAAACTATTTCCTATCGAAGTATAACTTAAACTCAAAGCAGAAACGCTCTTTCGCAAAACGCACTTAAGCCAATACCATTTGTAAAACTTGCTTGTAACCTAATAATGGGTCTTTTGTCTGCTAAAATACGGAAGCTTTTATCTTTTATTTTTTCAGCGACTAACTTGCCCTCAACCAAACCTCTCATTTTTTCATTCCAATCCATCCGGGAAGCGTCTCCTTCCACGAGAGTATTTAGTACAGGCTTAGTTGATTTGATGCCAAGTATCTCCTCCAGAAAAACCAATTTGTCCTTTTTTGGTAGAGCATTAAATAATTCAACACTCTTATCTACGGCTAACTCCTGCACCGGGGTTCCGTGTTTTCTGCCAATTTTTTGTACGACTGGGAGACGATATTTTGCATTCTTAATCTCACCCTGACTTCTAGTTGATACCTTAGCTAGCTCGCCACCAGCACTAGAAAGATCCCGCCTAATATTCCTCCACATCCCATCTAGTTCCCTATCAATATCTAAGCCTAAAAGTTTCTTTAGTTTTTCGTAACCAAGATTTTTCTGAGTCCCAAGTCCTTGCCTAGTCGATTTTAAAGACACACCTATTGAAAAACCGGAGCCAAAAGTTAAATCTAGATCCGAGAGCGTTTCTTCTTCTTGCCATCTCCGCCCAATCCAATTAATAGTCTTTACCTTCCCGTGAATAGGTATAATTTCTGAGTTTAACTTCTCCACTATGGCCGCAACTAATATGTCAGCCCTTTTGTACTGTTCTTCGGTGCGTTTCTCACCGTTGGGAAATTTAGAAATTACATCCTCCAACTCCCGTTTTGCCTTTTCTAGGTTATCTTTTTTTAGTTTGTAAACATCACTCAAACCGATAGCCACGAGGACTTCAAACAAGTCTGCCTTGGAACGACTAGATTTTCTCTTACTGTCCTCGACCGTGATGGCTTTATACATAGCACTAAAATAAATCTGGATTTTGGTTTTGAATACTTAAAAAGTTAGTTTTGGTGATAATAATGTGATCAACCACCTCGATCCCTAGAATTTTACCTGACTCTACTAATCTTTTAGTTAGTATTAAATCTTCTTCTGATGGCTCTGGGTCGCCCGAAGGATGATTGTGAACAAATATCACAGAGGAAGCGTTACTTTTAATTGCTTCGGAAAAGGCCTCTCTGGGATGAGCCATACTTGAATCAAGAGCCCCAACCGAAATTTCGTTTACGGTCCAACCGCGA
>Ga0210057_1003898_pt1 | contig 20215 bp, 15 predicted proteins | sample CryGeyCG2114_010_2_FD_183968 | JGI IMG/M metagenome (GOLD analysis project Ga0210057, IMG submission 183968) | Groundwater microbial communities from aquifer - Crystal Geyser CG10_big_fil_rev_8/21/14_0.10 (SPAdes) (version 2) | ecosystem: Environmental > Aquatic > Deep subsurface > Groundwater ...
GCCGCCGCCAACCTCATCAAGGTATGTATTCGCGTCGCTCCAGAGATAGCGCGTCGGCGTATGACAATAACAGATATGAAGGGAATTGGGAGGCGTAATAACACCTTTGCCGAATGCCGAGGCTGATGAAACGATCATGTCGTACGGCGAGAGATCAAGCGATTCGATCGCAGACGGCATAAGCGAGAGATACCACCGCAGATGTTTCCGTGAAAGCGGAAGGTCTTGAATGAATGACGTTCGAATATCAAGGTCTCCGAAGAAATCATCAATTTTATACGGATCATGAACCAATGTAAAAAGCGGCGCCGCGGGCCAAAGCCGGTGCATTGAACGGACAACGCGCTCCGCGCCGCCGATCTGATTCAAATGATCATGTACCAGTGCCACATTCATACGATTATGCCGCGTTCTTTCCGGTAATAACAACCCACGGTGTGCGCAAAAAGATGCCAAAGTCAAGCACAAGGCTCCAATTCTCAATATAAAACAGGTCAAGCCGAGCCTCTTCTTCAAAGGTGAGATCAGAGCGTCCGCTCACCTGCGCTAGGCCGGTCACTCCGGGCTTTATCCCCAAAAGCCGGCGTTGTGAACCTTGGTATCTGCCCACCTCTTCTGGCTCATGCGGACGCGGGCCGATCAGGCTCATGTCGCCTTTTATCACATTAAACAGATTAGGCAATTCGTCCATACTCCAGGCGCGAAGGAATCTGCCCGTCCGGGTTATGCGCGGATCATTCTTCATCTTAAAAAGAGGTCCGTCACCGCGCTCATTATAAGCCTGAAGCGTATTTTTCATCTTATGAGCCCCGACAACCATGGAACGGAATTTGTACAGCCTGAACGCCTTTCCGCCCTCTCCTACCCTGCTCAGAGAAATGAATATAGGCCCTCGCGTATCCGTCGCGATAAAGAGGCTAATGGCAAGCCCCAGAGGAACGAGCAGTATGATCAAAACAAAAGAAAGCACAACATCAACAACGCGCTTCGCGATCCTGCCCCATCCATCGAGCGGCGTGCGCTTGATATGCACCAGCGGCACACCAGCGATCTCGCTCGCAGAAACGTTGTGCAGTTGCGCCTCAAACGTATCAGAAGCGTACGAAAAATCAAGATGATTGTCTTGGCACATGCGGACCAGGCTCGCCCGCTCCGAACGGTTGATATCGTATCCCGCGTGCACCACCATGTCCGCCCCGAACTGTCGCGCGATATTCAAAAGCATGCCGCGCGACGAATCGTCGCACGTCCGAAAGTGGCGAACAACGCGCAAACCGGAACGTGAATCTTCTTTCAGCGCTCGAATGAATGATCCTGCCTCAGCATCGCTTCCGAATACAACAACACGTATGACTCCGATGCCCCGCTCATACAGCCTGCGCTGAACCATGCGTACCAAAACGCGACCAAAAAAAACAAACACAATAGCGGCAAACCATCCAAACAACACCAAAAAGCGCGACCCGAACAATTCGTGCCGAAAAAAAATAAAAAAGACGATTGATATGAGCCCTGTCGAACAGCCGAGGATCACTTTTGAGAACTCATCCATCAGCCTCCGCGGCCGGCGAATAACATACAATCCCGCGAACGCGAAAATAGGGAGCCATACCAATCCGACAAGTGCAACTATCTGAAAGTAGTGCGTGAATGTAATGTCAAACACCACCGGCCTGACATCCGCCAAAAACGTGCCATAACGCAAAAAGTACGCCGCGCTTCCGGCTAGCAGAAGCATGAGATAGTCAACAGGAACCAAAAGAAAGCTGAAGAATAATTCTGATCGTTTCATAACACTATAACAAAAAAGACCTAACGAGGCCTCTCCATGATAACAGTATGTATAGCGGATAGGGTGACCGATAAGCCGAATTCTGTACCCGCCGAATTGGCGGGTGACGATCATCTATCTAGACGAACGATTGCTCGTTCGTTCAAGCTGTCTGTTGCGTAAAGCGACAGATAGCAGTAACGGGCTACCAAATTTGCCCTTTCACCGAATAGGGTTTACCTCTTCTCGCATGTCGCCATGCGAGCGCGTGGTCTCTTACATTACCCGCCGAAGCAACACGTTGCCGTGTCGCAGGACGGGCTATCCCGCGCGAAGGCGGGACCGCGATTTCACCATTGCCGCCCGACCCGCAAATGCGGGGCAGGGAGGCTGTATACTTTCTGTTGCACGTGCCCTGGCTTTCGTCCGCACGAAAGTTCTCGAGAGACCTTTCGTACAGTTCGTATACCGGTCGCCGTTAGCGACTATTCATGTGCCGATGCGAACATCGGCTGGTGTTCGGACTTTCCTCCCAACCAACGCTACGCGCTGGCAGGCGATCGTCTGGTCTCCCTATCCGCTATATATACTGTTCAAAGTTATCAAAGTATGCTATTTTGTACGCATAGAATATCAAAAATAGCCGATTCAGTCAATAGTGGCAAACGCCCTTTACAACACCTCGCAAGGAGGCATGCAGTGAAAAAGCTCTATATTCTGATCATCATATTTCTCGCCTGTTCCATATGGTCCTACAATAGGTTCGAGCAGCGCGTTCAAAATAGGCAACTGAAGCCCTACGTGCTCGAATTCAGTCTGGGTAAAGGATCAACAATCAAAATTCCAACCGACGACTCGGGCATCGCCAGGCTTGGCCCGGTGATCGATTTCCTCATCAGCAAAAAAGGTGAGAAGCTGACCTTTCAGGACATTGACCACATCAGAAAGTTATCGGAGGATCTGCCAAAACAATCCGCAGCAGGTTTATAATCAATCGCACCCCAAACCAACGGTGTCCACACAAAGTGCGGACACCGTTTTTTTTGTTCTTCAAAACTAAGTACCGCTAATTACTGACAAGATGGACATCCAGAGATACCAAACGTACAGGGCTTGCAAGTGGTATATCTACAAGCAGAGATTCCGGAATATCACGAATCTTGTCCCACTGATAGAGCAATGCTTCAAAATCAGCGCCTGAGTAGATAGGCCGCTTCATCCCGTTTGAGATAACGTACACGGCCGGGCCGTCGCCTTTGACAAGCGTGCCGTCCGGATAGGTCATGTTCGCGCCACGCGCGAACTTACCAAAGAGTTCAGCATTCACTGTGCGCACGTTCTTGAACTGAAACGCGTGCTCAAAAAATACATCAGCGGATGGAATGACGCGCGCGGTATTGTCGTCAATATAATAAACCGCAGGACTGCCTGCTATTTTAACAAGATCACCATTGTAAAACGCATCTTTGGAATCTATGGCCGCCACTGTCGGATATGATGTCAAAAATCCATCGCCAACTTCGATGACATTGGCAAATGAGTAGCCGCGAGCAAGAAATATTTCACCGGAAACGATCGGAGCAACTCTGCCGTCCGAAGACACGCGATAGACCGCCGGACTGCTTGCCTCTTTGACTAACACTCCCGAAGCGAACGCCACATCGCTCCCTTGTTCATACAGATCCAGCTGGCGTGTTGACGGCAAGGTAATGACATCGTCCCAGTTGAATCGCGTTTCAAAAACCGCGCCGGAACGGATCAGATGTTTTTGGTCGCCGCTTATATACCACACAGCAGCACTGTCAGGCGCTTTCAAGAGTGTTCCGTTCGGGTACACGCCCACGGTTCCGCCAAGCACTCTTCCTTCAGGCTCAATAGTGCCGGTATCAGGCGTTGTTGTTGGAGTTGCTGTTGGGGTCGGGGTATTGTTCTGAACAGGCACGTAACCACCGCCTCCTCCCCCGCCGCCGCCGTTGTTTCCGCCACTGTTAGTATCAGGTGTTGTCACCGGCTCTGATTCTGTGGTGCCAAAAACCGCATACACGGTCTGGCCGGCTGTTATGGTGAATGTCAAGGTATTGTTGACCTTATTTATTGAATAGGGACTGATCTCAGACCACACATTGTTATGGTAGCGATGCGGCGCAATTGTGTTTTCGTCAATACCGGAATCATCATACGACATGGTTACGGAAATGCTCAGGTTCTCTCCGCTGATCTTGATGTCATATGCGTTCAAAAGATTCTTTCCAGATATGGCAACCACGGTGTCAGAACCTAATTGTTCGACTTTTTCAACAAGCGCCTCGCTGTTTGCTGTTGAACTGATGCCAATCGAGAGCTTGGTTCCCATGGTAATGCTGGTAGAGTTCTGCGGCGTAACAACCACATTCTGATTGGCTATGACATCATTCTCGGTTTTTGCAATGGTTCCGATGGTGCCCGCGAGCGTCAGATTCTTTTCTGTCAGTTCTCCATTCGCAAATGTTGCTGTTGCGCCTGCATCAATGCCGTTCACAAAAAAATGGAGTATCTGCCCTACCGATACGTCTCCCGCGCTTCCATCATTCAAGTCATTCACAAACAGCAACGACGGATTATATCCATAGCGTCCACCCGAAGTGCTTGATGATCCCACAACCAATCCTGAAACTGTTTTGACCTCAACGGTGATGCCATCAGGCGCCGTAACTCCGCCATTGTCAAATTTGACAGTTCCATAGAACTGGTGGGGAATGCCCGGCGCCGCCGACACAGCGAGCGGCGCCAAAGCAAACGCGAAAACAAGAATTGTCTTAATCAATGATTTCATGCCAAAGCGAGTAACTGATTACTACGGAGTTAATCCCGGAGCGTAGATGTATGTATCGGTCGCCTTTCCTGACAGAAGCACCCAGTATCCTTTGCCCGGATCAAGATCGCTGGTACCGGCAACTGAAGGATCAACAACGCTAGTGAACTGTTTGGTTGTGTTGTTGTATCCGAAGAGCTGTGACCACCACGAAAGGTTGGTTTCGGGGTTATAGAGTGTCTTCAGGGCATAATCAGCCGTGACGCTCGAAGTGTTCTGCTTCTGGAAGTATCCGATCAGATTCCAGCCAGCGTGCAGTGTTCTCTGGGGAGGCGTATTGTTTCCCTCGAGGAACAAGTTGCCCGGACCGGACAGTGTCGTTGGCGTTGCGGAGGTATAATCAACCCAGTAGCCATATCCTGATGTCACATTGAACAGGCTGTTCAACTCAGTGTCGGTGTTTGGCCGATAGACGAGCCATTCCCCTGCGCTCGGGTCATAGCTCCATACCGCGTCTATGTCAGGAGAAGCGCTTCCGAGAACTGTGGCAATGTTTGTATCAACCGGAATGACCGGGAATGAGACAAGGTTCCAACCCTGCGTCAAAGTGATGCTATAGCTGCCGGATGTGGTAAATGACCAGGATGTTGACGCAAGCTGATTGCCGGACAGATCCGCAACCGTAGTGCCGATGGTCACCGTATACGTCGTGTTATCCGCAAGTGCGTCATGAGTAATGGTGGCGACATTCGTATCTGAATCAAAGGTCACGCCAATGCCCGCGACAACGGGATTGAAGGTGATATCACTCGCCGCGATGGTAACTGCTTCGCTGAATGTCGCGCTGATTGTCGCGGTTGGACTGATGCCGACTGAGTTATTGCTTGGAACGAAGGTGTCCGCCGTCGGAATAGTCTGATCAAGGCCCGTGAGATCTGCAGTCAGATACCATGGACGATAATCAACTGTGCCAACAATAGCGCCTGTTCCCGGACCTGCCGCGTCTCCCCACCAGTTTGCCTCAGCATTCACTTCTCCTGCGTCCTCATTCTTCAAGGTCTCTCCGGTGTCTAAGAATTTGTTGGTGTTCGCAGTAACCGCGGTGACGCCGTCGCCGATCCTCAGCCCGCGTGAATCCCAGCTGCTAAACGTATTTCCCGTAATTGTGACCGTTGTGGCGCTGGTGTTGTCTGTTCCGTCTCCCAAGAGAGAGAAGTCGGATAAGAATGCTACCATGCTTCCGGAACTGTCGCTTATGGTGTTGCTGGTGAATACAAGATTAGCTATATCATCACGCTCGCTGCTCCAAATGGTGTTTGAGTTGGTGGTTGAACCATCCAGCGTGTTGCTGTCAACCGTTGAATCAGTGACGTCATACAATTCGAGCGGAACGCCAGCATCAGCGGTAATGATGTTGTTTGAGATAGTCCATCCGCTGTGAGCGGTATTAGACTGTTCTGCATAAATGGCAGTTGAAACGCCATTAATGGTTATGGTGTTTCCGGTTATGGCAAGATTGTTTGATGGCGTAGCGCATCCCGAATCTGTTCCGCAGACCCAGATGCCAAGGCTGCCTTCGGTGCCGTCAACAGCTGTTCCTGAAGCAGTGGTTATCACGTTTCCGGAAACCGTTATGTTATCCGCTTCAATGACCAAAATTCCGCTGTCAGTATCAACGCCAAGCGAATATTCCGTCTGGATCTGAAGATCGCTTATCGAAGCGCCGTCGGCTGTTACTCTGAATCCGTAGCCGCCGGCTGCAGGATCAATGATGGTCAATGTGTTTCCTGCTCCGTCTATTGTCACGTCTTTATTCAAGTCAATTGACTCCGCAAAAGTTCCGGCGCCGACATTCACGGTTCCACCGGTCGCGGAGAGCAAAATGCCATCCTGTACACTGGCTCCTGAGTCAACCGTGATGGTTGCCGCAGTGATGCCCGTGGAGCCGGTCGCGACAGCTCCGCTCGCAAGCGTAAAGCTGATTGCGGTCGGACTGCCGGTTCCAGTCAGAGTCAAAGTCTTGTCTATGCTAACGTCTTCGGCATATGTGCCGGCCGCGACAGCAATGGTATCGCTGGCAGTCGCTTTGGTGACTGCTTCCTGAATGGTGGTAAAGTCAGCGCCGCCCGCTCCGTTGACCGACAAGGTGTTATCAGTATCTATGACAATGGAAATTGAATCGTTTGCGGCATTGCCCGCTCCGTCAGTCGCGACAAGCGTAATGGTGCGGCGTCCGTCGGTCAGACTGCCGATCGCGCCGCCAGTGCAGGCAATGGCTGTCAAAGCGCCGCCATCAACCTGGTACTCGCATGTCACGCCAGACGCGTCTTCCGCGGATGAGGCAAGCAGAATGCTGATTCCTTTTGTCACGCTGTCAGCCAAAGGAGATGAAATGGAAACCGTCGGAACCGTAGTATCAACAGTAAACGCGGTCAAGACGGCTGTGGCCACGTTGCCCGCAACATCCGTCGCGACCAGATTAAGATTGTATATCCCCTCTGTCAAAACTGAAAGTGTTGCGGTTTGCCCCGCGCCGGTTCCGGTGCCGCTTGCCAGTACTGTTGATCCATCCAAAATCTCCCATGTTGCTCCAGACTCAACCGTAACCACAACATCAGGAGTGGTGTCATTGGTTGGTGTTGTTATTGCCGTTGTCTCATCCGCGGATGGCGCAGTGTTGTCTATGGTGAACGTTACATTAGTTGCCCCAGCGTACGCGTTGGTGGCAAGATCCGATCCTGCGACCGTCACTACCGCGGCGCCGTCATGGGCAGCAGGGACGCTCCAGTTATATGTCCAGACAATGCCATTTCCGCTATCTGTCATGGCAACGGATGTGATATCAGCGTCAGTATTATCTGCCACGTTAATACTAATAGTGGGCGATGCAGTCATTTCCTCGTTGAATGTTGCGGTGATAACAACGGTGTTGCCGCCGTCATGAACAATGAGATCAGAGTCATCAGCAGTCAAAGCGACTGTCGGCGCCACGTTGTCGAAGGTCACGCTAAACTGAGCGGCCGCGGCATTGGTATTTCCGGCCGCATCCTGCGCCACGCCTGCCGCTATATCCATGGTGATGGGTCCTTGTGAACACCCGGCTCCTCCACACCCCGGCCAGCCGTTCGGTGAAACATTGATCGAATAGCTTGATCCGCTACCGTCGAATGTACCTGGAAAATATGCATTTGTACTCAACTGCAGATCGTTCTGTGCAAATCCAGTGACTGATTCACTGAACGTGAAAGAAAGATTAAATGGTGCGCTATTTATATGCGTACCAACGGGCTGGCCTCCGAGAGTGCCTGTAATGGTTATAGACGGAGCAACCACATCCTTTTCCGCGGTTGGCGTTGTTGCGGCTGCGCTCGCGTTTCCTGCCGCGTCCGTTGCCGTGACCGAAGGAGTGATCGTGCCATCAGTAAGCGTGGTGCCATCAATACTAATTGAATAATCTCCATTTCCATCTGCTGTTCCGCTTCCGGTGACCGTGACCGGTGTTCCGGCTCCGTCTGTCAACGAAACACTAACCGTTGAACCCGCTTCTGCGGTTCCAACGACCACAATGGCCGCTTTTTCTGAATCATTGATGAAGTCATCAGTAGCAATAGAAGTGACAACCGGAGCATCAGGGACAATGCTGTCATAGATCGTGCTGATGGTGTTTGAAACAATACTTAGGTTCGGAGTGGTTGCCGCGTCCTGCGCCGCGTCTGCTAGAACGGAAATTGTGACCGCGCCTTCAGTGGTCGGGGTGACATCGAACGTGTATACCGATCCGCTTCCCGCGAAGTTGCCAGCTGTGCCGTTTGTAACTACTACATCATCAACTATAAATTCGGTTACTGATTCGCTAAAAGTAGCGGTTAAACTGATTGGCGACTGGCCGGCGTTGATATAACTGCCGGCTACGGTAGTCAACACCACGGTCGGTGCAATGCCGTCATCCGGCGGGGACGATAAGTTGCCGCTGATAGTGTTGGGCGTGGCCGCGTTATCCTTTGTGCCGGTTGGTGAAGCTATGGTTCCTACCACCGGCCGATTACCCGTACCAATCGGGGTGTCTAAAGTCAAAATTGCAGTTGTTGCTGGCCCACTGAAAGACAGGCTCGCTACAGTATTGCTATCCACGGTGAAATCCGTCGCCGCCACTACACTCATGGGCTCGCTGAATGTGACCTGAATAGAAGTGGTCGAAAGCGTCATTGTGGAAGCAAAAATTGGCGCAATATTATCAGTTGTTACACGAGAGACGGTAGCTGCCAAATTTCCTTGCGCATCACTAATACCACCTGACCATGTTGAATCAAAATACACAACCGGCGTATCGCCTGTTTGAATCGGTGTAGTGAGATTCAAAAGTATAGTCGCATTGCTTTCTGGATTACTTGTAGAGGTCACGTTATTCGCCGAGGAATTATCACCTACCCCAAAGTCGTTTTTTGTGTATGTTGAAGCAATATTTTCGCTAAAGGTAACTTCAATCTGGTTTATTGCTGTTGTTCTAGCAGAAAGGAAAACGGGTGCAGCCTGATCAGTCGCAACTGCGCTAACTGTAGCCAAAAGGTTGCCTACCATATCAGCCCCCACTCCCTGCGTATAATCAAGATTCTTTATTTCAGTACCGTCAATTTGTGTAGCAAAATTAAGGGTAATTTGGTTATCATCCGCGGTTCCGGTGTCTATAGAGGCGGCCGCTGTGCCGCTTATGGCGAAATCACTTGCCGAGAATGTGGAATCATCAACACTCTCGCTAAACGTTACCAACGCCTGGTCAATTTGGCCATTGCCGTCCGTATCAAAGGTTACCACCGAACCGATCGTCGGCACGGTCGCGTCAATAATCGTAATCGCGTCGGTGTTATTGGTAATTTCAACGCCGGCATTATCTTTAGTTTGGACAACCCACGGAACCGAGGAATCGTTGCTAGGCGCAGTAGCGCTAAATGACACAGTGGTCTGCGAACCCGCTGTTAATGTCCCCACGACAAACGGATCAATGAGACAAGTAGCCACATTTCCCGTAGTATCAGCGCCCCAAGCAGACGGACACACCAAAGAGCCGGTGATAGTAAAACCTGCCGGAGGCGTCACTTTAATTTGAAAAATACTGTTGGCCGAACCTGAGCCGTTAGTCACGCTAAAAGAATATGTCTGCGTTGTTCCACCCTGCACAAGGGCCTTATCAACGCTGACTGCTGCGGTATGCGCGGCCAATGCCATGTTGGCAATAAAAAAACCGCTCACTACCAAAGTTGCGGTCGCCAACAATGCAAAACTTCCTCTCCCTCTTTTGTTTTTTTGAGAACTGATGAACGTTTGGATATTCATAGACAAGCTTGTTTATCTTTTATAGATAATCAAAAAAATTATCTGTCGACTAATATTACTCTGCTTTTAAATCGAACGCAACTAGACAAAACGCGGCAAAATTACTGGAATAACTTAAGGAATCGCTCCGAGGGTATAGACATAACGATCCTCCCCGTTGCCGGGCATCAATATCCAATATCCTGTCCCCTGATTCACCAAACTGGAAGCGTCCAATTCAATAAAATTATTGGCTAAGGTATCGTACTCGAGAAGTTCGGACCATAACGGATCAAGTGTTGCCACATTATACAGATTATTACGCAATGCGTAGCTGGCCGCGACACTGGTCGTGTCCTGACGCTGGTAATAGCCGATAAGATTCCATCCGGCGACAAGCTCACGAGATGGCGGCGTGTTCGGTCCTTCTGAAAATAGGTCTCCATAGCCAAAAAGAACAGTCGGCGTGTTGTCAATATACTCAACCCAATAGCCATAACCTGCTCTCACGGTTGTGAGGCTGCTTTGCTCCGGGTTTGATGGCCAATAGACGAGCCATTCGCTGTTTTGAGAATCATAGGTCCAGACTGCGCTAACATTAGCTACTGATGCGAATACGTCTCCAATGCCGGCCGCAATCCCGTTGGATCCGGGATCAACCGGAAAAGAGACAAGATTCCAATCTTTGGCCAATGAGACAGCATAACTGTACACCCGAGCCGATACCTCATTGCTCGCTTCTGAACAGTTGTCAGCGGTATCACACGTATACACTACAAAATAATATGTGCGGCCAGCAGAAAGCCCGGTCACATTGAACGAAGATGCCGTGCTTGATGCCAGTGTCCCGTTTTCGGCGTTAACACCTGATGAGATGGCATAATATGCCTTGAATTGGCTAAAATCAGGCTCAAGCGCAGCTGGAGTGAAGCTGAGGGCTACAATGGAATTATCCACAACCGAAGCGGAAAGATCAGTAATTGCCGATGATGCGGTTACCGTATCTATGACAAATTGAAAATCTGAGTTGTTCATGACATTGCCTACGGAATCTGTTGCCAAAGAAATGGCGACAGCGGCCGTACCGTCAATATAATCACTGTTATTATCACTTTGAGCGATATAGGTATACGCATAGGTGTTGCCCGTTGTGTGGGCCATTATCTGGCTCATGATATCAGCGCTCCCGGGCTGATCAATGCTTATGCTTGGCGCCGTGCCTATGGATTCGTTAAACGTAGCGGAAAAAACCACTGATCCGGCTTTGACGTTCCCGGAAGTGTTGCCGCTCTGGTCAACGACGAATGACGAAACCGTCGGCGGCGTGGTATCTATGGTATAGACAACCGTTTCTGTACTGTCCGCGTTCGTGGTGAGAGTGTTGCCGTTCGCGGTCACGGTCACAAGCACCCAATAGACGCCGCCCGACTGAAATGCCGGAACCTTGAGGTTGGCTCCTGAGATGGACGTATCCGTTATGGTTGCGCCGGATATGTTCAAGTTCGCGCTGGTTGTTTCATTCCACAAAGCGACTTCCGTGGCGCCCGCAAATCCGGAACCAATGATGGTGATCGGAACCGCGTTCGCGTTACTGCGGAGATTTGGCGTGACGCTGGTCACAATCGGGCCAGTGGTTATGGCAACACTGTTCGATGTCGCGGCAGTATCCGTATCAAATGAAACAGATAGCGCGTGGTTAGCGCTCAAAACACTGCCGGACGCGACAACAGCGCGAAACTGTATGACCTGCGTCGGCGTGGTTGTGAAATTCCATGTTACTGTTTGTCCATTCGCGCTCGCGCTCGCCGAAGGAGAGATGGTCAAACCGCTCGTGTTGCTGGAATAGGCAAGGTCAGTGGGCAGCGCCACGATGAATTGCGAGGCAGATATGAAATTGCCAAACATCTGAAAAACCAGCGTATCCCCCGGCTCCGCGCGAACCGATGTCGCGAATGCGCTTCCGGTAGAGTATGAAGCATGTGTTTCGTTCTTAACGCTTATCTGCGGCGCCGCCTGTGCTGACGCGCCGGCCAAAAAAAATAATGCAAAAAATCCAGCCACGACGGCTGTTTTGGTTAAAGCGTTTATGTAATTATTGGTTGGCAGATACATGCTTTCTTTGATATACCGACAAACCCTCCGACTGTTGCCCCCGCATCACTTCAATCAAAAGAGCTATTGAGCGCTACCAGACCCAAGATGCTTATACTGTTATATCAAAGAATAAACACAAAATCAAACCAGAACGTCTTGTTCCGGAAGGGCTCAGTGGCTAAATTTGAAACGGCCGTATTCTGTTTTTTGATGGTTGGTTCTTTGGTGTTTTCACCCTCTGTTATCCGTCACCTGCGGACATCAAGCGCCTCATTTACAAGGCGATCAGCCTCTTTGTTGCGCTCTCTCTGTGTGTGTTTGACCGAATAATTTTCCAAAGCGCTCAGCATATTCCACGCTTTCACAAAAAGCGAAGCAAGATCCTTGTTTTTAACCTTATATTCGCCCTGCAGCTGCTTTACAATAAGTTCACTGTCCATGATGATGTCAACAAAACGCGCGCCGAGTTTCTGCACCTCCTCAAGCCCGCGTATCAGGGCTTGATACTCCGCCTGATTGTTCGTCGCCGTGCCGATGTACTCTGAAACGGTTTTGGCGACTTTTTTATTCTCATCCACAATAACAACGCCGATTCCCGCAGGCCCGGGATTTCCGCGCGCTCCGCCGTCGGTGTGCATGGTATAACGCATAGTTAGGTATGGTGATTAATGTCCGCTATTTTCAACTGGATAGATTTCCGGCCCTGCCATTCATTAACAGAAACCTCATACGCAATGTCCGCGAGGTCTCCGGGATTGAGGACATCGTGCCACTTCTCTCCGAATCCGAACGCAATGGCTTGCACCTGCCTTTTGCCGTCATTGAACATGATCCGCATGTGCTTTCCGTCACTGCCGACCAATGACACCGTATCAACCCTGACTCCCCTGCTCGCGAATGTCGGGCGCGGATTGCCGATGCCGAATGGAGACATTTCTTCGAGCGCGCCAACGACGTCCCAATCAACCAATGAAAGCGGCATTTCAAGGTCAATGGCGCGTTTTTTTACGAGATCTTCCTCAACAAGAAGAGAATCCGCAATGCGGTTCATTGATTCCACGAACGGCATAAGCGCGTCCGGTGATGCAAGCGTAAAACCGCATGCTCCTTCGTGTCCGCCGAATCGTTCCAAAAATTCGCTCGACCGCTGAAGCGCCTCGGTGATGTTGAAGCCCGGTATGCTTCTGCCGGATCCGGTCATTCGTCCGTTCACCATGGTAACCACCAGTGATGGCCGGTAATACCGCTCGGTGATGCGGCCGCTCGCAAGACCAACCACGCCGGCCTGCCAATCGTCTCCCTTGGCGCAGAGTACTTTCTTTCCGGCCTCGTATTGCTCCTTCGCCTGCTCTTGCGCGTCTTTCAAGATGCGTTCAGTCTCAGACTGCCGCTCGGTATTAGTGCGGTCTAGGGCCGCAGCGAGCTCGCGCGAAGCCTTTTCGTCCGTCTGCGCGAGAAGTTCGAATGAATTATTCGCGTGATCAATGCGGCCGGCCGCATTCAACCGCGGCCCAATGACAAACCCTATCTCATACACGCCAATATCGCCTTTTGCGGCAGCCGTTTCAACAAGCGCCTTCAGGCCTGGCCGGCGCGTCTTATTCAAAACCTTCAATCCGAATGAAACAAAAATGCGATTCTCGCCGACAAGCGGCATCATGTCCGCGACAGTCGCAATGGCAACCAAATCCAAAAACCATTTTTCGTGTCCAGCCGGAAGATCAAACGATTGCCACAGCGCCTGCACTGTCTTGAATACTACGCCGCACGCGGCAAGCTGTTTGAACGGATATGTCTCTCCGGTCATGTGGGGATTCAGAACGGCAAACGCGTCGCTGGGCAGGACCTCGGGCTCCTCATGATGATCAATGATAATCACGTCAATCCCCAGTCCTTTCGCGTACGTGATCTCAGCCGCGTTGCTTGTCGCGCAATCAACCGTGATAATGAGAGACCCTCCCTCGCTTTTGATAAGATCAATGGCGCTGTTATTCAACCCATATCCTTCTCGTTCTCGATGGGGAATGTACACGTCAACTTCACGGATGCCTACCTCTCGCAATGTCTCAACCATAAGCGTCGACGACGTTACCCCGTCCGCGTCATAATCTCCATAAACAAAAACGTGTTCGCCGGCATCGCGCGCTGTGCGTATCCGGTCAACGACCGCGCGCATATCTCGAAACAAGAACGGATCATTCAGATGTTCGTATTGCGGATTCAAAAACGAAGCAATATCATCCTCGCTGAAGCCGCGTTGCTTCAGAATACGCAAAACAAGGGGGTGAATCCCCTCGTTGCTTTCGCTGTCAAATGATTCAATGACACCGTGTATATTCCAAGTACTCATGGCATGCTGGCGTTATTTTTCTTTTTCGTCCTCGTCTGGATTCAATCCGAGATCGTCCTTCAGCCGGTTTATAGAGCGTCCGATGGAATACGTGACTATGACAACAATTACAGTGACGACGAACGCATAAACGAATTTTGCCAGAATACTGTCAGGCGTGCCAAAAAAATTAACCCGCCTGAACAAATCCTGAATCGCGCTATTCCATGCGAGCGCGGCAACCAAGCCAAACCCGGCAGTCATCAACGTGCTCAATTTCTCAAGTATCTCTAATCGAAGGTTCTTCTTAGGCATATTAATGAATTACCCGTATCTTATGTTTAGCGCGCTTTTTGAGCGACGCAACCTGCGACCGCTTCAAAATACCCGCTTGCGCGCCCACCTGCTCAATAACGGATTCCGCGTTTGTCATTCCAACATCAAGCGCGTACAGGATATCAGTCGTTTTCCCCATCATCAATCCGCTTATAAAACCGGAGCCGAAAGAATCGCCGGCGCCGGTGCTCTCGCACGCCTTGACGCGCGCATCAGCCTCCATGAAAATCTTTTGCGTCGCGTCTGCACAGTAAACGCCGCGCGCGCCATCGGTAATGATCACTATCTCCGGTCCGCTTTCATGTAATGCGTCAAGCAGATAAGACGGGGCATCTTTCATCCGTTTTGAACCGTTGGCGCTCACAAGTCCGATCGCTTCATCACGGTTCAAAATAAGCACCGTGCACCGCTCAAGATAGGATCCAAGCTTCGAAAGCCCGAGCGACAGCTGGAGAGATCCGGGATTCCATGCCCATTTGATCGCGTTGTCGTGCGCAACGCGGGACATGGCGTCGACCGCCTTCTTCCAATGCCCTCCGGACAATGATGTGGTATAGAACCACGATGCTTGCGCCATGCCTGATGGTAAAACAAAATTGTATGACTCGTTCGCGCCACGGTCAATAATGGCGACATGGTCATGCAACGATCCCGCGACCGCCAGAACAGAAAGGCCGGTATTCTTTTTTTTGTCACGAGACATGAATTCAGTCGAGATGCCTTCTTTGCGCGCGTGCCGTTCTATCGCGTCAGCATCATCGTCGTCTCCGGTCGAGACCGCGGCTGCGGTTTTGAATCCCATTCGCGCAAAAGTGACCGCAGCGTTCAGCGCTCCGCCTCCGAACGAGCGCACGGAGTTTGTGGCATTGATCTTCGCGCCATACTCAAACGCGACAAGCTTCTTGCGCGTCATATCTTTTTTTGGATTATTCATCACCATGGCGTCCTCTTTTCCCACAAAAAGGAACGCGTCGCAGAGTGCAGCTCCAAATGTAACAATGTCAATGCGCATATTACAACGACCCCTTTCGCCTGAAATAGATAATAGTAATAAGAATCAACGCAAGCATCCCGCCAAAAATGAGCCATACAATCATTGGGTCATGGCCGTACGGAAGATTATCAATATTCATTCCGTAGATACCTGAAAGCAAGGTCAATGGCAATAACGCGACCGAAAAAATAGTCAGCACTTTGATCACATCGTTCGTGCGCTGTGATATGAGCGATTCACTTACATTGTGCAGACTGTTCATTACGTCAATGTGCGACTCAGTGATGGACTGAATGCGCATAAGCGTGTCGTTGATGTCATCAAAATAGACGGACAATTCTTTTTTGAGATATACGTTGTCTGATCGCACCATGGTCATAATGGCGACCAGTTGCGGACTGATGATGCGCTTCAGGCGGATAAGATTCCGTTTTACCAGCGCGATGTTCCAGACAGTCTTCTTGCCCATATCCTCGCTGTAGATATCCTCCTCAATATCGCTGATCTGCTGGCTCGTTTTTCTGATGACCGGCCAACACGACTCAGTCAGAGAATCAACTATCTCATACAGAAGGAACGCGGGCCCTTCTTCCATACACTCTGTTCGCTTTTCTTCATCTTTTGACAATTGCTCATACAAATCTTCAAGCCGCTTGTTCTTCCCTTTTGCGATAGTGATCAGATAATCCTTGCCAAGGAATATATCAAGCTCAAACACATGAATTCTTTTTTCCTCTTGGTGATAATCGGGAAAATGCAGCACCGCGAACAAATAATCCTTATAAAAATCGGTCTTTGGCTGTTGGGTTCCGCCCTCAATATCCTCGTAGTCTAATTCATGGAAATCAAAATGCTCCTTCAAATATGACAGTGTGGATTCATCGACAACATCAAAAAAATGCCAAGTGAATTTCTTATGTTCCAGTGTTTGATGCATACTATACTCCTATTGAAAGTGTTCAAACATATTTTGGCCGCAATGCGGACGCGGGTACCAAAAAATGTCGAGCATCTTATTTTTTATTTTTGCGTTTCTTGCCGACAATAAGATTGATGATCAAATAGATGACAATACCGATGCCGAGCAATCCCAGAACAGCAATGATCGTGGTAAGCCATGGATTCCCCAGATGCCAAAATCCAATGCTGATATCTTCGCGCGCCTCACCCAATCCGCCGGTCGCGTCGCTTACTGTCAGGGTCGCAGAATAGTCGCCAGAACCTCTGAATGAATGCGTTGGACTTTTGTCCTGCGACAATGCTCCGTCCCCGAAATCCCAAAGATAGATAAACGATTCATCCGCCCCAAGAATGTCGAATGTCCACGTATTCCAGCTAATACGGCTTTTGGCGATGACAATATCGAGCGCATGGTCCGCGGTTGACTCGTCCGGAAACGTGTACTGGACTTCCTCAGGAGTGAATGTCTGTTCTGGAGCCGGAGGCGGAGAGGTGGGTTCAAAACTCAAAGGTATCTGCTCATTAAGCTTGGCTGGCGCAGAAGGTTTTTCGACAGGCGTCTGGACAGGCTCAGGCTTTTGCTCTGGCGCGGCTCCCGGAACAGCCGGATCAAACGGCGCGGGGTCTTGCCCGTCGGCTATGCCGTCATTGTCGGCGTCTGTATCCGCATTATCTCCAATGCCGTCATTGTCGGCGTCTCTCTGTTCGGACGGATCAAGCGGAAACGCGTCTGACATATCGCCCACTCCGTCGCCATCAGTGTCGAACTTAAGCGGATCAGTCCCGTTCACGGTCTCTACGCCATCAGTTATACCGTCATTGTCGTCGTCCAAATCCTCTGTGTCAGGAATGCCGTCGTTGTCCGTATCCTTATTCACGAGAAAATTAAGGACAGACGCCTTGTTGTTGTCCGGCGTGCCATCGGATGGGTCGAGGTTCAATATCTCTGCCGATACGTTGTAGTATCCTTCCGACGGATTCCAGTCGATAAATACGGTCGACGTCTTCCCGACGAGAACCGAGAACGGCTGGTCCGACCCTAATGCTGTATCATTGATAAAAAAACGAACAGCGCCGCGCGCGTCTGATTGGCCCTTATTCTCAACTGTCGCGTATATGCGCACAATCTCTCCGTCATACGGTTTTTCATTGGAGAAAGTGATGTCGGCAGTGGAAATAGAAACATCGACCGCCGCAGCAGCAACACTCGGGATAAACAGGAGTATCCCAAAAAACAAGATCAATCTCCACATCATATGCCTCTATAGTATAGTAAAAAATACCCAATGTGGGCAAGTAAACAGGAGGCTCGCGCCTCCTGTTTATTATTCCACAATAACATTGTTGACGACAACCGACTCGAGCGGACGATCACGCGCATCGCGATTTACAGCTGAGATGGCATCAACCACGTCCTGACCTTCGGTAACCATGCCGAACGCAGTGTGCTTTCCGTCGAGCCACGGCGTCGCGTCCGCGGTAACAATGAAGAATTGCGACCCGTTCGTGTTCGGACCGCTATTTGCCATTGCAAGCGCCCCTTTCACGAGCTTATGATCATTGATCTCATCATCAAAAGAGTATCCAGGTCCGCCGGTTCCATCATTGCTTGGATCATTATCCTTTGAAAGCGGGTCGCCGCCTTGGATCATAAAATCAGGAATGACGCGGTGGAAAGTCGTGCCGTCGTAGAAGCCGGAACTCGCCAGCTTCAAGAAATTTGCGACGGTCTTTGGCGCGTCATCATTAAAAAGCTCAAGCTTGATGTCGCCCATTGACGTCTGTATGGTTACGAGCGAATGTTCGACTGATTCAGTTGCTTCGTCGCCGCCATCGTCCGGCGCTGTTGCAGGCATGGCATCGTGCTGTTCTGTCATAGACGTTGTATTACTATTGGTGAATACTGATTGTTCTGTTTGGGACGTGCACCCGACAAGAGCGAATGCCGATGCAAGAAGAATAAGAGATGTGTAGGATAATCGCATATTATTCAAAAGTTACCGGTATTTCCAATGCGTCTTCGTTATCCAACGATTCATTGGCAACTATTCGGAGAAGTCCGGTCTTGCTTTTCAGCGCGTCAAAGATCAAGAGTTCGCCGAATGTTCCTTTACTCTCGCCCTCCGCGGCTTCGTATGATCCTTTCTTTTCAACGAGAACAGCGCCGTTATCATCCAACAGGCGGAGCGCGAAGCTGTGATCATCACTTGATACCTCGCCTTTTACCAAAAGCGGACTTCCTATTTTTGCATCTTGTTGCGGCCGTGTGACTGAGATAAGGCCCCCCGGGGATACTATGGGCGCGCCTTCTTCTGCCATAGCTGCCGGCACGTTCTCGGAAGCGGGTTCATCGGGCCGCACGACCGGCGGCTCATGCGGCGCCTGCTTCAGGCCGAGCGCGACGAGCAGAACGATCACAATAGCGGTGATCCATATATATCTCGACATACTTATTGTGTGTTAGTTTCTAGAACAGTACTAGAATATCACGCGCCACGGCGAGGGTCAACGCAGCTTGACAATGGAACAAAAAAACAGTACGTTCATCTATCCTGATCTTTTAAATCACTTTTCAAAGAGTGGTTCGCCGCGGTATTTCTCTAACGAAAAGCAAAAAGGAGGGTGTCATGCGCATCAACGTCGCAGAAGTAGCCGGTTGTCCTCTTGAGGATATTGATGCCGACGCGATCAAATTGTGCACGCTGTTCGTGCGCGATCTCTCTCGGGAGCTCGAAACACCTCTCGATTTCACCTATATTCCAAGCAAAGTGTCCACGGGTGCACGGTTTGGACAATGTGATGTTGTCGCCCGTGATTATAATCACACTTTCACAGGTGTTATCCAGTTCTCGTTTAACGGAAAAAAAACGGCGCGTCAAGCGGTTGGCTGGAAAAACAAACGCGCGCGCGAAGGACAGCTGGAGAAAGAAACAATACACATTGCGGAAGCTCTGCGTCAGCATCTCTATTACAAAAAAAACGAGATGCAGAAACTGTATGAACACATCTGCAAAATTTGCAATGTTCCCGTTTAGGCGATTCAGACAAAAGGGATAATCATGAACAAGCGATGGCATTTCCGATCAGCCGATGACAGATCTCCAATGTTGATCAGACGAGCCAAACGACTGAAGTCCAATCCCGATTTTATTGAACGCGCCGGGGCTTGTCTCGAACAATGGCTTGATAGCAACCCATCGCTCCTGCGGTTCATTGAAACGGCATTCATTGTCGTCGGTATTGCCGCAGCTCTGTGCCTTATTTGTTTAGGCGTGGCAATGTGTATGGTGCAATAACAACAGCCCTTCATCGGAAAAACGGTGAAGGGCATTTTTTTATACGATACACTTACTCTAAAAATCGCCTATCTCTTTCTTGAGCGTATTCTCAACAGTCCAAGAATCAATGGTCCAGACAAGCTTGCTGTTTTCGCGCCCGATGTAATACTCCTCCGGTCCCTCCACCTTGTCTCCAACAATAAGCGCGTCTTTTTCTCCGGTCTCAAATCCGAGTTCTATGCGAATATTCTGCTTCTTGCCGACAATGCCGGCTTCTTCCTTGTCCACGTCTTCTCTAATATCGGCCGCGAATAGATCAGTGAGTTTCGCCAAAACCGGACCGACCGCCTCG
>Ga0210057_1003899_pt1 | contig 20210 bp, 18 predicted proteins | sample CryGeyCG2114_010_2_FD_183968 | JGI IMG/M metagenome (GOLD analysis project Ga0210057, IMG submission 183968) | Groundwater microbial communities from aquifer - Crystal Geyser CG10_big_fil_rev_8/21/14_0.10 (SPAdes) (version 2) | ecosystem: Environmental > Aquatic > Deep subsurface > Groundwater ...
CATGCAATGCTTAATCCAAAAGTTCTGCACGACAAGCTTGTGGCTCTGAAATATGATATCTTAGAAACTAACCGACGCACCGGAGGAGCAGAGCTACTACACTGATGTTTTAATTTGAGCTATTAAGCACCTGTCTATCTTTCTGTGAGTTACGAAATGTGAGTTCTTTCCCTCCCTTGGCCAGGGGAGGGTTAGGGTGGGGTTGTGGTTAAGCCACGTATCACCAACCTACCCCCTCCCAACCTCACAGCTCTCGGTCTGCTGACCGAGGCCGCGAGCCCACCTCGTCCGGCCAAGCCGGACTCCGGTCTTGCGAAGTGGGGCCCTACCCACTTCTCACCCCCTGGCCAGGGGGAGGAGCCATTTCGTAACTCAAAGTATCTTTGATTACAAGATGGCCTGTGTAAAAAACCTACTCAGCCGTGATTGTTGTGTTATGATAATCAACATGATGAAGCTCTGCTATCTTTGTAAAATCTCATCCATTGGCAAGACGGACCATAGGTTACGAGCGAGAAGGCAGTCCTCACTCTGGCCTGCCAAGCATAGAAACGGCGGCTTTACTCTCGTCGAGCTTCTGGTGGTCATCGCGGTCATCGGGGTGCTTTCCTCTGTTGTCTTCGCTTCGCTTGGAAGCGCTCGCGAACGGGCGCGGGTGGCGGCTTTGCTGGAGCACGCCGGCCAACTGCACCGCACCATCGGGGCGAACTGTATTGCCGGCTGGGATTTTGAAGGGGTTGCGGGGGAGAGTGCGCGTGACGGTTGCAGTGGATACTATCCGGCCACGTTCTCCGGGGCCACGGTGGCCGAGGGGGTGACGACAAGCGGGAGCGCCCTCTCATTCGACGGGGTGGACGACTATGCGGATGCTGGTGTTATCGACATTGATGCCGATGGGCCGGGCGAGGCCGGCTTCACTATCGCAGGATGGTTTAAGGCCGATGCTTGGACGAATGGCCAGTATCGTGCGGGCGCATTATCGAGAAGTCGTTTAATCACTACGACAACGGCATTTACTGGATGCTCTCCACCATAGCAGTGTGGGACGACACGCGCTTACGGTTCCGCTTGAAGACGGACGGGGCTACAAGCGTGCTTATTGCCGACTCCGGCAATCTCACTCTCGACCGTTGGCACTTTGCGGTGGCCACTTATGACGGAAGCTCGATGCGGCTCTTTCTCGACGGGCTCGAAGTAGGGAGTATGGCGAAAACAGGCACCGTGGACATAGATGACCGTTATTCGGCCTACATTGGGAATAGTACTGACTTGGTGCGTCCGTGGGCCGGCTTGATTGACGACCTGCGCATCTACGAGGAGGCGGCGCCGCTTGCGCAGGTGCAATCGTGGTATGTTGCCGAGCGGTCTCGATATCTTGCGACCACTAGGTAAAGGTTTAATTAATCACACGCGAGACCATTTTCATGAAAAAAAGAACCATTGAGCTTACTAAGAACGAGTACCTTGCCTTGGTGCGGGCGGTACTTTTGGGTGGCATGGTGTATGGCGCGCTCCACGATTTTGTGGACGAGCGCTTCCACCTTGACATGAGTACCATGGATCGTGCCGAGCATCTGCTCGCCGAGGTGGCAGAACAGTTTGATGCCGAGGAGTTACTTGAAGACGAGGAGGAACGAGCGGAGCTTGCCGGTAAAGAGGAAGACGAGGAGAATGTCGAAGAGGAGACTCACTTTTCTTTAGAGTCTCCTCTCTATGAGAAATTGGAGCGCGACATGGAAACCTACGACGAACACACAACAGACAACACTCTCGCGAATAAGCTTGCTTGGCGCGACTTTCGGCGCGAGCATAGCGATGCCGTGATTGAGGGCATGGCGCATGCTCGCGGGCATGGCTACTTTGGTGTCGAGCTCCACCCGCACGAAGAGCGCTACTGGCAGGAGTTTGAAGACCATGGCTACGACCGCCTCGAAGTAAAGGAGGAGGAATAATCCCCATTCCCCAGTCACTTAGTGACTGGGGAATGGGGATTTTATGGAACGTGCTTTATGGTTACCGTCGCGGGGTGCCACCCGGGATGGCGGAGTTTGTCCAGGAGGCGGGGCCACCTCTTTCCATGGTTTGTTTGGTGTTGTTTACTCCCGCCGGCCAGTTTGGCGCGGCAAACACTTCGTCTACCAGGCGGCATTCGTTGTCAAAAAGCCGTAAGCCCTCGTCTGCGTTCCGCAGTGCGCCAGTGAAAATCAATTCCGCCTCAAGTCCGAGAGCGGTGTCTGCAGTGTTACGAGCGAGGATAAGAAAGTCCGAAGTGAAAGCAGACCCTTGGGTAAACAGAGCGTGCACGCGTTCGTTTTCATTTACCAACTGCCAGCCAGTGATATTGATTGCCTCCGCTGTCATCTTTTTGAGCTCCACCCACTCGTGAGTGGCGCCACTTAGGGCCCCCATCCATGCCACTTCGTTGATGCGCACGGGAGCGGGGGAGACTCCTTGTGGCTCATTGAAGTGGCACGTTTTGTGTGCAACAAGCGAGAACTCTCCGCCTTCCGCCTTCGCTTGCGAGAGAGTGACGGTGGTGAGTCGGGGAGCGAGATATGAGCCGGTGAGCACGGTCTGGATATTGGCCAACATACCTCCTTCTGCGCGCTCCATTTTCGCGGGCCTACTTCTATTAAGCGGCACTTTGATTGTGCCACGGTCTTTAGTGGTGTAGACGAGCGTGCCGGCCGCCGCCAAAGTGGCGAGCACTCTCTCGTGAGGGTGGCCATAGCGATTTTCCCCGACCCCTATGCCGGCAATGACTGGGCGAACCGCATGAACAAAGTTTTCGCTAGTTGAATGGTTAGAACCATGGTGTCCGACCTTCAGAATGTCAGCCTTGAGCGACTGCTTGTCTTCAAGCAAGGTGTCTTCGGTCGTAAAGCCAATGTCGCCCGTAAAGAGAGCGCGGATTGATTCTCCGCCTTCTTTTATGTCGGCGAGAATTACCAGACTGGCTTCGTTCGCGTCGCCGGCTTCGATAAGGGCATCGGTGGGCAGTAAGACGGCGAGCTCGGTCTCGCCATATCTAATAGTGTCGCCCGCCTTGAGGGCGAGGGTGGGCACTTTACGCTCCGCGAGCTCGTTAAGCAAAACTCCCCACAGAGGGGCATCCTTCTCTTCCGGTGCTTGGCCGTTGTGGATGAAAAGACCCACCTCGTAGTTTTTCAGCAGTTCAAGAAACCCGCCATAGTGGTCTTCGTGGGCGTGGGTCGTGATTAATATATCTATGTACTTATCGTTCTTACTCTCAAGGGCGTCGTCAAGAGCATGAAGCACCTGTCCGGCCCGCCCCGCGTCAATGAGCACTTTTATTGAACCTTTTGAATGTTCTGGAGCGGCCAACACTAGAAGTTGGGCATCTCCTTGGCCGATATCGAGAAAATAGAGACTGCTTTCGACTTTGGTCCCAGTCAGGAGGCCAAACAAAAGCCAAATCGTAAAGGCGACTAAGGCCACCAGGCTTGCTTTGGTAGCGGCTCCGTAGGCGCCATAGATTCCTTTGACCATATCCGTCTCCACGTCGGTGTAGGAGATGATGTCGCCGCCGACCGATTTTTTTGTGTTAGATGCTTTGGCCTGATATTCCTCTAGATTTTTATCGACATCTTTTGACATGACAAATTGGTGTTCACAAGCATAGCACGAATTATTCTTGGTAAACTGTTTTGTCTCGCTCCCGCCAGTAGACACAAATCCAAATCAGGCCAGCATAGTAAAGTAGCGTACCAAAGAGACCCAAGTGAGGATTAAAAGGAATGCTATAGGTTGCAAAAAGATTAACCACAAAAAGTATATAGTCGGTGAGAAAGGCTGTGGGAATGGCCAGAAGAGCGCCAAGAGGAGCAAGGACGGCCGAAAGTGTGATAGTGGCAAAACCGGCAATCATTACTATCGGCATAATGATGAGGATAGCCATATTGGCCGGCAGTGCGGAAAAGGAAAAGTTCGCAAAATTAGCAACGGCGATAGGGAAGACTCCTATTTGGGCGGCAATGGTAATAGCAAGAATGCTCCGCCACGAGAGAGAGCCGGGTTCAGTAAAGAACCTGACTCGCTTGATAATCGGTCCCAGATAGATTATTGAGAGCACAGCCGCGAAGGAAAGCTGAAAGCCGAGGTCAAATACGGGCGCCTTCGGGTTTGCAATAGTAATGGCGAACGCGGCCAAAGTGATAGCGTTTTTGGGATTATAGATACGTCCGCCGTGCTCCGCGAGACTTACCAAGAAGGCCATAAGCGAGGCTCGCACGGCCGACACCGTGAAGCCGGTCATGGCCACAAACAGGGCAACGACAGTAAATGTGGCAACTGTGCGCGGGAGACGTCGGCCACGAAAAATGAAATCAAAAAGATAAAAGAGAGAGAAGACAATAATGGCCATGTGTAAACCAGAAAGGGCGGTCAGGTGCATCGTCCCGCTTACTGAAAGTTTTTCAAGTAACTCTTTTGAGAACGAGTCGCGGTCACCAAAGAGTGTCCCCATCAAAAAGGCGGCCTCGTCTGCTGTGAAGAGCCTTCTTAGGGTGGTGAGCGCGTGAGAGCGGATAGAGAACAGCCCTAGCATCAGTTTGGAGCCGTCGTTCTCGCCGATGTGGAGTAATTCGGGCCGAAAGATTGTGCCATGCACCCCCTCTTTTGCCATATAGCGACCATAGGAGTCTCGGGGCGGTGGAACAAGTCTGCCTTGTGTGTTTACGAAGTCACCGTAATTTATGATGGCGTGAGGCTCTAGCTGGAGATAGATGTGTCCGGCGTTGTCATTGAGTCTTACGGTTGCTCGTACTCGGTCGACGCGGACGGATGGGGGAGTGGCCACTACACCCGCGAACTCAGTTTTGTGTTCGAGGGCAACACGTTTTGAGTGATAAGTGTAGTCATGAACAGTGTAGTAGATGCCACCAGTGAGTGTGGCAAGAAGAAGACACCAAAAAAGAAGATGGTTCTGTCGCGAGTGGTCGGACAGGTGTCTCCTGAAACCGACATAGAGCATTTCGAGAACGACAAGCGATATAAATATATGCAAGATCGAAAGGCCAAGGCCGGCCACGATCGTCCCGGCGATGAAACCGACGGCTGTGTAAAAGAAAATACTGTGGGGAGCTGTCTTTGAGGTAGTAGGCGGCCCCGGTGTGTAATCAGGAGTAGCTTTGTCCGGCAGTTCTATAATCGCCATGCTGGGTCTAGTCTATTGTATAACTCGTGCTAAAATAGAGCTATCGTGATGGATGCTATTCGTAGATTTAGAAATAAGTATCATCGTGAGCTAGTCACGGTGCTGGTGCTCTCTCTAGTGGCTCTTACAAGCTTTGCCATCGGTTATCGCTTTGGGTCAAGAGGCGAGCGAACTCCCATTATCATCGATACCTACGTGGGGAGTATATGACACACTGCGCATCAAGATAAAGTTTAAACAAGATCCATCTCAGACCTCGCATCGCTGGTCTTGAGGGTCAAAGATAGACTGTTCCAGCTTCTCGTCGTTTATATGTTGAGACACTCTTTTGCCGCCATAGACTGATGGCAGGATGCCCACTCCGTTGCATCCCAGGTTGTACATAAGTACCGGGTTGCAGGGCTCGGGGCCGATGCGACGTATGCCATTTGGCGTGTAGCCCATAGGTCCATGCCAGCAAAATGGCGACTCGGGCTCTTCTTTGGGATACTTGCAATAATTATCTTCAAGAAACTCATTTATTTCAATACGAATATTTTCAGAACATAACTCTTTGCGCGAATATTCCGCGCCGTTGGGAAGGACTTTATCGGGGCCACCTGTACAGACCAGATTGCAAGAACCCATGCCCTCATGCTCCTGTGGTCGCCGAGTTAGATAATAGTAGCTTTCTCCCGTGGGGTCGTTATTTTTCTGGTCTGTTCGCGGAAAATAACTGATGGCTACCGGCGGGTTTTTTAAGGGCTCAAGGTGGCCTGACATATAGCCAATACGGCCCGCCACCAGATGGTGGAATTTCGTGTCTATATCCGAGCCGGCTTCGTTTATGATGGAAAAATTTTCAAATCCCTTTGTGCAAAGAATGACTCGCTTGGCCTCAACCTTGTGGGCCAGCACATCAAGCGTGGCAGTATCAGATTTCAGGCGCACCGTTTTGACTGGGCTACCTTCATAAAACGAGAAGCGTTCTTTGTGAGTGGCCACAAGATATCCTATTAACTCTTCGGAAAAAAGGGCGCTGTTCATGCATCCTTTCTGTGTCGACAGTGCGGCAATATAGTCTTGGTTATTAGTTTCCAGTAGCTCTAAAATGTCTTTTTGCGGAGCAACGGTGTAAAGGTCGCCAAACTCCTTGGGGATGTCCTCTCTTCTATTCCAGTGGTCGGCAACCACGAAAGATTCCGGTATTAGGCCATAATCCACCCTAAGGCGATTGTCTTTGAGATGCTTGGTCACTTGTTTAAAGCTAGATAGTCCGGCATAGCCGGCAAATCTGTAAAGTGATGTTTGGAGCTTTGCTTCAGCGACAATCTGGTCCAGCAGTATCCAAGCAGACTCAACCAAACGCTGACCTTCTAAGGCCATCTCAAAACCAAACTTCGCCACTATTTCCGAAAGAGGGCGCTCGAAATAGCTGGTGATCTGGCCGGCATTGTGGCCGGTGGCACCGTGGGCAATCTTGTCGGCCTCAAGCATAACCACCTTTTTATCCCTGTCTCGCAGAATGAAATAAGCGGTTGTGACGCCGGCGATGCCACCTCCGACTATGACCACGTCGGCCGATGTGTCTTTTGTAATGGGGACTACGGGCCTAGTACGATTTAGCTGGGCTATCCAGGGTGAATGGTTTGGAATCATGAGTTTGGTTGGTCGGATTATATCACGACAGCCGGTTTCGTTTTCCCCAATCCCCAGTCCAAATCCCCAGTCACTTAGTGACTGGGGATTTGGGAAAACGAAACCGCCGCGGAGGGGCGGACGGCTTCGTCCGGTCTCCGGGGCGGTGTGGTAATCGGTGGCTAGGGCCGGGGCGGGCCCTCGAGGAGCTTTTTGAGGCGGGTGTCGTCAGTCTCTTTCTGATCGATGAGCAGGTAATTCTCATTACTGTTTCGGGCCATCGGGTCACGACCGAGAATGATGCCATTACCGAAATCTTTGAGGAGGTAAGCGTAAGGTGGAAAACTGAGAACGGCCTTGCGGTGCTTTTCAAGTTCCTCCGGCCCACCGGCAACATACTCCGCCTGCTTCTCCGAGATGTACATCTTGAAGGCCATCTCTTTTTCAACCCCTTTCAGGTCTTGCGCTCCCTCTTGCAGGGTACGCAGTTGCAAGTACAATGTTCTTTACAGTGGTTTCCACTCTTGTCACAGCAGTGAAAACCGTCCTCATCGCATCCATGAATGCAGGCATCTCTCAATGTTACCCCTTTTTTCACGGCTACTCCTTCCAGCTTGTAAGGCCAATTCTGGTGAATATAGTATCATGTATATAGTGGCACGTAAATATCCGCAACCTCTTTAGAGTGTGTGGTGGCCCTGCGACACGTTTTACACAAACACGTCTCGTGCTACACTTTCACCCATGACCAAAGAAACCATTGACCTGCTTTTTCCTGATGCCACCCTTACCCCCGAGGTGTGGGAGGCGAAATATCCGCCCCGACAATTGCCGGAGGGAGCGATGGTGACCCGCGTAGCCCCTTCACCCACGGGCTTTATGCATATCGGCACCGTCATGACGGCTCTGTTTGCCGAGCGCATGGCGCGACAGACAGGTGGGGTTTTTTTCTTGCGGGTAGAAGACACCGACAAAAAGCGTGAGGTGAAGGGGGCGGTGAATATTATCACAAAAGGGCTAAGCTACTACGGCATCACCGTAGACGAGTATCCCGATGGACCGTATGGCCCATACACCCAGAGCGAGCGCAAGTACATATATCTTACCTACGCGCGACACTTGGTGGAAAAAGGCTTTGCCTATCCGTGCTTTGCTACGCCGGAGGAGCTCGAAAAAGCGCGAGCTGAGCAGGAGGGGCTCAAGACCCGCCCGGGCTACTACGGCCGGTGGGCGACCTGGCGGGAGGGGAGCGAGGAGGCGGTGCACGAACGGCTCAACGCCGGTGTGCCGTTCGTTATCCGTATGCGTTCCGCCGGTAGCCACGAGCGCAAGGTGTCTTTTGACGATGCTATCAAGGGAAAGATTATGATGCCGGAAAACGATATTGACGCGGTGCTTATAAAAGCGGATAAACTGCCTACCTATCACTTCGCTCATGTGGTAGACGAACACCTCATGCGTGTCACTCACGTTACTCGCGGGGATGAGTGGCTACCGTCTTTGTCAATCCATGTCGAGCTTTTCGGGATGTTCGGTTGGGAGCTTCCAGTGTTTGGCCACAGTGCTCCTATTGAGAAAAAAGAGGGGAGCTCCCGGCGTAAGTTAAGCAAGCGCAAGGACCCTGAGGCGAGCGTCGAACACTACGAGAAGGAGGGCTATCCCGCCCAATCGGTACAGGAGTTTCTGCTCAATCTCTTAAACTCCAACTTTGAAGACTGGCGAAAAGAGAATCCCATACTTACAAACAATGAGTTTAAGCTCTCGTTTGAAAAGATGTCTGTTTCGGGGGCGCTTTTTGACTTGGCGAAATTAAATGATGTGAGCAAGGAGGTGATCTCGCGCATGTCCGCCGAGCAGGTGTACGACCTCGCTATAGCGTGGGCGAAGGAGCACGACGAGCACTTGGCACAAGTAATTGCGGGCGACAAACCATACGCACTTACCGTGCTTGCCATCGAGCGCAACCAAGAAAAACCTAGGAAAGATATTGCCAAATGGTCGGAGCTTTGGGGTGAGATTAGCTACTTTTACGAGGAGCCGGAGATGGGCGGGGAGACAAGTGTTGGAGCCGAACATGTCAAGCAGAGCAAAGAGATTGTGGAGGCCTTTATTGTAGAGTACGACCAGCAGGACGACAAAGAACGCTGGCTAGACAAGCTTCGTGCCATGGCCGAGCGTCTTGGTTATGCTCGCGACACTAAAAGCTATAAGGCGGAGCCAGAGAAGTACAAAGGTACCTTGGGAGACGTCACTAAAGTTCTGCGTTTGCTCCTCGCTGGCCGCGCCGTTTCGCCCGACCTTTGGGAGGTCATGCGTGTCCTCGGTGAGAAGAAAGTGAGAGCCCGCCTCGGTACTATTTGCGACTTAGACTAGCCAAAGAGGTCTTTATTTTGCTATAACATATATGGAACCGCACACTGTTTACATGAAAGGGCGTGGAGATGGAACCTTTGAGACTCATCAAAGTCACTGAGTGTGAAGGTGATCCCGAGAGCCATCTTCACCTCACTGTGGACGAGACCTTTGACATTTGTATTGCTGGCATCAAAGGGCAGACAAGCGCTGTTTACCTCGTCGAACTGCTGGGTTGTCTTGGCTTGGTCGACCAGGAGGGTAAGAATCAGATCTACGAAAGCGCCCCCTTTGCAACTCTATCGCGTAAAGAAGTAGTGGTCGGGGATATACTCGACATCGTCCGCGATGACTTCATGACCGCTTTTCTCCGGTTAGCACACATGGCCACCTTGGCCATGGTGGGAAACCCGGTCATGCTCCTGCCTGTCGAGAAGGTTGGTAAGGGTATCGGTCGTTACGCACGTGGGGCTGTTCTCGTTGATCACTATGGCCACATCTCGTGGGTAGAGTCACTCTACGATCTCCGGCAGTGCTTGGCCGAGATAAGTGCTTTGGAGGCCGACGGCACTGTCCCGGAAAACTTCTTGACCACTCCCGAAGTGCGCCGGCGCTTACTTCAACAGGCGCTCGCTTTCGGCCTACCGGCTTTCCGGTCGGCACCGCAATCTTTGGGGTGGAAGTTCCATTACTGGAGGAGTCTGGACATGCCGATCGGGAAGAACATTTTCGGGTACCGGCTAGAGCGGCCGGATCGGACCGTAGTGGTGGGTTTTTCCCGGCAGTCGGCCCTCTCAGCGATCAGCTTCACAGAGCCCCTCACCATGATTGTAGACGAGCGTATTCCGCAGATACAATCTATGGTCATGGAGCGTCTGGAACTACCGCCACTCGACTCCCTGCCGCCTCTTGAAGTCGTCGAACTACCACTTGGCTTGAAAGCCATCGTCCAAAGAGAAAATCATGAAGTAGTGCGGTCGGCACTGCTTAACGTGGCGGGCGAGCTAATTGTCGAGTGGGACTACGTTTATGGTAAGTTCAAGCCGACCTACGATGAGCTCTTGGGGCCACTCGCCGTCTTTCATACCGGAAAGCCGGTGAGTGTTGAGTCGGTCGAGGAGCATGCTCTCCGCCTGATGTCTGGCCCGGTGCTTCTGCCCGCTGTTTACGACAATCGGCTGGGGACTGCTCCCACTGCTCCTCGTCCTCCGGCGGCGGCAGATGCTGAAGCGGAAGCCTCTGAAGAGGTTCAGCGAGTGATCGCTTTTGGCGCCGAGAGCGATGAAGAGGAATGGACTGACGGTCTACTGCCACCGGAGACAGATGGCGGTGGTTCTGGTCCAGGTGAGTTGAGCTAGAAAAACAGAACCTTAAAGGGTCTGACTGGAGCCCATAGACGGGAGGTGTATATACAGCGTCTTATCTATCCAGTCACGCAAAAAGCACAGCACTAAGGGGTGGTGTGTTTTTTTTGGTTGTGATCCGCTTACCCATGCGAAAGGCCACGGAAATCTAGCTGTGACTTTAAGTTACGAAATGCGAGTTCTTCCCTCCCCTGGCCAGGGGAGGGAATAAATCCGAATTTCGTAATTCACAATCTAAGAATGAACTAGATGGAGACGATGAAGCCCCGGGAGGCCGAGGCCTCACCGGGGCGAAATGATGCAGGTCAGGCATCATTGAACGCGCACTGGTTGGTGCAGTATACTGCTTCGTGATTGGGGGGTAGGGGTTGTTCGCACGACTTACTCATGCAACGTCGCCCGTTGGGATGGTCGCGCGGGGTGAGCCACCCCTTGTCGCCACACACTCCACAGCCACCCCCACCGCAGATATCGCACTGAACACTGTTGACGGGGCAGTTCTTGTCCTTGGGTATGTCGAGCACGGGATTCCTCCTTGTTGATGTCTTGGGCAAGCTCCATCAGCGTCGGTACTTTGAGAGATCGATGCCGAGGTCGGCGGGGCCGAAGGCGTAGGGGAGTAGGTTATCCAGGGTCTCAATGACGAGCTTCGTACCATCAAGAGAGCGGAGCACCACCATGAGATTCAGAGAGAGAGCGAAACTCCCACAACTTCTGTCTGCACCCTCCACAAGGAGGGAGGCCGATATAAGCGGCCTCTCCGCCAGGATATCCGACACAGACGAGTATCCTTGGTTCGCGCTCACTAGCGGCCACCATGGCGGAGATGGCTGAGGTCTCGGCATGCGGACCACCTTCGTACATCCAATAATCCGTCTCCGCCACTCCGTGGTTTAGCCCCAGAAGCTCCCGCGCCGAATCGGAAAGACTGGTGACTTTCCCGTTGAGCTCTACAGTCCCAATTAAAGTTTCCTGACACCTTTGATGCTCATTTGGTTTTGTTGGCGACTTCCTTTGGCATATATTTATTTTTCTTTCTCCAAAGCCAACCTGAGCGAAAACAACGCTTCTGACTTAAGCTTTGCTTTTGCCCACGATTTCTGCTTCTCGGTGAGTAATTCACCCATACCAGAGAGAATATTGCTGTCGTCTAATTTTTCCAGTCCTTCGATACACTTCTTCACAAACTCTGTGTACGAAACACCCGTGCGGTCCTCGACGATCTTCTTGTTAACAGACCAGTCGCTAGAAAGAAAAAAATGAACATCAAATATATCGCGGTTTGTTTTGCCGATCCGTTCGTACATGGCGCACAATTTATGCGCTGCCATGTCTTCCTTCACCATTACCTGCATGGATATGCCGAGAAAGGACTCCACCGAATATCTTGACCCAAACTCCCGCCGATTTATTTCTACCTTAACGTTCTGAGCGTTCTCGTCCTTGTCGTCATAAGAAAGAACGTAGAGAAGATTGAATCTTTTTTTGCGTGCCTCTTTTATTTTGCCGTAGTTACCAATAATCACTTTGACACGTTCAAAAACATAGTCCTCTTTGTCCGAATCCAGTAAGTCAAAATCCAAATCCAACGAAAAGCGATCCAGACCGTAAAAGAAGGTTGCGGCTGTTCCACCCTTGAATCCCAAAATTGGACTGATGGTTGCATCAGTGTAGATATCCTTAAGGATCTTTATGAGAATATTTTTATGTTTTGCGGTATCAAGAGCCATATGAACATTTTCTAATTAGTAGCCTTTCCGTCAGAGGCGGATCCACCCCCCTCCTGCGCCCGGGAATCGGCTGGCAAATCAGCCGTAAATGCTTCGTGGTACATCTTTACCATTTTTGCCATGCGTTTATTGCCACCATAAATGGGCAGAATCTCGCGCACTTTTTCCCAATTTAAAGCCGAGAGATTATCAAAGTGATAATCCTTGTTGAGATAGATAACGTCCAAGAATGCTCTCTCGGGCGATGCAATACTGTAGTTCTCCCTTGATTCTATGCCAATCTGATTAGTGAGAATGGTATCTTTTATCTTTTTATAGGAATATTTCTGTCCATCACACTCAATTTCTTTTGTCGTATACGACGCAACAAAAATCTGACTGTATAACTGGAAAGTAATTCCAGCGGCACCTAAAGTCGTCTCCATGCTGACATAAGAGGGAGTATATATTTTTGTAGCCAACTCATATTTATCGTAATTCTTGTCTTTGGAGTAAATACCCCTGCGGACGGCATTCATTTTACCGGCCTTAACATAACGATGAATCTTTTTCTTAACAAAATTCACGTCAGATTCTGTCCAAAGCAAAATAAGGTCCTTAAAAGTAAAGACAGTCTTCTTGGATCTCATCAAGTCTAAAATGTAGTCTTTTTCCATGGTTCAATTTGACTCACAACACGTAAATTGATGGTTTGTGTCATATTGGTACCCAAATATGGGTACCTTTGGTTTAAATTATATGCTGTATCCAAAATAAGCGCAAGGCTCTATAGGCGCACAATTCCGCAATATGACAATAGTGTCTTATTACGGAAACTCCTATCTGACCAGCCAAATCACTGTAGTGGACAAAATCGCTACTTTTTGTCCAGTGGACTATATTGCCGTTGTGCCGAGGTTCGACCTCGGCAGGTTTAGTTAAGGCCAGACTTCAACCACGACAAAATTATAATACACATTTCTGAAATAAAAGGTTCCTGACACCTTTGTTTTCACTCAGACTTCAACCACGACAAAATTATAATACACATTTCTGAAATAAAAGGTTCCTGACACCTTTGTTTTCACTTAATCTCGCTGTCCCCACCGAGGCTTCGGCGGGCACGGCGGCAGGAGGCAAATAGTGGATAACGACACTTCCTCTATTTGCGCTCGGCACTTTTACTCATAAGCGATGGGGTGGGGCTCGGCGGGGGGCTGGGTGGAAAGTTAGGCACTAGGAGCCAATCTCATTCTCCGCCCTCAAATCTCCTTCGGCGTTCGTCCAAGGTCTCACCTTCGTACATCCAATAATCCGTCCCCGCTACTCCGTAGTTTACCCCCAGAAGCTCCCGCGCCGAATCAGAGAGGCTGGTGGTTTTTCCGTTGGGCTCTACAGTCCCGATCAAAGGTGCCAGGAACCTTTGTATTTCACTTACCTATACATTTTCAAAAGCTCGGAACAAGTTGCCATTTTACCGCTTCCGTCAAGATAATACATACCTGAATCTTGTGCCTCAGTATTCTCCCGGCAATACTCAAGAGCGAATTGCCTAAACCTTGCTTGATTGATTTGTTCAGGAATTACCTGCACCTCTGTTAGTCGAGTCTGTTTTATCTGAAAAAAAATTCCAGCAAATGTAAGCAACATTGAAATCGTAGCAATTGTGATGGCACTACTACTGGTTTTCTCAGCATGAGCAAGACTCTTGTAATTTAGTGCGGCAGTCACCCCCTTCTCATTTAGAGAATAGTGTTCCGTACTAAATGTTGTGGCATCACCAGTCCTTAAATGTTCAAAAAATTTTCTGTCATGGTCGCTAACCGTAAGAAAAATCTTTCTGACCCAAATCTCTTGAAGAGAGTTAAGCTGAAAATTGTCTATTAGCTCCTTCCATGTAAAACCTGCTTCCTGTCTCTGGAACGCCCACAGGAGGACGCGGATATAGAGATCTTCCAAGCTTTTTGTCTGAGCTATGTAGATATTTTTTACTGATTGTAGATTCATGCTTAGTAATTCTGAAATATCAAACCGTCATTAAATTTTATTCTAGACAAGGGTCGTTTCTTAGGCGGGAAGTAATTGTGCCATAAACACTTCCTCAAATTTTTCACGTAAGGCAATATTCACCTGCCCCTCGTTGAAGAAAGGCAAGCCGATCAAACGAAATTCTTTGTTTTCAATCTTAAAAATATCAAGGTCTAATCCGTTATCTCTTTCAATTTCAAGTAAAAACTCTTGTTTCCAACCTTCCTTTGATTTTTCAAACTGACTATCTTCGTCTAGCGACCCGTCGCCTTTTGGTTCAACAAAAATTTGATACATAACTTCTTGCTTTGTTTTCTTCTCGGTCAAAAATAAAACGAAATCTGGATAAAACGGCTCGCCGTTTTCGAAGCTGTAAATTTTGAAAAACTGCTCATTGCGAAGCAATGCAATGTCTTGATATTTTCTCTTTAACTTCGTTATCGTCTCATCAATAAATCGCAAAAAAGATTCTTCTTCGCTCGTTCCCCAGATTTCGTTCTGTGCAAACCAATCCCGAGTACTGAAATCGAACTCGCGCATATTTTGCGCGCGCGGGCTTTCGCTGTCCAACTGCAATATTTTGTCACTCTCAAATATTTTTCGAATCAAATGGGCTTTGAATTCTTTTGTGCCGTAGTATTCCTTTTTCTCTTTGCCGGCGATTTCTAGCACTTTATCAATCACAAATCCAGCAATACTTAATTTCTCAATCTGCGAAAGATTTTCTACTTGTTCACTTGTGCCTTTCACCTTGATTTTAATTCCGCCAAGATATTTCTCATTTGAAATAAAATCTTTTACCGATTCTATATTGCCGAATATCTTTTTTAGCTCATCAAATCGTCCAGCCGGTATTTTCGCCAAGGCGGTGCGTACGATATGCAGTCCAAAATCAGCAATTTTATAATTACGAATTTCTATTTTTACCTTTACTCCAACACCAACCCCCGCAACAAACAAATCTTTTTCTATTGATTCTCGTGTTGGCAATTGAAAAATATTTATTTCCGCATTGTGGTCAAATTCCGCTTTGGCGTCCGAAAGCGCAAAAACATCTTTGCCCAAATTCTCCTTGCGAGAATTTAAGAAAATATAACCATTCTTCCAAAAATCACTGTTTTTAAAATCACTTTTGATCTTAATCTCTTTTTGTACCGTGCGCGACGGCATAATACCCTCACGGACCAGAACACTTTCCAATTCTTGAATATAGCGGGGATTAGTTACGCTGTGATAATAAAGCTGTTCTAAAATCCGAAGTTCGTTTTGTATGTCGGTATCAAATTTTCGCCTATATGCGCCCGTAAATTCGCCGAGTGTAAAAGGATAGTATCGCGCGCCTCGTCCGATTAGCTGCGCCTCTTGCACGGTTGTTTTACCCGGCTTGTTTCTTTTAGCATCACGGCTATTGTAGAGCCGGACAATATCAAACAAATTCAAAACATCCCAACCCTCGTTCAATTTTTCTGTCGCAAAAATAGCACGAATTTCATTGTTTTGATCTTCCAAAGAATTAAGTAAAATTTGCTTTTGTTCTAGATCCTTATCTTCATCAACAGTCAAACACTTTTCCGGTGCAAAATCGCGTTTAATTTCTTTCACCAAGTCCACCACGGATATTTTTTGCTCATTGAAAAATTGAAATGCTTTTTGCAATGTTGCGTTTTTAATAAGTGTCTGCTGTCTTAAATGTTTTTCACCAAGTTCAAAAATAAGTTTGTGAAATGAATATTTGAAAATACTTGAAACAACAATCTGCGGATTGTGTTCTTTTGATATTCCTTCTTTCGGAATACTTACCCTATTAGCTTTAAACATAACCACCGGCTTTAGTGCGATTTTATACTTTTCTGCTACTTTACGGCGATATTGCGAAATAATCACCGCCGAAAGCGCGCGTTCCATAATTGGCGCGTTAATCTGTAAAGTTCGTACATCTTTTGAAAACCCGTCCAAGCGATATTCTTTCAGATCATAACGATAAATCGCTTTGTCTTTGTATTTTTCCAAAATATCAGGATATTCCTGTTCTAATCGAGCTGTTGCCGTAAATTCCAAAAGCACATTATCTTTTTGGCTATTGGCGTTCAAAATCCGCACCACTGTATTTTCCCAGTTTCGGCGGTCTTCTTCTTCGGTTTTACTTATTTTATTATTTGTTTCCGCAGATAGGTTGTGTGCTTCATCAGCAATCAATACAATTTTTTTGTCCGCAAAATCTTCATAAGTTAAAACATTTTCACGAGCAAAATTAAATCTAGAGTGCAAAAGCGCCGTAGTAGAAAAAATAATGTTTATATCCTCATCGTTTACACCTTCAAAATTATCAACTTCCTTGATTTTTATTTCTTGACCGCCAAGTGTAATTTTGTCGGCAAATAAATACTTTTTGGAATTTGGATCAAGAAAGTTGGCCTTTGTCTTTTGGATAATGTTGCCAAGACGAGTAAAGAAAATAAAATTGCGGTAGCCTTTTTGATAAAAATACAAAATGTTGGACGCCATAATCAAGGTTTTTCCTGAACCGGTAGCCATATTAAACATCAAATGAACCGGCTTGAGCTTTTGGTGGTATTCTTCACAGTAATAATAAAATCGTCCCAGCGCTTCTTTCTGATATTCGCGCATAGAAAAAGCCGGATTAAGATTTTTCAAAATATCTGTTTTTTCAGTCGCTTTGTTTTTGAAAACATCAGCGCCGGCAAAGTTTTTATATGAATTGAATTCGTCGTAAAGCATAATCTTATTTTTGTTTGGCATCTATCTTTATTAATCTTTCAGAAAAATGTTTCGCTAACAAAAAAACACTAAATAAAGATATAAAATCATTAAAGACCGTACTTCCTTGCAATTTTCTACTTATTTCCATACCGTTCCATTTTACAATCTCGTTTTCTTCGATTTTCCATTCTCCTTTTTCATCTTTCAAATTAAATCTATTATTATGTGCAGCACCATTTCTGATATGTCTTAAAAATTGAAATTCTTTGTCTTGATTGATATTGGCGTTATAGCTTGAAAGTGATAAAAAATCATAAGTAAGAATTGCCATAGCTTTGCCCATAAAAACCATTTCTTTAAGAATGTTTAGTTTGGATGTCGCAACATTTCCTGTTTTTTCTATGTGTAAATCTGTAGCTTTGTTGAATTTATCTAGCATATGATTAAAGGTTAAATAACCTTCCTGTGTACTATTTTTAGTTCTCAGTATATTTTGCACATCATAATCAGATAAAGTTCTAACGGAAAGAATAAAAAACCAATACATATTTTCTATGTCTTTTAAGACATCATGAAAATTTAATTCACTTACATTAATCAGGACACTATCCTCTTGATTATTTGCCATAAAATCCTTTATTTAATTTCTGGTCTTCCTTGCTCACTCCGTACTCCTTGTCCTCAATCTCGCTCAAATTGATATAAAGCTGATTTTTGTCCAAACACTCAATCAAAAATTTCTTCTGATCGGCAATGCTCAAATCCGCAAATTCTTTGGCGTTCGCGTCAATCGTTTTCGGATCTACTTTGTAGCTAAAAAATGCGGTTTTTTTCATTTCGTCCCAAAGTTTTGCTAGCTCTTTTCCGGTTTTTGCTTTTTCAATTTTTTCTATCCATGCCTCATTCCATTTGGCAAGTTCCATATAAACAAAATCTCCGCCACCTTTCCAATTAACGGCCTTTGATATACCGGATTGCTCCCCATTGATAACATTTTTTAACCTAGATTCTGGCAGATCATGAATATAATCCATTTGCTCAATCAAAATATATTGTCTTGCCATTTTGTGCGCTACAGCACCAGCCGTACCACTTCCGGCAAAAAAATCTAAAACAACATCCGCTTCTTTAGTCAAAAGCTGGACAATCCTTTGTAAAAACTTTTCCGGCTTTTTACCTTTCTTTAGGGACACGCCACCTTCGTTATGCAAGTCATTTGGCAATACATCATCCCAAATATCTGTAATCATTTCCGCAAATACTTTTTTTCCATCGATTTCAAGAAGTCTATTGCCAAGAAACAATAGGGCTTTTCCTTTAAAAATGTAATAATTTAATTTGTCTTCTCTTTCAAGTATATAAACCTTACTGTCATCTCTTTCTGATTTCTCCTTAATTTTAATAACGGCATCGCTAACGGCATTATTGTCTAATGTTACAAACTGAAAAATCCTATCAGAATTTTGAAAATAAAATTCTTCAAGCTGTTGTTCGTATTCTTCTTTGAGGTGCTTTTTTAGTTTTGATTTTTCAATTCCAAGGGACAATGCCCATGCTTCAAGCACGGAAGAAAATTTCCAGTTTTCCGGATTTTTTTCATAATTAACAATAAAACTATTATATCGTTCATCTCTTTCTTTTTTTCTATAAACTTTATTCGGTTTCCAGCTAGCGGGATTTTTACAATACAATACAAGATATTCTGAAACATTTACTACGCCAGGATTTATCACTTTTGCACCGGAAACAGAACTTCGTTTAATTGTAATAATATTCTTTCTATTATTTTGTCCGAATACTTCCTCACACAATAATTGTGTATAAATAATTTCATTTTGATCAATTGATATTGCAATAGTCCCTTCTTCGTTTAATAAGTTTTTGGCAATCTCTAGCCTATTCTTCATAAATACCAACCACGAGGAATGATTAAATGAATCATTATATCTAAACCCATCATTGCCAGTATTATACGGCGGATCAATGTAAATCAATTTCACTTTTCCGGCGAATTCTTTTTTGAGCGAAGCAAGCGCAAGCAGGTTATTGCCTTTGATAATCAAATTGTCCTTAATTGTGCCTTTTTCATCACGATTGAAGCCGTCCAGCTTGTGTTCGCCTTTTTTGTCTATCCGTTTGAAATTGGTAAAAACCTTGGCGTCTAGCAAGCGATTGATGTCGTCCGGCGCCAATGTTTCATTATAAAAAATCTCATCTCGTTTTTGGTCTTCTTTGGTCATTCCACCCTCCAAAACACAATCCTTGTAAGGCCACGCCAAAACCACTTCTTTGTTTTCGCTCACATATTCATCGCCGTCAGTTAAGCCGATTTTGTTTTTGAAAGCCGTGTAAGAATCCGGCAAAAATTGTTTGTTGGACACAAAGCGGATAAAATTTTGGTAATTAGGGAGAAACGTAACCAAAATAGATACCAATAATGAGTTTGAACAAGTTGTCCTTCCGATGATTGTAGCGGTACTCCACTTCTTTAAGATACATGGGAAAATGATATTTGGAAACACCTCGATAGTTGTACAAGATATGTTTAGCAAAACTCCAAAATCCTTCAATACCGTTAATGTGATTCTTGGTCTTCTTGTCGACCATGCCTTTCGAGTGATTGACGGTGTGATGTTTCCCCAGACGCTTGAGAGAGTTGTAGCTCCTGAACTTGTCCGTGTAGTAGACCGATCCCTTCCTCGTCTTCTTCCTAATGATGGCCATGAGGTCCTCTTTGGAGACTCCCTCGACTACTCTCGTGTAGACCCTGCCATCGCGCTCCAGAAGGCCAAATACAATGCTTTTACCCTTTGCCCCACGTCCACGTTTGCCTTTGCGTCTGCCGCCAAAGTAGCTCTCGTCCATCTCGATCTCACCCGACAGTTTCTTGCCCTCCAACTCTGCAACGTGGTAGATCGTCTCACGCATCTGTTGGTAGACTCTCGTCACCGTCTTGTAGTCTACATCGAGGTCATGCGCCAGCTTGTACGCAGGTTGGACTTGGTAAAAGCCTTTAAGGATTCCAATCTCTCGTCGCAGTTGTGCGAGCGACTTCTGTTTTCCACAGGACTTGTTTCTGCAGCGGACGTATCCCCGACGCGTCCTGCTGACCTTGAAAGAACCACAAAAGATACACTTTTTACCTCTCAAAAAGTTGGCCGCGCACCCGAAAACGTTCTTTTGCCCTTGTGCCATATGGATATTTTATCACCATATGGTTACTATTCTCCCTAATTACCTAAA
>Ga0210057_1003900_pt1 | contig 20205 bp, 23 predicted proteins | sample CryGeyCG2114_010_2_FD_183968 | JGI IMG/M metagenome (GOLD analysis project Ga0210057, IMG submission 183968) | Groundwater microbial communities from aquifer - Crystal Geyser CG10_big_fil_rev_8/21/14_0.10 (SPAdes) (version 2) | ecosystem: Environmental > Aquatic > Deep subsurface > Groundwater ...
TCGAGATATTTCTTTTGCTTCGGAGTAAGCGTATCGATGAAAACATTCATCGAAGCGAGTTTGTGCAAGGAAACCGTTTCTTCTATTTCCTCGGGAACGTCGTACACTTTGTTTTCGATGTTTCCTTTGTTCTTCACGACCCATTCGCTGGCGAGCGCCTGTGTGGCGAAACTCATATCCATAACGGAGGCAGGGTGGCCTTCGGCTGCAGAGAGGTTCACCAGGCGCCCGTCGGCCAAGAGGTAGATGCGCTTACCGTCAACCACATATTCGTCAACGAAATTCCGCACGTCTTTGGTTACGGACGAGGCGATTTCGTTCAAGCCCTTCACATCGATTTCGACATCGAAGTGTCCGGAGTTGCACACTACGGCGCCGTCTTTCATCTTCTTGAAATGGTCGGTAGTGATGACGGTGGTGTTTCCGGTCACGGTACAGAACAAATCACCCAAAGGCGCGGCCTCCTGCATCGGCATAACACGGAACCCGTCCATCACGGCTTCGAGCGCCTTGACCGGGTCGATTTCGGTAATGATGACGTTCGCTCCCATGCCGCGCGCACGCATGGCGAAACCCTTGCCACACCAGCCGTATCCGGCAACGACCACCGTAGTGCCCGCAATCAGCATGTCGGTCGCGCGGATGATGCCGTCCAAGGTTGATTGGCCCGTGCCGTAGCGGTTGTCGAACATGTTTTTGGTCTTCGCGTCGTTCACGGCGACAACCGGTATCTTCAAGGCACCATCCTTCGCCATCGCGCGAAGCCGGATGACGCCGGTGGTGGTTTCTTCCATTGAGCCGAGCATGTCGGGAAGCAATTCCGCGTATTCCTGATGAATTAAAGAAACTAAATCGGCACCGTCGTCCATGGTAATGACCGGCTTTTTTTCCACCGCCTTTTTGAGGTGCGCGAAGAACGTGTCGCGGTCTTCGCCTTTAATGGCGAAGACCGGAATGTCGTAGTGTTTCACCAAAGCCGCCGCTACGTCGTCTTGGGTTGAGAGGGGATTCGAAGCAACCAGCGTGATATCAGCGCCACCCGCTTTCAGCGTGCGCACCAAGTTCGCGGTCTCCGCAGTCACGTGAAGGCACGCTGCCATAGAGAGGCCTTCAAAGGGCTTTTCCTTCTCAAACCGTTCACGAATCTTTTCCAAAACCGGCATATCGCCGTCGGCCCACTCGATGCGTTTCTTGCCGGAATCAGCAAGGGCGCTATTCTTTACGTCGTATTCCATAAATATAAAAACCAATATTATCTGGCAATGAAGACACCATTATAACGCAAGCGATTCGCTAAACGCTTTTTCATGGCGCGCGGCGAACGCTTCTTTGGTGAACGTGTGGTTCTGGGTTCCTTTTTTCTCGACGGCGTATGACGCGGCCGTGGCGCCCATACGCGCGGCGATAGTTATTGAGAAACCCCGCGCAATGCCCGCAAGGAGGCCTGCACGGTACGCATCACCTGCCCCTGTCGGGTCGACCACTTCTTCCGCCCACGCGATGCCGATAGCGTGCTTTATGCCGTCGGCATAGACGGCCGAACCGTTGTCGCCCAGCGTCTCAATAACGACCGGGACCTTCTCCCGGAGCTCCTCCTCGCTCCAGCCGGTTTTCTTGAGCGCAAGCGCCGTTTCGTAGTCGTTTGCGATGAACATCCAGGCGCCCGAGAGACATTCGGTGAACTGTTCTTTCGTGAACGTTGTCGTCTGCTGACCCGGGTCAAAGATGTACCGCGTTTTAAGTTTCCTGTAGTGAAGCGCGAATTGCTTCATAATGTCGGGGTTCGCAGGCGCAATGATGGCAAGTTCGGCCACTCTAGGAAGTGTACCCGTATACGCCCCGCGCCCCGCGCCCTGGTGAAACCCGGTAATCTGATTGTCGTTTCTGTCGGTCATGATGTGCGCTTGCGACGAGAGCGTTCCCGGTACCCACACGATTCGGTCTGTTGGAATATTGTGACTGCTGAACCACGCTTCGTATTTTCCGAAGTCGTCGCCCACCATGCCGTATGGTATGCCGGGCGCGCCCAAAAGCGCGAGCGTGTAGACGATATTGCCCGCGGTGCCGCCGAAACTCTCGTCTATGGTGCCGATATCGAAAGAGACCGATAGTTCGTGAACCTTGCCCGGAAGGATATGTTCGCCGAAGTTGCCGTCGAAAAACAATATGCGGTCGTAGGCAATCGAGCCCAATACATGAACCTCCATATTAGTGGGCATTAAGATAGAGATAGATATCCTCCAGGGCCTTAACGGCGTCTCCCGCGGCGATGTTGTTCTGATGGTACAAGCCGTTCGTACAGTCGCCAGCCGCCCACACGCCGGAGGCAGAGGTGCGCTGGGTCGTATGATCCACCACGACTCGCTTGTATTGGTCGAGCTCGACCAACCCCTCAAGAAACTGCGTGTTTGGGATCATGCCGATTTCGACGAAAACGCCGGAGACCGCGAGTTCCTTCGTTTCGCCGCTCTTGCTGTCCTTGTAGATGACGCTATTCACGAACGCATCGCCTTTCACCTCCATGATTTCGGCGTTCAGTATTCCGTTCATGTTCTTATGCGAGAGCACCTTGTCGACGGTAATGGCGTCTGCCTTGTAGGTGTCGCTGCGTTGTAGAAGGGTGACCGATTTCGCGTACGCAAGAAGCTGTGCCGCTGTTTCAAAACCCGCATTCCCCCCGCCGATGACCGCGACATTTGCGCCCGCAAACAACGGCCCGTCGCAGGAAGCACAGTACGTAACGCCTTTGTTATCGAACTTCGCCGCGCCGGGAACCTGCAGTTTCCGGCGTTCGCCGCCCGCGGTCGAAAGCAGGGCCCTGGCTTCAAAATTCTTTCCTGTATCCGTCGTAACGCGCCAGCTGCCGTCCGTCTTCTCTACTTTCGTTACGTACGCGCCCATTTCAAGAGTGAGACAATCGTTCGCATACTCGCGCACATGCGTTTCGAGGTTTTTCGCAAGCTCCGCGCCTTCGATATGCGGCGTGCCAATCCAGTTCTGGATGTCGGGGGATACAACGCTCTGTCCGCCGAATTCCTTGGCAACCAGTACGGTTTTTATCTTTTTGCGGGCGGCGTAAACGGCGGCGGCGCTTCCGGCGGGGCCTGCTCCGACAATAATGAGGTCATGCATGGGGTTAGCTTTTAGGAAGCTAGGCGCTAGGCGCTAGCAAAAAAACGGATAAACATAAAAACAATTGTAACAGACCTAGCTGCCTAGAGCCTAGCTGCCTAATCAGTTTTTCTTGTTGCGGCGAAGGAACGCCGGAACCGCGCCCCAGTCGTCATCGTCTTCAGACACCGGTTTCGGCGTCGTGCCCTTCTTTGCGGCGCCGCGTTCTTCCTTGCTTTCCTCTTGGGCTTCGGCCTCCGGAAGGACCGTGTTGTAGATACGACCCCCTTCTTCCTCAGGCGTTTCTTTTTTGCCGTCTTTCTTTCCGCCCATCTGGAAGAGGGGAGCCACGCGCGAGCCGCCCTCTTCGGGGAAGCCGGTAGCGATGACGGTAACGCGAACCTCGCCGCGTTTCAGTCGGTCGTCTTTCGAAGTGCCGAAGATGACTTTCGCATTCTTGTCGATCGATTCGGTAACGATAGTAGCCGCCGCCTGGACTTCCAGAAGTCCTAAGTCTTCACCGCCCGCAATGGAGAGCAAGACACCTTTCGCTCCGTTGATTGATATATCCAAAAGCGGAGAATTGATTGCAGAGCGCGCGGCTTCCTCGGCGCGCTTGTCGCCCGCGGCGGTGCCAACACCCATCAAGGCACTGCCCGCGTCTTCCATCACCGCCTTGATGTCGGCGAAATCGAGGTTGATAGCGCCCGGTGTGGTGATGAGATCCGACACGCCTTCAACGGCCTGGCGCAGTACCTCGTCACACATCGCGAACGCGCTCTTGACGGTCGTGTTTTGGTCAACCACGGCAAGCAAGCGGTCGTTCGGAATGACAATCAGGGCGTCGACTTCTTTCCGCAGTTCTTCAAGGCCCTGCTCGGCCAGGCGCATGCGTTGTTGGCCTTCGAACGAGAAGGGACGGGTGACGACCGCAATGGTCAAAGCCCCGAGCTCCTTCGCAATGCGCGCCACGACAGGCGCCGCACCGGTGCCGGTGCCTCCCCCCATGCCGCCGGCGATGAACACCATGTCGGAGCCGCGAAGCGAATCCTGAATTTCTGCCTGCGTTTCTTCAGCCGCGCGTTTGCCGATTTCCGGGTTCATGCCTGCGCCAAGCCCGCGGGTCAGGTTTTTTCCGACGTGGATCTTCGCTTTCGCTTGCGATTGCTGAAGGTCCTGCGCGTCGGTGTTGATTGCGATGAAGTCGACCCCTTTCACCTTGGAGCCGATCATGTGGTTAACCGCGTTCTTACCGGAACCGCCGACACCGACGACGCGGATGCGTGCCGTTGATTCCATTGCTTGATGTACCTGAGGCATGGCTTGTTGAGTGGATTACTCTTTTAATTGTCTAGTCATTCATGATACTCGCAAGTGCTGTCAAGTCAAAGTACTTGACATTACTACAGGAAATGCCGTTTTAAGAACCATGCTTGGCGCTCACAGCGAAGCGCCAGCATTACCGCTCGTCGGGCAGCCGGGCCATAGCGCTTGTGCGCCTCAAAAATCAATGGCCCGGACCCTGCCTGCCCTCCTGCGCGAGTTTCTTAAAACGGCACTTCCTTTCGTTGCCAGGTTCCAGTTTTTAAAAACACATCGGTGTTTGTTTTAAAGCTAACAGCACCAAGCTTCCACCTGGAAGCTTGGTGCTACGGAAGGAATTGTTTGAAAAAGTTTGATATCGCATCGCCCAGTTTGGAAGCGGTATTGCGCATGGCGGAGCGTTCCGCACTTTCGCCGGTCAAGCCCCAGATGGTAAGGCCGTAGGCAACCGCCCAGCTTGAATCCTTTATCTTTCCGCCTTGCGCGCTATTCAGTGTCGCGGTTTTCGAAGGGAGTTTGAGCGCGGCCTCCGCGATTATTTTGATCGGCCCGATGCCGGACCCGCCGCCGGAGAGAATGATGCCCGCGGGCAGAAGTTGGTCTTTGCCGAGTTTCTTCAGATGCGCGTCAATGAGTTCGAAAATGTCTGTCAAACGTGCCGAGAGGATGTCGTCGAATTTCTTTTTGGGGAAGGTGCTTCCGATGACCGCGCCGAGTTTCAGCTGTTCCGCTTCTTCAAGCGGAATTCTGAGACCGAGAGCGATGTCTTTGGTGATATCCATCGAGCCGATCTTGAACACCTTGAGAGAAACCGGTGCGCCGTTCTCAAAGACGACAATCGACACCGTCTCCGACCCGATGTTTGCCAGCACGCACCCGGCGCGTTTTTCCGCGTTCGTGACGGTTACAATCGAACCGGCTAAGGGCGAGCACATGACATCGCCAACGGAAACGTCGGCACCTTCGACCGCTTCCACGAGGTCGTTGACGTGCTGTTCGAGACAGGTGATGAAAAGCACCTCGGCGGTGAGTTTCGAGCCCTTCATGCCTTGGGGCCGCCCCAGCACCTCGGCGCCGTCGATTGAGAAACCGACGGGGACGGTGTGGAGAATTTTCCGGTTCATCAGCCGCCCCTTGATGATTTCTTCGGCGTTTGCGGTGGCCCGTTCAATGTCGAGGTCCGTTACTTCGCCATCGGCCCGCGCCACGATTGTGTCGCCCCGGGAGCGCGCCTCATCGAGGCCGATACCGCCGATGGAAAGGAACGCGCTCTTGACTCTGACCCCGGCTGTTTCCTCGGCCTGGAGCACGGCGACACGTACGGCGCGAGTGACGTCGTTGATGTTCGTGATGTAGCCGTGCCGCAAGCCCTTGCTCTCGGCGTATCCGGTTCCTATCACCTTCGGAGTGCTGTTCCGACCATCTGATTCGCGAGAGACGACGACACGTACCTGACTTGTTCCGATATCGATGCCGACGGCGATTCTGTTTTTCATGGTGTAGAGCTCTCTTCGAGAAACATGAACCCTCGTTTCCGCATCCTAATCACGAATAGGGCGCGCCACTCCAAGCTTTTGGCACCATGTATCCTCTAGTCTTTCCATTGTACGCCCATGCGCGTTGCCCTTCAAATGCAGAAGTCCGTGGATAAACACGTAGTGGAGGTATTCAGTGCAGGACATTCCGAACCGTTTACACTTTGTGCGAGCCGCGTTTACACTCAAAAAAATCTCCCCGGAGTCGGTAGCGAGCGGAAAGGCGAGGATGTCGGTTGTCGCGTCGCGGTTCCGGTACGTTCGGTTCAGCCGACGCATGCGCGTGTCGCCCACCACAACGACCGAAAGCTCGTAGCGAGCTCCTAGGACGCGTTGCTTTATTTTTTCAAACGGGACGCGCGGCGCTGGCCGCTTGGTTGTGTTGGTAAGGGAGAACATACGGGTCCAGTATACGGCTCGCAGTACCCAATCACCACTGAAATCAAAACCTTATCATATATGATAAGGCATTGAATCGATGCTCTTTAGGGTTCTGTGGGCGCGGATTATTTTCTGCGGCCGCCGCGGGTTCGCGGCTGGACGAGACCCAAAAGCTCCATCTCCTGGCGTTTCTCCTGCCGGGCAAGCCTGCGGAGCGCCGATTCGCGGCGCTTGTTCTTTGAAATCGCCCGGCTGTGGAAGCGGATGCCCTTGGCGCGGCGCACGACTCCCGAGCCCTGTACGCGCTTCGAGAAGCGGCGGATAAGCGAAGGGGTACTCTCCGAGCCGTGCTTTTTTACCGTAACCGTAATCATGTCGAACAATTAAAACATGAAGCCATTCGCCATGCAAGGAGCGTTTTGAACTACACGCTTGTTGCACGCAACACCCCAGGCAGTTTTTGAGACCACTCCTCGAGCTCTCGTTTTTTCACGCATTCTTGATATCTTCGACCAGCTCGGGGAAGTGTTCGTCAAAGAAGTGCAGACGGTCCGTAAACGACACAAAGCGCGCGCTCGGCAGTTTCGCCCGGTATGCTTCGAAATCGGCAAACGGCACGATGGGGTCATCGGTGCTGTGATACAACGTCACCGCTCCGCCCTGCGCGACAAGTCCGGACAATTCGTCCGGCGGGTTGAATTCTGTCGAATGGCGCGCGTCTTTTCCTTCATCGTACGGCGCGCCGACGAGGAACGTCGCGCGGACAGGGCGCGACAGAGTGTTTTCCGAAAGATACTTTATCAAAAACGCAGCACCCAGCGAATGGCCGACAAGGATGACGCTTTCGTCAAGGTGGGGAAATATCTTTTCAAACCATATCTTCCACGCGGCGTATCGGGCGTCGGCGCCATTCGGCATCCGCGGGCGCAGTACCTCGAACGCTTCGCCCAGGTCGTCGGCGAGGTTTCGTTTCCAGTCATTGCTCGGGGCGCGGAGCGTTTCGAAGTCGAGTTCCTTCTCTCTCAAGTCTTCAAGGAACGCTTCAGTTGAGCGGAACGTATCGCCGCCGTGAATGACCAATACTTGTCGATTCATACTCTTATGTGTGCACGCGGCTCATGCGGGAGACGAATGTGTCCAGGGAAACGGTCTCCTGGATCTCGGTAGCGGTGTTCTTGATGATGATCGTGCCGTCGAGTGCTTCGCGTTGCCCGATAATTGCATAGTATTTCGCGCCGGAACCTTTCGCCTTGTCTGTTTGCTGTTGCAGGGTGTCTGAAAGGAGCGCCTGGTCGAGCGCAACGTGCGCTCTCCAGAGCGAATCGAGGAGCGTGAACGCCTTCATCTTCGCCGCCTCTCCGATGTGGAGTATGAAACACGCCGGGAGCGGCGGTTCGCCCGCGCCGCGCAGGTCGAGCCCTTCTTCCAGAGTGATGCTCATGCCGATGATGTCGGTCTTTTCCTTCTTCTTTCCCCGCACCTCTTCCTGGAATCTGCCTCCCGAGGCGATGCGCACGATGTTCCCTTTGCGGTCTTCGGCCACGACGGCGAATACGAGCTCGCGTTCGAAGCCGGGCGTGTACGGCAATCGCGAATCGAGTTCGTACCGGATACCGAGCGTCTCAAAGAGCGAGATGGTTTCGAGCATGATTTTGCGGGATGATTCGGACAGGTAGTCGATGGTGCGCGGTAGACACTCACAGAGAGGATGTTCCGCTTCGATGAGCATGCGCACGGAGTCGTCCGGACTCTTGTGAGACATCGCGAGTGTTTCTTCGGGGAGGTCCTTCCCGTGTTTCTTGAAGAAATTCCCGAGTTCGCGGACGTATCGCCGCCTGCTTTCGGTGTCTCCGACCGATGAAATCAAAACCAGCGGGTTTGCGAAACCCGCCGCTTCAACGGTCGCGAGCGCGGCTTTCACAACAAAGGCCTGGGCGATTGCGAGCTTCGGGCTTGCCGCGGCGAAAATCACACTCGTTCCTCCACCTTTTTTAGCGGTGCCCCACGCTTGCGTTGTCTGCGTCACGTGGCCCATCTTGCCCGCGAGCGTAACAACGAGCGCCATATCGCGATCGGCATCGTCCGGCATGTCGCCTAGATCGTTCCGCGTTATCGAAACGGGCGACCCGGTGAAACCGTACGTCTGTGCTACCGATATGACCGCCGCATCAAGCGATTCGCGTCGTGGCCCTCGTTCAAGTGTTCTCATGGTACATGCTTTGGATTATATGGTTTCTTGGTAACGGTGCGCTCCCGGCAGTACTTCTATTCTCGTCGGTGGAAGAAGCCGCAGATATGCGCGCCCCACAATCTCGGAGCGCTTCAAGATGCCCCACGAGCGCGAATCGGAACTTTCTCGGCGGTTGTCGCCCAGGACGAAGTACTCACCCTCACCGAGCGTATAGGAGCCATACTCATCTTGGATGCGCGCCGGCTCGATGTACCCTTCGTCAAGCGTGAATGCCGGTTCTCCGCCCCGGCGTATGACGACCTCTTTGCCGACGATTTCAACGGTCTCGTTAGGGAGCCCCACGATCCGTTTTATGAAGAATACCGATTCATCCTTGGGATAGCGAAGGATAATGACATCGCCGCGCTCGGGCTCGTCGAAGCGGTAGGAAATCTGGTCGACGATGAGGTATTCGCCCCCGCGGAAGGTCGGTTCCATCGAGGCACCGCGCACAACGAACGGTTGTGCGACAAAAAAACGGATAGGAAGAACGACCAAGAGTGCAATGAGTGCGAATTTTACCAAATCGTCGACGACACCATCACGCTTCAGTGTGTTCATTGGAAAACATTGTACGCGTGTAGGTGGTGAAGTCAATTGATTTTTGTTTTACAACATGTCGCAATGCGATTTTAGAGTTCACTCCTCACGCGTCCTTGTTTATTTGCTACACTGTTTGAATGTTGCTAGTGCCTAGCTTTTATGTACACCATTGTCGGCTTGGGTAATCCGGGCGGGGAGTATGCGAAGAGTCGCCATAATGCGGGGCGGATTATCGTTGAAAAACTCGCCGCGGCGCACGGTATCGAGCTCTCAGCGAAGAAAAAGCCAGATTGTTTGGTTGGAAGCGGTGCAATCGCCGGCGAGAGGGTGCGCGTGGTGTTGCCGAACACCTTTATGAACAAATCGGGAAGCGCGGTTGCGCCATTCATAAAAAGCGCGAAGGCGGCACAGAATCTTATTGTGGTGTACGACGACATTGACCTGCCTTTGGGGAAGGTGCGCGTGTCGTTTGGTTCATCGTCCGGCGGGCACAACGGTGTCAGAAGCGTGGAGCGGGCCGTCAAAACGAAAGATTTTGTAAAGATACGCGTCGGCGTTTCGAAGAGCGCGCGTGGCAAGGTCAGGAAGCCGACTGACGAGAAGGCGACCGTCGAATACCTCCTCGGCAATTTTACGAAGGGGGAGTTTGAAAATTTTTCCGGCCCACTATACGAGCGCGCAACGCTTGCCATCGAGACGATTCTTGAAACCGGCAATCCGATAATGGGCATGAACGCGGTCAACGGTCTCGCGGTTTTGTGAAGCTTGACTTTTTTAACAGATTTTGTAAAATATATCTATGGCGGAAAGAGTGGAAAGAGGAGAAGTCATGTTGGGCGGCCTTATTGCGACAGGAGCCATTGCCACCGAGGCGATTACGCTTACTGACGATGAACCGGGCGATTTGTTTACAACCATTGTTGATGTGCTGTTCACACCATAGTCCTGTAGCCAATACCACTACAACAAAAACAGTCCCCTAATAGGGGACTGTTTTCTGTTCCTATTCCTGGAAGCGTCGCTCCTAGGCCTTCTCAAATGTAACGCGTTTACGCATTTTCTCTCGCTTTCGAAAAGGAGAGCGTCATCTTGTGTTCGTCCGGTTCGAAGAGTGTGATTTTGAATTTGTATACTTTTCCTAAGCCAAGTTGGTTTTTCAAATCCTCCTCGTCTTCAAATTCGGATACGTGTACCAAGCCGGCAACGCCTTCCTCGATAGAAGCCAAAGCCCCGTACTTGTTGTACTTGATGACCGCCGCTTCCACGACGTCGTCTTTCTTGTAGTGCTTCGCAGCCGCCTTCCACGGATCATCGCGGAGTTGTTTCATGGAGAGTGATATCTTGCCGTCCTTGACCTCGATAATCTGCACCTTGATTTTGTCGCCGACTTTCGCGAACGCCCTCGGGTCTTCCACCAAACCCCAGTCGATTTCCGAGATGTGCACCAGCCCCTCGAGCCCGCCTTCGACTTTCACGAAGATGCCGAAGTCGACGATGCCGGTTACTTCGCCGTCCAACACGTCGCCGACCGCATAGCGGTCAGTCGCGTTCTCTCTCGTTTCATTCCCGGTGTCGCGTTCCGAGAAAATCAACTTTCCTTCGCGCGGATCGGCCGTGATGATGCGAAGCGTGAGCGCCGTGCCGATGAGTTTCTTCAACTCGTCGAGGATGAGCGTTTTTTCACCGTTTGCGACGCGAGGGTAGTGTTCGCTCTTGAGCTGGCTTGCGGGGAGGAAGCCGTTGATGCCTTGCCAGCCGATAATCAAACCGCCTTTGTTTGCGTCTTTGACGGGCAGTTCGAACACGGTGCCATTCTGAATTGCCGCTTCAGCGTCTGACCAAATCATCGCCTGCCGCGCCTCTTTCAAAGACAGCTCGATGTAGCCGTCCTTGTTCTCACTGTTTACGATTTTTGCCGAGACGGTGTCGCCAAGCGCCACCTTCTTCAGGATGTCGCGTGCCGCCAAGTACTCTCTGCCGTAGATGATGCCGGTGCCGAACGGAGGAAAGTCGATGTAGACCTTGCCGCTTTGTATCGCGACAACCGGCCCCTCGATGGTATCTCCCTCTTGAGGAGGGGTTGCCGTCTCCTCCATAAAGGCGTTCATCACGCCTTGATTAATTGTGTGTGTCATGAGATGCAGTCAGTGATCGGGCAGGTACTTTGCGAGCGATTAGGTTCTAGGTGGTAGGTTCTAGTTTTTCTACTAGCGCCTCGTTTCCTAGTGCCTGGACAGACAAAGGGTTAACACTGCTCGAAGTGAAACTAAAATCCGCAGAGCGGACTTGAGGGCAAGTATACCAGCGATATTCAAAAAAAGAAAGCGTCTTTTTACTACGCCGCAGGTACTGCGGAGCGCATGTAGACATCGACCAGATACTGCTGTACCTGTTTTGCGCAAACACGCGCCCCGGGGAACCCGTAATGATAGCGTGTCGTCACACTGGTGTCGGGAGACATATCGGTCGCTTTGAGCTGGGCGATGTTTTTCAGGATTATCTGCCGGTTTCTTTCCAGTTCTTCATAGTCTGGGTGGGTTGGGTCGAGGTTCAACTCTTGTAGTTCCTTTTCAAGCGCGCTCAGGGCATTGAAAACCGCATTGTAGTCCGCTTCCGTTGCAAGGTTTTCCGGAACCGCCTTTGCCATCGGATCGCTCAAATCCACTTCCGTTCCAAATGCGTCGCCCAGGCGATCTTCTATCCGCGCAATGAAGTACTTCAGCTCAAGCGCACGCTGTTCAAGTGCCTCAAGCGCCGTGCCCTCTGCAACAGCTTCTTCCAGAATACCGCTCCATGCCTCCGCAGCCTCATCCGGTTTGAAGAAGTGATCTGTCACTGCCTCTATTATTCCGTCAAATGCCATGCCTGTATTTATAATGCACTTATATTTTTTTGTCAAGTTTTTCGGAAGGGGTGAGAAAACGACAGCAGTACCACGGCCACATACCGCATGCTAGAATCATGCCTATGGTTATCACTTATGTTGGGGGGAACTGTTTCAAGGTGTCCGCAGGCGACACCACAATCGCGGTCAATCCGCCGTCCGCGTCAAGCAAGCACAAGGTGCCGAAGTTCGGCGCGGACATCGTCATCATTCCGGCCGCGCATCCGGATTGGGACGGCGAGGAGACGGCGTCCCACGGCGCCAAGGAACCCTTTGTCGTTCGCGGACCCGGCGCGTACGAAGTGGGGGACGTGGTCATCACCGGGTACGCTTCGGAGGGTGCGCAGGGAAAGGAAACAAACGATTACGGAAACGCGGTGTATGCGGTCCAGTTTGACGGCATGAACATCCTGCTGTTGGGCGCGCTATCGTCCGCGAAACTTCCACAAGAAATCCGGGCGGACCTTGATGACGTCGACATCGTCTTCGTTCCGCTTGGAGACAGCACGCTTGAGGCGAAAAGCGCGCACGACCTTATCGTATCGCTCGAGGCGAAGCTGATTATTCCGTACGCGGTCGGCACCGACAAGGACCTGAAGGAATTTGTCAATCTTTCGGGCGCCGCTGGCGCGAAACCGCAGGAGAAACTGACGCTGCGCGCGAAAGACGTTACTCTGATGAGCGGAGAAGTGGTGATTTTGAAGTGACGCTTCAAACAGCGGTGTTTCCGGAACCGGACTCTGGCGCCCGGCGCGCACCAGGTCCTGTCGCTCGAAATGCGGCCGGGGCATAGCGCTACTGTGCCTGAAAAACCAATGGCCCGGACCCTGCCCGCATGTCTCCGCGAGCTTCCGGAAATGCCACTGTCCTTCGATCAGGGGTGTTCCTCTACCACCCGCGCGGGAGTTTTTTTGTTTGGTACCATGGGTATGTTTGTGCTAAAAGCTAGCACCTAAAACCTAACAGCTAACTCGTATGTGAATGTTTTCATACATCGACCAACTGCGAAAACGCCCGTTTGCCGAGAGAAGGCAGGTGGCGAACACCATTACCGTCGTGATTGTCCTTGCCATTGCCGCGCTTTGGCTTCTATATACGTTCGTTATGAACGTGGCTGTTGTTCCGAGCGAGAAAGAACCGGCTCCGATACGCGACTCCGGCGTCATACAAGGGCCGTATGGGAATTAACGCATCGAAGATGCCTATACTTGATGTCGGACATCAAGTATAGGTACTCAGCATACGAAAGGTCTCGTCATTGAGAGTTTAGCCATTAGAATTTCGCATGTGCCCGGTGTATACTGAACGTACTATATGCCTCGCAAGAAGGGAGAGGAACGCTCTGACGATGAACAGACTCCGGTTGCCACCGGGGTTATTTCGCGCTCTATCGTGGATGAGATGCGCGAGAGTTACCTTGACTACGCGATGTCGGTCATCACCTCGCGCGCGATTCCCGATGTCAGGGACGGCCTGAAGCCCGTGCACCGCCGCATTCTCTTTACGATGCACGAGCTTAATTTGAATCCCGGAGGGAAAACCAGGAAGAGCGCGAAAATCACAGGCGATGTAACCGGCAACTACCACCCGCATGGCGACGCCGCCGTGTACGACGCTCTGGCGAAGTTGGCGCAGGATTTCACCATGCGCTACCCGTTAGTAATCGGGCAAGGCAACTTCGGTTCCATCGACGGCGACGCGCCGGCGGCGCCCCGGTATACGGAAGCGAAGATGAGCCGTGTCGCACTTGAAATGCTTCGCGACATCGAAAAGGAAACGGTGGAGTGGCGGCCCAACTACGAAGGCACCCGCAAGGAGCCGACGGTACTGCCGTCGGTCGTTCCGAATCTTCTGTTGAACGGAACGCTTGGCATCGCGGTCGGCATGGCGACGAACGTTGCGCCGCATAACCTCAAAGAGCTGGTAGACGCGACCGTCCATCTTATCGACAATCCGAAAAGTTCCATCAGCGACCTGATGGAATTCATCAAGGGCCCCGATTTTCCGATGGGTGGCATCATGTATAACATAAAGGATATCGAGCATGCGTATGCGACCGGGCGCGGACCGGTGGTAGTTCGCGGTGAAGCGGAAATCACCGAAGACAAGAAGGGAAATCCACAGATAGTAATCTCTTCCATTCCGTACCGCGTGAACAAGGCGGATTTGATAGTAAAAATTGCCGACTTAGTACGCGAGAAAAAGCTCGAGGGTATCCGTGATCTTCGCGACGAGTCGACCAAGGATATCCGCATCGTCATCGACCTGAAGCCCTCCGCCCAGCCGCAGGCCGTTCTGAACTACCTCTACAAGCACACGCAGCTTGAAGACGCGTTCCATTTCAACATGGTGACTCTGGTCGACGGCGTGCCGCAGACCTTATCTTTGGACGGCATCCTCGCGAACTTCATTGACCACCGGAAGGAAATCGTGAAGCGCCGCACCGAATTCGATTTGCATAAAGCGAAAGACCGCGAGCATATTCTCTTGGGCCTCAAGAAAGCGCTCGACCATATCGATGAAATCATCGCCCTCATCAAAAAGGCGAAGGACGTGCCAACGGCACACGCGGAATTGATGAAGAAATTTAAGTTTTCTGACCGTCAGGCCACTGCCATCCTCGAAATGCGCCTTTCGAAGCTCGCTGGGCTCGAGCGCAAGAAGGTGGAAGACGAATTGAAGGAGGTGCAGGCCTTGATTAAGGAGCTTGAAAGCATCCTCGCTTCGACCAAGAAGATACTCGGCGTCATCAAAGACGAGCTCAAAGCGATAGGCGAGAAGTACGGCGACGAACGCCGCACGAAAATCGTCAAGGGAGGCGTGAAGTCGATGAGTATGGAAGACATCATTCCTGACGAGCCCGCCATGCTGACCTTGACGAACGGCGGGTACATCAAGCGCACGAATCCCACGGAATACAAAAAACAGAAACGCGGCGGCGTGGGGGTGATTGACCTGTCCACCAAAGACGAGGACTTCGTAACGCGTTTCGTTGAGGGCTCGACCCATGACGCAATTCTCTTTTTCACCGACCGCGGCAAGGTATACCGCACGCGCATGTACGAGATTCCCGAAGGCAGGCGCGCAACGAAAGGTAAGTCAATCATGAATGTCCTGCCGCTCGACGTCAACGAGCATGTGACATCGGTGGTTATTGTTCCGAACAATTCAGGAGGAAAGAAAAACGGACAGGGCGGCGCAGAGTCGTTCATGTTGGTGACCGCGGGGGGCACGGTGAAGAAAGTGAAGGCGGACGCGTTTGAAGACGTACGGCGAAGCGGCATTATCGCCATCAAGCTCTCCGGCGCAGACCGTCTGATTGCGGCGCTTCCGGTTTCGGAGAAAGAGACCGTTTCTTTGGTCACCGCCAAGGGCCAATCAATCCGATTTAAGGAATCGGACGTGCGCACGATGGGGCGCACCGCAGGGGGCGTATGTGGTATGAAAATCACAAAAGGCGACATGATTGTCGGTGCCGATGTTATTCATACCGAAAAAGATACGTTCCTTCTTGTGGTAACCGACAAGGGATACGGCAAACGAACGGCTATCGATGAATACAAGGTGCAGAAACGTTCAGGAAGCGGCATCAAGACCGCGAACGTTACCGCGAAAACCGGACCGGTCATTGCGGCGTTGATGGTGGATGATTTCATGAGCGAAATCATTGTTGCCTCCAAGAAGGGACAGGTCATTCGTACGGAACTTACACAGGTGCCGAAGTTGGGTCGCGCGACACAGGGGGTGCGAGTGATGAAACTGCGCGAGGGAGACGCGATCGCCGCGTTCACCGCGTTTTAAAAAGGCGTATGGGGGTGCGCAGGGAAGCACGGCTTGCGGCAGAGAGAAACGCTCCTTTTAAATACGAGCCGGGCGACCACGTGTGTGTGATTCCTATGAATCAGTCCGGCACCGTTCTGGAGCAAAAATTTTATTTTCCAGGACAGAAGGCGTATCGCGTGAAGCTTGACGACGGGCAGATAGTAGACGTGGTTGAACGGCAGGTCGGTCCGGATTCGATGTGCGTCGACGAGCAGTTGAATTTCGGATTCATGAAAGAGCACGACGAAGCGCATGATTATTCTTCGTGGTCGGCATTTGCAATCGCGCTCATCGTTATCGGTATCGCGGCGCTCGTGGCCGCAAAATGGCGCCCACAAACCAACCTCGCATAAGTTTCTTTCCACACACTGGCGCGGGCGCCTTATAAATGAGGGGTGCGACCGCGGTACTATGAAAATATGTTTTTAAGCCCCCTTCAGGTGGTGAGTCAGTTTCCTGTTATGCCGGGTGCGCGCGTTGCCGATTTCGGTTCAGGCACGGGAGAGCACGCGCTTCTCCTCTCCGAGCGCATTGGCGAGGATGGCGCGGTGTACGCGTTTGATATCAATGCCGGGCATGTTGAGAGTCTCGTGCGTGAGAAAACGCGCCGGAGTCTGTCCAATCTTCTTTCGCTTGGCGCCGACCTGAATGAAGGAGTGCCGCTGAAAAGTGGCGTGCTTTCCGCCGCGCTTGTTTCAAACACGCTTCACGCGCTCTCAAAGCGTGAAGTGTTCATGCGGGAACTAAACCGCGTGCTTTCCCTCAACGCCCCCGTCATGTTCGTTGATTGGATACACTCATTCAAAGACATGGGTCCTGCCGAAACCCGGGTGGTGTATCCATCAGACGCCGTGCACTTGTTCGAAGCGAATGGATTCTCGGTAGGGAAGATGTTGCCGGCCGGAACCCATCACTACGCGTTTATCGCGCGAAAAGTATAGCTTTCAGCTACTCGGTTCTGGCTGTTAGCTTTTCTGGCACATCAGAAGACGAGAAAGTTGTGTGTAAACGACTGGAAGCTGGAAGCTAAAACCTGTAAGCTGTCTTCAGATGAAGTCTTTTCAGATAGGCGTACTGATAGTGTTCGCGGCGCTTGCGGTGATTGCCGTTCTCATTTTCGCAACGTTTTCTGGCGGCGGCGGCGCGAATCTCGGGAAAGTTTCGATATGGGGAACCTTACCCGAAGCGACCGTTACGGAACTTCTGGATGAGGTTGAAAATACCGAGAGCGGTCTCAGAGAGGTGACATATCGCGAGATTCCGAACGGGACATTTATCTCCGCATTGGTGGAAGCCATCGCCGCCGGCCGGGGCCCTGACCTGGTGATTCTGCCGGCCGCGGCGGTCGAGAACGAGCGGGACAAGCTCGTTACAATCTCATACGGTACCGTTTCGCGGCGCAACTTCCAGGATGCGTTTGTCGAGGCAGGCGAAGTGTTCCTCGCTGACGAGGGGGTTCTGGGTCTTCCGTTCTACATCGACCCGTTCGTAACGTACTGGAATCGGACGCTTTTCTCGCAAGCGGGCATTCCGCGCACGGTGCGGTACTGGGACGAGTTTGTCGACGTCGCGCCCTTGTTGTCGCGCGCGAGTGCGGGCGGGACCTTGACGCAAAGCGCGGTGGCCCTTGGCGAATGGGACAATGTAAATCACGCGAAAGAGATATTCGTGTCGCTCATCGCTGGCTTGGGCAACGCAATCGTTTCTGAAAACGCGGAGGGCACGCCTATCGCAATACTTGCGAACTCCGGACAGGGCCAGACATCGCCGGCAGAGTCGGCGCTTCGCTTCTACACCGAGTTTGCCGACCCGGTGCGGTCGGTCTATTCGTGGAACCGCTCGCTCCCGCGCTCGCGAGATGCATTCCTCGCCGGAACATTGGCCGTGTACCTGGGGAACGCAAGCGAGGTGTTTCCGCTTCGCACTGCCAATCCGAACCTGAATTTCGACGTGGCGCCGTACCCTGAGGTGCGTGGCGGCAACCTTGCCGTGCCGGCCGACCTTTACGCCCTTGCGATACCGCGCGGCTCAACGAACGCGAAAGGGGCGCTTTCGGTCGCACTTGTCTTGGCAGGCACCGATGCGCAGAAGGCGCTCGCTTCGATTACGGGTCTACCCTCGGTCAGGCGCGACGTCTTGGCCGTGTCTCCCGAAAATCCGTACGAATCGACATTTAGGGATGCGGCACTAAACGCGTTCACATTCCGCGACCCCGACCCGGCTCAAACAGATGCGATATTCGAGCGGATGGTCGAGGGCGTGTCGTCGGGGCGGTTCAGAATACCGGAGGCGGTCAGAAGTGGACAGACCGAACTTGAAGCGCTTTTGAGGTGAACAACCCCCACACCAATTTTGGCATTATGGGTTTGGTGTGTTTTTTACCACAGCTTTTCAAGGGATATCGTTATAGGCAGAAAACTGAATTGGCGCGTACCCCATGTGCATTACACGATGCCAAATTTGGTGTAGGGGGTACAATGATATGCATATGACATTTATACAATCCACCCTACGCCGCGCATACCTCTTTATACTCCCGCTTGCCGTTCCCGGTCTTGCGTATGCCGCCGCCAGTACCGACGGAAAGCTGGACAATCCGCTTCGTGCAGAGACCCTAACGGCATTCCTTGCCGACCTTCTGTCGCTGGTCGCGCAAATTGCCTTTCCGATTATTGTCCTTTTTATCGTGTACGTGGGGTTTCGCTTCGTCCAACATTCGGCAACCGGGGATGCTGAAGGCCTGAAAGAGGACCGGAAATATTTATTCTGGGCGATTGTGGGCGCTTTGATTGTGCTTGGCGCGCAGGCGCTCTCAATCGCAATCTGCGGCACCGTACAGCAGTTGGGTTCGGGCATCCGCTGTTAGTTTTCGATGCGCTCTATTTATTTATGGGAACGCTCACTGAAATCATTCTCACACTTACACAGCTGGTGTATGCGACCGTGCCCGTGCTGGTCGCGCTTGCGCTTCTGTTTTTCTTCTGGGGCATGGCGCAGTGGATTCTCAACATGGCGGACACGGAAAAGCATAAAGAGGGGAAACAGCGGATGATCTGGGGATTGGTGGCGCTTTTCGTTATCGGCTCCGTCGGTGGCCTCATCCTCATTCTTCAAAACACTTTTTTCGGCACGGCAGCGCAGTACGGCAATAGTAATTTCGGAAATATCGATGGTACGAACGTTTCGTCTGAGAACATTCTTAATCCACTCGATGGGTCAAGGTTTGATGACATCCCCTCAGGAGGCGAACCGCCAATAGACGGAGGAATAGGCGACAGTTTCAGAATCATCGGAGGCGGAAGCACGGAAACGGCAAGCCAACCGCCGCCAACCAGGTTTGAACCGTACAATATACAGACATGGGGTTGTTTGTTCCGCAATTGTTCGAGGACACGGCACTAAAACCACTATCCACATGGTCGGGTGATGCGCCGCTTTGGCACCCTGGAAATGGTATACTGTCCTGGTACCATTAATTACAAGTACAAATACGTAAAACATTATGACTCTTTTTGGTGTTTTGGACACAGTTGCACGGTTGATCGGTTTCGCAACGCCGATTGTCGTCGCATTGGCGCTTCTCTACTTCTTCTGGGGCTTGGCAACGTACATTCTCAACGCCTCGGACGAGGAGAAAAAGAAGGATGGCAAGAACATCATGATCTGGGGCATTTTAGCCCTCTTCATCATGGTTTCGGTCTGGGGAATCATTAATGTCGTTCGCGACACGTTCAATCTTGATGACAACCAAATCAACGTCCCCGGCATTGAAGCTGACGAGTTTGGCGGCAACACGTTTGGCGGTTAAGATGTGACTCAAGAGGAAAACACGGAAACTCAGGTGAAACCCGCGGACGCGCTTGGAAGACTTCAAGCGCGCACGCGGGTTTCGCGTTTCTGGGCGGTGGTTATTGCCGTTGTCGGCATCTCTCTTCTCGCGTTCTTGATCGGGCTCCTTATCCGCGGGGTGTCGGGGGGTCTTGGTGGTAACGCACCTGATATCCCCAGGGTTGAAATATAACCCCATTAGAAGTCCTTGGCAGAAAAAAATCAGAATTTTTTTCTGCTCGTCCATCCAAGTTTGTTTAAACAACAAACGTCGATTCACGCTATACACACGAAGCGTGGTCGCGGACTTCTAACGGGGTATACTATATCAATATGCAAAATCTCTCCCAATTCATCGCGGGTGTCGTTACCCTTATCATCAACCCGCTTATAGGGCTTTTGTTCGCGCTCGCGCTCGCGTATTTCCTGTGGGGAGCCGCTCAGTTCATACTGAACGCAGGGAGCGAAGAGGGGAGAAAGAAAGGGAAAGACGCGCTCCTGTGGGGCCTCATCGGCATTTTCATCATGGCAAGCGTTTTTGGCATCCT
>Ga0210057_1003901_pt1 | contig 20197 bp, 31 predicted proteins | sample CryGeyCG2114_010_2_FD_183968 | JGI IMG/M metagenome (GOLD analysis project Ga0210057, IMG submission 183968) | Groundwater microbial communities from aquifer - Crystal Geyser CG10_big_fil_rev_8/21/14_0.10 (SPAdes) (version 2) | ecosystem: Environmental > Aquatic > Deep subsurface > Groundwater ...
GGTTTTTAGATAAACCAAAAACGCAAAAGTCTAGTGATAGTAAGTTTTATAAACCAAAACCTTATTCCTTAAACTTTATTAAGAACCCGTGGCTCAGTCTGGCTAGAGCACTCGACTGATAATCGAGAGGTCCCGTGTTCAAATCACGGCGGGTTCATCATTTCAATTAAAATACGGGGGGAAAAGTCTTGTAAGGTTCTCATGTCTTCGGATGTAAGAATAAATGGGAAGTCAAATTCTCGCCTTTCTAAGACTCCTAGTCCCGTGTTCAAATCACGGCGGTCCACTTTTATTTTTTAAAGAATTTATTCGACAATAGCGCCTTCATCAATTTCGCCATCTACAGTTAAAAGTTTAACATTACCTTTATCGTCTTCTGCAGCTAATAACATTCCATTACTTTCAATACCTCTTAGCTTAGCAGGTTGCAAGTTAGTTAAAATTACAACTTTTTTGCCTTCAAGTTCATCAACTTTATAGTGTTTAGAAATGCCAGCAACAATTTGCCTTTCTTCTCCACCAAGATCTACTTTTAATACATAAAGTTTGTCTGCGTTTGGATGTGGTTCTGCTTTTACAACTTTACCAATCTTAAATTTCATTTTTTTCCAATCATCAAAAGATACCATTTCAACTTCCTCCTTAGATTCTTCTACTTCTTCAATTTTTTCAAAAAGTATTTCTGATTTAGGTACTTTGTTTTGTCCTAATTTCCCAAATTCTAAATCATTTAATGTTAATTCATTTTTAATTCCTAACTGTAAGGCAATTTTTTCAGCTGTCGTAGGCAAAAATGGTTTTAGCAAGATAGAAATCATTTTTAAAGCTTCAGCAAGATTATAAATTACAACTTTTAATTCCTCTTTATTATCTTTGGCAAGTTCCCAAGGCTTATTGTCATTGATATATTTGTTACAAACATTAATGAACTTCCATATTTCTTCTAAAGCACTATGAATTTCATAATTTTCCATATATTCTTCAATTTTTTTCAAATTTAATTCTTCTAATAATTCATCTTTAGTCTTCTCAGGAATTTTTCCATTAAAATATTTTTCAATCATTATAGTAGTTCTTCTTACTAAGTTACCTAAATCATTTGCAAGTTCATTATTATGTCTTGCAATTAATGCTTTCTTAGAAAAGTTTCCATCATTTCCAAAAGGAATTTCTCTTATTAGGAAATATCTTATTGAATCAACATCAAATTCTTTTACAATTTCCATAGCATCAACAACATTGCCTAAAGACTTGCTCATTTTTTTTCCATCTTCAGCATTGATGAACCCATGGACAAAAACATTTTTAGGAAGCTTGTAACCAGCACTCATAAGCATACTAAGCCATATGACGCTATGGTGCCAAAGAATATCGTGTCCAATTAAATGTAAATCTACTGGATAAAATTTTTTATCTGCTCCGCTCAAATAATTCAGCAAAGCATCAAACCAAACATAAGTATATTGTTTATCGTCGAAAGGCAAAGGAATTCCCCATTCGAATGAAGAACGTGAAATGCTCAAATCCCTAACTCCTTCATTCATTCTATTCATAATAAATTTATTCCAATGCTTTGGCATAGCATATCCTTTTGCAAGATAATTTTCAACTTTCTTTTGATACTTGCTCATCCTGAAGAAATAACTTTCTTCTTTCATATGCTCACAAGGCTTGTGGTGGTGTGGACAATTTATCCCGTCTCCAAGTTCGCTTTCAGTATAATAAGTTTCACAATCAACGCAATACAATCCTTCATACGTTCCCTTATAGATATCTCCCTTCTTGTAAACTTCTTGTAAAACTTCTTGACAGAATTTTATATGGTCTTTACTAGTTGTTCTGATAAAATTATCATAAGAAATATTATATTTTTCACACAATTCAAGGAAATGTTTTGACATTTTGTCGACATATTCCTGCGGCTTCAATTTTTCCTTTTCAGCCAGTCTTTGGATTTTTAACCCATGCTCATCCATTCCTGTTTGAAAAAACACATTTTCCTTGCCTAAATAAAGCCTGAACCATCTGGCTAAGACATCAGCACAGATTTTCTCATAAGCATGACCGGCGTGGGCTTTGCCTGAAGGATAATCTATGGCAGTAGTAATGTAAAACTTTTTTCTTTTAGTCATATTCTATACATTATAACCATAAACATTTATAAATTTATGGCAAATTATTTATATTCTATTATAACTTAAAACTACTCATGGACTATTCCGAACTATTCCTTAGTTTAAGAGAACCTGAAAAGCAAACTTTATCTGAATCAATTTATCTTAATGCAAAACTTCTTTACAAGTTAGCTGAAGAGGGCTTTTCAAAAAATTACAAACCATTATTGACAGACGATTATTATCCAGAAGAAAGAATTGTTAAATGGTTAGATGTTTTGTCTCAAACTCCAGGTTATAAATGGTTTAAGGGGAGATTTCGTCCTGCATTACATGATATATCAAACATTCCTGAAGATGGATCATTATTAGTTTCAAATCATAATTCTCTTTTTATTGGAGATGTTGCGCCTATTTATTTAGGCATGTATGAAAAAAGAAGAAGAGTTGTTTATGGTTTAGGCCACAATCTTTTGAAGGATAGTGACTTTATGAAATCTGTTGGTGGCACACACGGAAGAAAAGTTACTGCAATAAAATTATTAGATGAAGATAAATATGCATTAGTTTGTCCTGAAGGTGCATTAGGTGCAGGACGTTCAAAGCTTCACGCTTATCATGTTCGTCCAATTGAAGGATTTTCATATGATGGATTGGGTTATCTTAAGGTTGCTTATAGATCAAACAAACCAATAATTCCAATTGGTTCAGTAGGAGGAGAAGAAACCTCTTTAGTGTTAGCAAACATTAAACCTGAAATAAATTTCTTATTCAATACATTAGAAGATAAACTAAATATTTCTCAAACATTTTTAGGCAATCTTTGTTTAGATTTAATTAAAGGTACAAAATTAGTTCCTTTATTATTAGCTCCTCCATTGCCTCTAAAAATTGACGCTTACGTCGGAAAACCTATAGAAATAAAAGATTTTGTTGATGAAAGGGAACGTCAAATAGATTATTATAAGGCAAATATGTACATCATGAATGAAATTCAAAAATTAATAGACAAAGGATTAGAAAAAAGAAGTACTTTGTTACTGAAATTTTATCAGAATTTAAGAAAATTATCAATAATGGTTGATGCTAAAGATAATATTTTCTAACCACAAAAGATTTATAAATCAAAAGAAATTAGGCATATACAATGGAAGGGGAAGATAACTTTAAGATTGATGATGTTATTAAACGCTTGAGGAAATATACTAATCACAAGCATATAAGGATAACTGAAAGAGGCAATTCAGCAATTTTTGTTGCATTGGCAATAGCTAAAAAAGTTAATCCGAGAACACATTTATTGATTCCAGATCAAGGTGGATGGTATTCTTACAAAAAATATCCTCAATTCTTTAATTTCACAACAAAAGAAATTAAAACTGATTATGGAGTTATTGATTTAGAATATTTGAAAGAAAACATTGAAAATTCTTCAGCATTCATTTTCACATCTTTTGCAGGTTATTTTGCAGAACAACCATTAAAACAAATAGCAAAAATATGTAAAAAAAACGATTGTTTAGTTATTGAAGATGCTTCTGGTGCCGTTGGTGACTCAAAATTATGTAATGGTAAATATTCTGATATTATTGTAGGCTCATTTGGAAGATGGAAACCTATAAATTATGGTTATGGTGGTTTTATTTCAGTAAACAAACCAGAATATTATGATAGGGTAAAAGAGGCTTTATCTATGATTAAAGTTCATCCCGTTTTTTATAAAGAAATCCTTCCTTTTTTGAACAATAAAAAATTAAAGAAAATTTTGGCAAAGGCAGAAACCATAAAAAAAGATCTTAAAAAATTTGAAGTTTTACATAAAGATAAACGTGGTTTAAATGTTGTTGTAAAATTCAATCCTGATGTTGTAGAGTATTGTCAAAAAAACAATCTTCCTTATATCCTTTGTCCAAATTATATTAGGGTTAATGAAAAAGCAATCTCTATTGAAGTTAAGAGATTAGACCTATGAAAAAAAGAAATCAATCTGGAAAAAGATTCATAAGTTTTATAGGTAAGACTCTTTATGCAACATTTAACATTTTTGTTGCTATAGGGAAAACTTTGACTATAGATTTAACAAAAAATATACATTTATATTTCATAATGGCAATTGACAAACAAGAACGTGAAAAAATAAGACGCAAACTTGATGTTGAAAAAAATCAAGAACTTATTGATGATAGATTAAAAAGAATAGAAAGACTAGTTTATGCAGTTTATAATGATGCAACTTATGCAAAAAGAAATGAAGGCAAATACGACTTGAAAGAATTGAAAAAGGAAACTGAAAAATGAATACCATAAAAAAAATCTTCGAGGGGAAAGTTGACGAATTAGTGCATAATAAATTCACTCGTTATGGTAAGGGTGAGTATGAAAGATTCTTAATTGAAATAAGAAAAGGTAAAGATCTTAAAATAAAAACATCATGGGATTGGTCAAACGATTTATTTGAATACATTGCAAATAATGTTAAAGAAGAAGTTGATTTAACTGGCAAAATTGTTGCTAATAGGGACTTTGAATCTGAAATACCTTGTGAAGTTTCAAACTATTCTAAACGTGGAAAACTTTTTACTGCTGAATTTAAAACAAATGTTTCTCCTGAAATTTTAAAAGAGATGTATGAAAAATTCAAATTAAATTTTATTTTATTAAAAGTTAAATCTTCAAAATTTAAAATGAGTAGTGGGTCTTCATTGCCAAAACCTGGAGGTAAAATAAAAGAAAATTTCTGTTCTGCAACTTTACCTTTAGAATTTTTAGATGAGTTTGTTTGGGAAGTTCCTGACTTCAAAGTTTTAAAAATAAGACATCAATTTAACATTACAGAAATTATTGTTCCTGAAGAGTTCAAGAAAGATCCTGCAAAAGCCCGTCTAGAATCTAGAAGAAAAGGGACAATAAAAAGAGTAATTGATGTTGATGGTAAAGAACAAGTTAAAGAAATAAATTTTGAGGTTTAATCATCTCGTTGCTTCTTTTATATCTTTTCCACTTATAGTTTTTCTTCCTGCATGTTTAGCCAATCGAATTGCTCTTTCTCCTAATTCTTCAGCAAATTCTTCTAAAACTTCTACCATTTTATCTTTTGCTGATGCAGAAACTCTTTCTGCTCCAGCCTTCTTCAATAGCTTTTCCATGGCTGCTGCAGGTAAAATTGATTTTGATTTTCCCATATTGAATCTCCTTAATTTAACTAATATTTAATCAAATATGCTCTATATATAAATCTTTCTTAAAAAAAACAATAATCTATAATAAAATCTAATAAATAAGGTTAAATTAGACTTTATTTGTTAAACATAGCTCAATATTAACAAGAAGTTACCTCTTCTTAGTCGGAAGCTAATACGAAAAGTTTATAAATCGTGTCAAATTTCTTCAAAGAAACGAATAAACAAAATGAATTCAAAGAAATTCATTTAATACGCAAAATAAAGCCGCTTATCATTCTTATAGGCGACTGCAGATTTGACGTCTTAAAATCTGCTGCTTCGAAAGAAGCATTAATAAAATTAACGGCTCTGAGAGAGTCTAATATGTCACAATGGGTGGATCAAACAATATGCACAAACCCCGTAGGGGTAGTATGCAATTTTGGCCTCATAAGAGAGCCAAAAGAGCTTATGCTAGAGTAAGGTCTTGGATAAATAGATCTGATGAAATTAAATTATTAGGTTTCCCTGGATATAAGGCTGGAATGTCACATGTTCTTATGCAAGATCCTAATCCAAATTCTCATACAAAGGGTATGACACTTCAAGTGCCAGTTACTGTTATTGAATGTCCACCATTAAAATTATATTCTATTAGATATTATCAACAAGGAACTTATGGTATTGAACTTGCTGGAGAAGTATTTTCAAAAAAATACGAAAAGCAATTATCAAGAAAATTTAAACCAACAAAAAAAGATGGTAAAGAACCAGAAGTTTATGATGATGTTAGAGTTGTTGTTTATACTCAGCCTTCAAAAACTGGTATTGGTAAAAAGAAACCAGAAATCATGGAGTTAGGTATTGGTGGTAAAAATCCTCAAGAAAAAGCTAATTTTGCTAAATCTTTGATGGATAAAGAAATAAAACTTTCTGACGTATTCAAGGAAGGTGCATTAGTTGATATTCATTCTGTAACTAAAGGAAAAGGATTCTCAGGAACTGTAAAGAAGTTTGGTGTTAAAAGACTACAACATAAATCTGAGAAAAAGAAAAGAGGTATTGGTTGCCTTGGATCTTGGACACCTAAAAAAGTACAGTTTACTGTTGCTCAAGCAGGTAAGTTTGGTTATCATTTAAGAACAGAATATAACAAATTAACATTAAAGATGAGTGAAAATCCAGAAGAAATTAATCCAAAAGGTGGATTTATTAGATATGGTAATGTTAAGAACGATTTTATTTTAATTAAAGGATCAGTACCAGGTCCAAATAAAAGATTAATTACAATCACAGAACCTATGAGGCTTTCTAAGAAATTTAAACCAATTCAGCCTCAAATATCATATATAAGTAAGGAATCTAAGCAAAAATGAAAGCAGATGTATTAAGTTTGGATGGAAAGAAACTGAAACAAATTGATTTACCTAGTCAATTTGAAGAAGATTACAGACCTGACTTAATTAAGAGAGCAGTTCTTGTTATTCAATCTAATAAAAGACAAAAGTATGGTGCAAAACCAGATGCAGGTTTCAGACATTCTTCAAAATTATCTAGGAGAAGGAGAAAATATAGAGGTGGATATGGTACTGGTAGATCAAGAATTCCAAGAAAAGTTATGACTAGAAGAGGTACTCAATTTAATTATGTTGGTGCAACTGTTGCAAGCACAGTTGGTGGAAGAAGAGCTCATCCTCCAAAAGCTGAAAAGGAATGGAGCTTAAAAATTAACATTAAAGAAAGAAGAAAAGCATTAAGGTCTGCAATTGCAGCTACATTAAACAAAATTCTAATCAAAGCAAGAGGTCATAGATCAGAAGAACCATTAGTTGTTGAATCTAAGATAGAAGATTTAAAGAAAACTAAAGATGTTGAAATTGTTTTAGAAAAATTAGGTCTTAGTAACGAATTAGAAAGGACAAAAGAAAAGAAAGTTAGGGCTGGAAGAGGTAAAAGCAGAGGAAGAAAATACAGAAAAAAAACAGGTCCATTATTAGTTGTTTCAAACAAATGTTCATTACAAAACGCAGCATTAAACATATCTGGTGTTGATATTGCTATTGTTGATTCATTAAATACTGAATTGTTAGCTCCAGGAACTCATCCAGGAAGATTAACAGTTTGGTCAGAAAAGGCAATTGAAAGATTAGGAAAAGAAAAACTTTTTACTAATGAAGCTGTTAAGCCTGTTAAAGAGGTTAAAGCTGTTAAGCCTGTTAAAGAGGTTAAAGCTGTTAAGCCTGTTAAGGGGGCTAAAAAACAATGATAGATTACTCTGCTATAATAAAATACCCATTAGCTACAGAAAAAGCTGTAAGAATAATGGAAATGGAGAACAAATTAGTTTTTATAGTAGATAGGAAAGCTAAAAAACCTGAAATTAAAAAGGCTGTAGAAGAGATATTCAAAGTAAAAGTAACAAACGTTAATACTTTAATTTTACCTTCAGGTAAAAAGAAAGCTTACGTTACTTTAAGCACAGACACTCCTGCAAGGGATGTTGCAACACAATTAGGATTATTATAAAATGGGTAAAAGACTAATAACTCAAAGACGTGGAAGAGGCACACATACCTACAAGGCTCCTAGTCACAGGTATAAAGGTCAAATTAAACACAGAAAATATGATGAGTTAGAAAGGACAGGGGTAGTTTTCGGTAAAATTGTAGACTTTATTCATTGTCCAGGTCATAATGCTCCATTAGCAACAATAGAATTTGAAAATAGGGAAAAAATTTTGATTGCAGCTCCTGAAAAAGTAAAGGTAAACGATATTATTGCTTCAGGTAGTTCAGCACCAGTTCAAGTTGGTAATACATTACCTTTAAAAAATATTCCAGAAGGTGCAATGGTTTATAATATTGAATCAAATCCAGGGGATGGTGGGAAATTTGTTAAATCATCAGGTGCAAGTGCAAAGATTATGACAAAGAAAGATAATAAAATTACAATCATGCTTCCATCAAAGAAAACAAAACAATTAAACGGTGAATGTCGTGCAACAATTGGTGTTGTTGCTGGTGGCGGAAGAAAAGAAAAACCATTCTTGAAAGCAGGTAAGAAAATGCATGCTATGAGAGCAAGGAATAAGTTATATCCAAAAACATCTGGAGTAGCTATGAATGCTGTAGATCATCCATTCGGTTCTGGTAGGGGAAGACACATAGGTAAACCTAAGACAGCTCCAAGATGGGCTCCTGCTGGTAGAAATGTTGGTTTAATAAAAGCTAGAAAAACAGGTAGAGGTAAATAAAAATGGCAAAGAAAGAATTTTTTTACAGAGGAAAAAAGCTTGAAGAAATACAAGCTATGAGCCTTAATGACTTTGCAGAGCTTTTACCTGCAAGATCACGTAGATCTATTAAGAGAGGATTTACAGATTCACAAAAAAAATTATTAGAACAAATTAAAAAATTTAAAGCTGGTAAAAGAAAAAGACCAGTTAAAACACATTGTAGGAATATGTTAATTATTCCAGATATGGTGGGTTTAATGATTCATGTTCATAACGGAAAAACATTTGTTGCTATAGAAATCCAAGCAGAAATGGTTGGACATTATTTAGGTGAATTTGTTCAAACAAGGAACAGAGTAGCACACAGCGCTCCTGGTGTTGGTGCAACAAGATCTAGTTCAGCGGTATCAGTGAAATAAAATGACTAACGAACACACAGCAAAGGTAACTGGAAGAGAACTTTCAATTTCAACAAAACATTGCATCGAGATAGGCAATCTGATTAGAGGAAAGTCTGTTAAGAGAGTAAAAGCAATACTTGAAGGAGTTATTGATAAAAAAGTTGCTGTTCCAATGAAGTTATTTAATTTTGATACAGGTCATAAGCGTGGTGCAATTGGTCCTGGAAGATATCCTGAAAATGCATCCAAAGAAATTTTGGCATTAATCAAATCTGCTGAAATGAATGCACAAAATAAAGGTCTAAACACCGATGCACTTTATCTTAAAGTTTATATTGCAAACAAAGGATCATCTCAATGGCGTTTTGGAAGACAAAGAAGGAGACAAGCTAAGAGAACAAACTTAGAGATGGTTCTTGAAGAAAGAGAATCTATTGTAAAGAAAGAAACTCCAAAAAAAGCAGTTACTCCTAAAGAAGTTCCTAAAGTAGAAACTCCAAAAAAAACAGTTACTCCTAAAGAAGTTCCTAAAGTAGAAACTCCAAAAAAAACAGTTACTCCTAAAGAAGTTCCTAAAGTAGAAACTCCAAAAGAAGAAAAGAAGGTTGAAGAAAAATGATTGAAAGAAAATTTGTATCAGAAAAGATGAGAGAACTTCTAGTTCAGAGTTTTATGGCTAAAGAATTAGGAAAAGGGAAATATAGTTACTTTGAAATAAAGAAAACTCCTCTTGGTGAAAAAATCATAATTTATACTTCCAGACCAGGTTTAATCGTAGGTAAAAAGGGAGAAAATATTAAACACCTTACTCAAATATTAAAATCAAAATTCAAAATGGAAAATCCTCAAATTGAGGTTTCAGAAGTTTATAAACCAGATTTAGATGCTAAAACTGTAGCAGAACAAATTGTAAACACATTAGAAAGGTTTGGTCCAAAAAGATTTAAGGCTGTAGGTTACAGAAGTCTTCAAAGGATTATGGATGCTGGGGCTATGGGGGCTGAGATTGTTATTAGTGGAAGAGGAGTTCCAAGTAGTAGGGCAAAATCATGGCGTTTCTATGCAGGTTATTTGAAAAAGTCTGGTGATATTGCACAATCAGAAGTTATCAAAGGCGAATGTGTTGCAAACTTAAAATCAGGTTCAATTGGTATTAAAGTTAGCATTATGCATCCTGATATAGTATTGCCTGATAAGATTGAGATTTATGAGGTTAAAGCTCCAACTACTGAGATAATGGTTGAAGAAATTTCAGAAGAAGAAACTAAAGAAGTTCCTAAAGAAGAAGCTAAAGAAAAATCAGTAAAGAAAAAAACTATTAAGAAAAAAGCTCCTAAAAAAGAAGTAGTTAAAAAAGCTCCTAAAAAAGAAGTAGTTAAAAAAGCTCCTAAAAAAGAAGTAGTTAAGGAAGCTCCTAAAAAAGAAGTAGTTAAAAAGACCCCTAAAAAAGAAGTAGTTAAGGAAGTTCCTAAGGAAGAAGTTAAGGAAGCTCCTAAGGAAGTAGTTAAGGAAGTTCCTAAGGAAGTAGTTAAGGAAGTTCCTAAGGAAGTAGTTAAGGAAGTTCCTAAGGAAGTAGTTAAGGAAGAGAAATTAGAAAATGACGAAAATAAAAGCTAGAGATTTGAGAAAACTAAGTAAAGAAGAACTTAGTGCAAAATTATTAGATTTGAGAAAAGATTTAATTAAAGTAAATGCTCAAAGGTCCACAGGTACTGCAATAGAAAATCCAGGAAGAATCAAACAAGTTAGGAAAACTATAGCAAGAATACTTACAATTATTAACGAAAAGCCTACAAAGGCTGAACCAGTTAAGGTTGAACCAGTTAAAACTAAAAAATTAAAACCGAAAAAGGAGGCTTCGGAAAATCAATGAGTGAAATATGCTCTAAGTGTGGATTGCCTAAAGACTTATGTGTTTGTGAAACCATAGCTAAAGAAGAGCAAAAAATCATTGTTAGCACAGAAAAACGAAAATTCGGCAAGATAACAACTTTGGTCCAAGGGATAGATACAAAAAACATTGATATCAAAGACCTTGCAAAAAAACTTAAATCAAAGTTGGCTTGTGGTGGAACTGCCAAGGGTGGAGTTATTGAACTTCAAGGCAATCATGCTGCACGTGTCAAAGATTATCTTGTTACGTTCGGATTTCCCGCTTCAACGATAACGACAAAGGAAAATAGTCGATAATGGCAATAAAACCAAAGGATATAATCAAACATGAATTCATTGGTCGTGAAATAGTGATTGTCAAATCAACTAACACAAGCCTTGTAGGATTGAAAGGCATTGTTGTTGATGAGACAAAAAACACTTTAACAATCGATGAAAAAGGAACCTTTAAAAAGGTCCTTAAATCACAGGTAACATTTACAATAGAATTTCAAGGAAAAATACTTGAAGTTAACGGTCAAGAATTGGTCGCAAGGCCTGAAGATCGTATCAAAAGGAGATAAAAATGGCAAAGAAAGAAACAAAAGCGAGGAACATTGGTCTAGATATAAAAGCACCTAAAGAAGAATGTAACGATCCTCATTGTGCATTCCATGGTAATGTTGGACCTAGAGGAAGAATCTTTGTTGGAACTGTAATAAAGCAGGACATTAATAAAACTATTACAATAGAATGGCCAAGAACAAATTATATTTACAAATATGAAAGGTTTGAAAAAAGGAGAAGTAGAGTAAGGGCTCATAATCCACCTTGTTTGAATGTTAAAATTGGAGATAAGGTTAAGATTGTTGAAACAAGACCTATTTCAAAAACAAAAAATTTTGTAGTTGTTGAGAAGGTAGAATAAAAATGAAACCAATAAAAGCAAGCACAACAAGATCACTTCCTGTTGGAACTGTGATGCAATCATGTGACAACTCTGGAGCTAAGTTAGTTAGGATAATTGGAGTTAAAGGTCACAAAACAGTTAAACGTAGATTGTCTGCTGCTGGTGTTGGTTCTTTAGTTACAGTTTCTGTTATTAAAGGTAGGGCTGATGTTAGAAAACAAGTCATGCCTGCTGTAATTGTTAGGCAAAAAAAAGAATATAGAAGACCTGATGGAACAAGAATAAAATTTGAAGATAATGCTGTAGTAATACTTAAGGATGATAAGGGTGGTACACCTAAAGGTACAATCTTTAAAGGTGCTATAGCTAAAGAGGCTGCAGAAAGATGGCCTGGAATTGCAAAAGTTGCAAGTATTGTGGTATAAAAATGAAAAATGCATTATCAAGTTCATGGAATAGAAGCGTTCAACCTAGAAAGCAAAGAAAATACACACATAACGCATCTTTGCATACAAAGAATAAACTTAATTTAACTTCATCTTTATCAAAAGAATTGAAACTACAACATAATAAAAGAAACATGACTTTGAAAAAAGGTGACACAATTAAAATCTTACGTGGTCAATTTAAAGGTAAAACTGGTAAAATTGAAAGGGTAAATACTGATGCAGGAAAAATTTATATTGAAGGTATTGAAAACATAAAAAAAGATGGTACAAAATCCCCTTATCCATTAAAAGCATCAAATATTATGATTACTGAATTAAACCTTGATGATAAAAAGAGAAAAAAGTCTTTAGAAAGAAAGACAGTTAAGAAGGAGAATTAAAATGGTTAAACAACATTTATCAAGATTGGCAGCACCAAGGAGCTGGCCTGTAAAGAGAAAAGGTATAAAGTTCATATCTAGACCTAGTCCTGGTCCTCATAGCATGAATAATTCAATGCCAATTAATTTAATACTTAGAGATTTACTAAAAATTACAAAAACTACAAATGAAACAAAAAAGATTTTACATAATAAAGAAGTTTTAGTTGATAAAAAAATAAGAAAAGATCCAAACTTCCCAGTAGGAATTTTTGACGTAATTGAAATGCCTAAAATAAAATTATCATACAGGTTAGTTTATGCAAAAACTGGAAAAATAATGGTTAAGCAAATTGATGCAAAAGAATCTAATATCAAACCATGTAAAATAATCAATAAAACTATTTTGAAGAAAGGTAAAGTTCAATTAAATTTAGATGATGGTTCAAACCTTTTGATTGACAAAGATAAATATAAAGTAAATGATACAGTTGTAATTTTACTTGACAAGAGAGAAATTAAAGAACATTTGCCTTTTGATAAAGGTGCTTTGATTTACATTAAGGGTGGAAAAAAGATTGCTGCACTTGCAAAATTACAAAGTATTAAGCCTGGAGAAGGTCTTCAACCAGATAATATCATATTTAAAATTAAAGATGGTGAGTTTGAAACAAGAAAGGATTATGCTATGGTTGTCGGAAAAGATAAACCAGTGATTGCATTAGATGAATAAAAATGAACGCAATGAAAGAAATTAGGGTTGAAAAAGTAACTTTAAATATTGGTACAGGTAAGCCTGGGCCAGAACTAGAGAAAGCTTTAAAATTACTTAAGGATCTTTCAGGTAAAAAACCTGTTGAAACAAAAACAACAAAAAGGATTCCAACCTGGAGTTTAAGGCCTGGTTTAGCTATTGGTGCTAAAGTAACATTAAGAGGCAAAGCTGCTGAAGAACTTTTAGGAAGATTATTAGAATCTATTGATAATCAATTAACAAAGAAAAAATTTGATAATGAAGGAAATTTTTCATTTGGAATAAAAGAATATATCGATATTCCTGGAACAACATATAATATGGAGATAGGTATAATTGGTTTAGAAGTAGCTGTTACACTTTCACGTCCTGGTTTCAGAATAAAAAATAGAAATATTCGTAAGAAAAAAATTCCAAGAAGACACAGAATACCAAAAGAAGATGCAATGAACTTTGTAAAAGAAAAATTCAAAGTTAATTTTGAAGGTGAATAATCATGACAGCAGGAAGTTATAAAAAAGTATTCAATCAATTGAAAAACAAGCCTGTTAAACTAAAAAAGTTTAAGAAGCACAATACTCCAAGGGAAAGACCATCTGGAGTAAATACAAAACCATGTAAATTATGTGGGAGAGTTGGTGGTCATATTCAAACATATGGTATTGGTTTGTGTAGGCAATGTTTCAGAAAGAATGCTACTAAAATCGGATTCAAAAAATATCATTAAGGAGAAAAAATAAAATGGCAATGAATGATACTTTAGCAGTGGCCTTGTCAAATCTGCTTAACGCAGAGAGGATAGGTAGAAAGGATTGTCTAGTCCATCCTATTTCAAAAGTAACAAAAGCCGTGCTTGATATAATGAATAAAGAAGGTTACATTGGCTCTTATGAAGAAACTGATGATGGTAAAGGTGGAATATTAAAAATCAATTTGCTTGGAGCAGTTAATAAATGTGGTGTAGTTAAACCAAGATTTTCAGTAAAAAAAGAAGGTTATGAAAAATTTGAAAAAAGATATTTACCAGCTCAAGACTTTGGATTAATTATAGTTTCAACTCCAAAGGGTATAATGACCCACATGGAAGCAAAAGAAAAAGGTTTAGGGGGTAGGCTATTAGCTTACATATATTAAAATGATTTTAGAAGAAAGATTGATAAAAAGGATTGAAATCCCTGAAGGTGTCCAATTTGAACTAGGTGAAACTGTAGTTGCAAAAGGACCTAAGGGGGAAGTAAATAAACAATTAGATCATCCTTCTATCAAAATTACTTTAGAAAATAATCAAGTAGTAATCAAACCTATCAAATTAACAAAAAAAGAAAAAACATTAGTTAACACATTTACTGCTCACATAAAAAATATGATTAAAGGTGTAACTGAAGGATTTATATTCAAATTAAAAATTTGTTCAGGTCACTTCCCAATGAGTGTTAATGTTAATGGTAACCAAGTTATTGTTAAAAATTTCCTTGGAGAAAAAGTCCCAAGAGTAGCAAGGATTATGCCTGAAACAAAAGTTGAAATAAATAGTGATGAAATTTTAGTGTCTAGTCTAAATAAAGAATTTGCTGGACAAACAGCAGCAAACATTGAACAATCAACAAGAATCACAAACAAATGTAAAACAAGATTCCAAGATGGTATCTGGATTACAGAAAAAGCAGGAAGGGTAATGTAAAATGGATAAACTGGAATTAAGGAAAGCAATCAAGAGCAAGAAACCAAATTTCCTTAGACAGGATGCTCATGTAAAATCAAAACTTAAAAATAAATGGAGACAACCGCAAGGTCTTCATTCAAAGATGAGAAAAAAATTAAATAGTTATAGAAAAATGCCTTCAACAGGATATAGTTCCCCGAGGGAAGTTCGTGGTTTAGATAAATCTGGTTTAAATCCTGTAAGGGTTTTAAGCTTAAATGATTTTGAAAATCTAGACATAAAAAAAGATGGGATATTAATTGGAAGGGTTGGGAAGAAAAAAAGATTAGAGTTACTAAAAAAATCAATTGAACTCAAATTCAAAGTTCTTAATGTTAAGGACGTTCAAGAATTCATTTCAAAAGTTGAAGAAGAAATGAAGAAAAAGAAAGATGTTATTAAATCCAGAGAAGATAAAAAGAAAAAATCCAAAGCTGAAGCATTAAAGAAAGCAGAGGAAAAGAAAAAAGAAGAAAAAACTAAAGATGAATCTCCAGAAGATAACGTCGCAGCAAAAGAAAAAGTTGAGAAAAGAAAAGTATTAGAGGGCAAAAATGAAACTTACTAGTCAAAAAAGGATTGCAGCCCAACTATTAAAAGTTGGTGTAAACAAAGTTTGGTTTGATCCTGATAGATTAGAAGAAATTAAAGAATCTATTACTAAAGCAGATATTAGGGGCTTAATTTCAGATTTAGCAATTCAAGCTAAACCATATAAAGGTATTTCAAGTTTTAGATCAAGAAAAATTAAAGAACAAAAAAGAAAAGGTAGACAAAAAGGTGAAGGTTCTAAAAAAGGAACAAAAAAAGCTAGACTACCTAAGAAAGAAGCATGGATGGCTAAAGTAAGAACACAAAGAAATTTCATTAAAGAATTAAAGAGTAAAGATCTTGTTGAAGTAAGTACATATAGGTCATTATATTCAAAAGTTAAAGGTGGCTTCTTTAGAAGTCGTAGACACATTAAAATGTTTTTAACAGAAAAAGGATTATTTAAACAAAACAATGGGAAGCAATAAAACACAACTGGTACCTTTTAAAAGGAAAAGGGATGGTAAAACTGATTATAAGAAAAGGCTTAAATTATTATCTTCAAAAAAGCCAAGACTAGTAATCAGAAAATCATTGAAAAACCTTTCAGTTCAAATTATCGAATACGATCCAAAGGGTGATAAAATCAATGTTAGTGCACACAGTAGAGAACTGATCAAGAGAGGATGGAAAGGCTATAGAAGAAACCTTCCAGCTGCATATCTTGTAGGTTTGTTATGTGGCACTAGAGCAAAAAAGAATGGCATTAAAGAAGCAGTTTTAGATTTAGGACTTTATCCATCGGTAAAAGGTTCAATTTTATATGCTGCACTTAAAGGTGTTCTTGATGCAGGTGTAAAAGTGCCTCATTCAGAGGAAATATTACCTCCTGAAGAAAGATTAGTAGGTGCTCATACCAAAAATCCTGACGAGGCTAAAAATAACTTTGATTTAATTAAAGAAAAAATATTAAAGGCTGAAAAATGAAAAAGAAACAAGGTAATAAATCACAGGAAGAAAGTGGAATCAGAACAGCAAAAGTTTTTGATATATCTGCTTGGCAACCTAAAACAGAATTAGGTAAAAAAGTTAAAGCAGGGGAAATCACAAATATAGATCAAATTTTGGATAAAGGTATCAGAATACTTGAAGCAGAAATTGTTGACGCTTTAGTTCCAGATTTAGAATCTGATTTATTGTCTATTGGTAGGTCAAAAGGTAAATTTGGTGGTGGGAAGAAAAGTATTTGGAGACAAACACAAAAGAAAAGTAAGGAAGGAAACAAACCATCTTTTGCAACAATGGCTATTGTAGGTAATAAAAATGGTTATATTGGGATGGGTGTAGGTAAAGCAAAAGAAACAATGCCTGCAAGGGAAAAAGCTGTAAGAAGAGCTAAATTAAATTTGATTAAAATCAGACGTGGTTGTGGATCATGGGATTGTGGTTGTGGAGAATCTCATTCAGTTCCATTTTCATCAGAAGGGAAATGTGGTTCAGTTATTGTAAGGATTCTTCCTGCACCTAAAGGTTCAAATTTAATACTTAATGAAGAGTGTAAAAAAATATTAAACTTAGCTGGAATTAAAGATGTATATTCAAAAACAAAAGGTAAAACAAGCACAAAAATAAATTTGCTTAAGGCTTGTTTTGAATCACTTAAAGAATTATCAAAAATAAAAGTTAAAGCAGATTCTGCAAAGAGAGTTGGTTTAACTGGAGTTAACAAATGAAAAATAGAATAGCTATTGTCAGGATTACGGGGAATGTTAATTTAAAGAAAGAAATTAAAGATACTTTCCAAATGTTAAAACTTTATAACAAAAACACTTGTATAGTTATCCCTACTACTCCATCAATGTTAGGAATGCTTAACAAAATTAAAGATTTCATAACTTGGGGTGAAATTGATGAAGCTACTTTCAAAGAAATGTTACTTAAACGTGGAAAACTTCCAGCAAAAGGAAATTTCTCAGAAGAATATTTAAAATCACAAATTAAATTATCAGTTGATGATTTTGTAAAACAATACTTTGAGTCTAAAAAAGAACTTAAAGATATTCCTGGATTAAAACCCTTTTTTAAATTAAGTCCTCCTGTAAAAGGATTTGAAAGAAAAGGTACAAAAAAACCATTCAGTATGGGTGGTGCTTTAGGTTACAGGAAAGATAAAATTAATGAATTAATTAAAAGGATGATTTAAATGACAGTCAACAAAAGAAAAAAAGTTTCAAGGTATAGAGGTTCTTGTACTCATGGAGGCGGTTCTATGAAAAAACGTAGAGGATCAGGCCATCGTGGTGGTAGAGGTTTAGCTGGTGGAGGAAAGAGAGCAGATCAAAACAAACCTACATTCCTTAAACTTTATGGTAATGATTATTTTGGTAAACATGGTTTTGTAAAAAAGAATCAAAGAGTTATAAAACCAACAACATTATCCTTCCTTAACAAAAAACTTGACCATTTTGTTGAAAAAAATCTGGTTAAGAAAGTAGGTACTACTTACGTTGTTAATCTTCAGGACTTAGGCTTTAATAAAGTTCTTGGAACTGGTAATATAACCAAAAAGCTTAAATTAAGCGCCGACTATGTTTCTAAGAAGGCAATAGAAAAAATCGAAGCTGCTGGTGGTAAAGTGGAGGTTCTTGAAAGCAGCGAAGAATTTGAAGAAGTACCTGAAGGTGAACAGTAATGGGTTTTTATGATGCACTATTAAACTTACCAGAGGTCAAGGGACCAACTCAAAAGAGACTTTCATTTAAAGAAAAGTTAACTTGGACTGGTATAATTCTATTTGCATTTTTCGTACTTTCTTTAATTCCATTATATGGATTAGGAACAAACGCATTACAACAATTTGAACAATTATCTATTCTTTTAGGAGCAAGTTTTGGATCTATTTTATCTTTAGGTATTGGACCATTAGTAACTGCATCCATCGTATTACAATTATTATCAGGTTCAGGAATTTTAAAGATGGATATGACAACTCCTGAAGGTAAGAAAAAATTTCAAGCTTTGTCAAAATTACTTTCAATATTTTTCATTGTATTTGAAGGATTTATTTATGTATTCCTTGGTGGTTTAGCACCTTCATCAACTTTAGTTCCAGGAGCATACACAGTTATGCAATTTGTTTTAGTAGGACAATTGATAGTTGGTGGATTATTAATCATGCTTATGGATGAGCTTCTTCAGAAATGGGGCTTCATCGGTGGTATTAGTTTATTCATTGCAGCAGGAGTATCTCAAGAGATTGTCATAAGGGCATTCTCTCCTATGACTACTGCAGGAACTTTGGCTTTTGGTTCAACTATGGCACCTATAGGTAAAGTTTGGGTATTTTTCCAATCTATTATAGGGAGGACTCCTACTGGTGCAATTTTAGCTTTAAGTTCAATCTTGGCTACAGTTGTAGTATTCATGATGTCTGTTTATGGTCAAGCAATGAAAATAGAAATTCCATTATCATTCGGTAGAATTAGAGGTCATGGTATAAGGTGGCCATTGAATTTCCTTTATACTTCCAACATTCCAGTTATTTTGATTGCAGCCTTATTGGCGAATTTCCAGTTATGGGCCAAATTATTGGAAAGTAAAGGTTGGCCTTTATTAGGTACATTTACGGCCCAAGGATCTCCAGCAACAGGATTTATTACATGGATTTTTCCACCTCAGTTAGTTGAATCTGCGATTACAGGTTCTTTTAGGATGATAGATTTAGCTCATGCAGGAAGTTATATGGGATTTATGATTATAGGTTCAATTGTATTTTCATTCTTCTGGGTTCAAACTTCAGGAATGGATGCTAGAAGTCAAGCAAAACAAATTATGTCTTCTGGTTTACAAATACCTGGTTTCAGAAGAGATGAAAGGATTCTACAGCACGTTCTAAAAAGATACATTACCCCTCTAACAATTATGGGTGGAGCAACCATTGGGCTTTTAGCTGCGTCTGCTGATTTGTTAGGTGCATTAAGTAGAGGTACTGGTATTTTGCTTGCAGTTATGATTATTTACAAGTTATATGAGTCTATTGCAAGAGAACACATGATGGACATGCATCCTAGTTTGAGAAAGATGATGGGTAAATAAACCATAACATATTTAAACTAAAAACCTTTTCTTTTTTACAATGGCACTAGAAGGAATATTTAATCCTACATTAGGTTGGATTCTTGAAACATTACCAAGCCCATGGGGTTTGTTTGTTATAAGTTTTCTACTTACTTTGTTAATTACTTTAGCTTATAAATATATTACAGACCAAGAGCTTATGAAGACTCTTAAGGCTGATATGAAATCTATCCAAGCAGAAGCTAAAGCACTTAAAGACGATCCTAAAGCTGCTATGGCTAAACAGAAAGAAGCTATGGAAAAGAACATGAAATACATGATGCATTCTTTTAAGCCGATGTTATTTACTTTCATACCAATTATTTTAGTATTTGGTTGGTTAAGAGCATATTATGACGGTCAAGGTAATCCTGATGTATTCTTTGGAATAAGCTGGTTATGGTCATACATTATTTTCTCTATAGCTATTAGTTTTGCTGTAAGAAAAGTATTAAAAGTGCATTAACAGTATCTCCGAATAATTTTTTATCACTCTAGAGTTTAGAGAAAAAAAGAAGTAGGAGCAGAGCTCCTACAGACTTATGAGATTAATCAATAAGTCCATTGGTTGGGTGAAGAAGAAACTAAATAAG
>Ga0210057_1003902_pt1 | contig 20194 bp, 22 predicted proteins | sample CryGeyCG2114_010_2_FD_183968 | JGI IMG/M metagenome (GOLD analysis project Ga0210057, IMG submission 183968) | Groundwater microbial communities from aquifer - Crystal Geyser CG10_big_fil_rev_8/21/14_0.10 (SPAdes) (version 2) | ecosystem: Environmental > Aquatic > Deep subsurface > Groundwater ...
GCTCGCCTAGAAGCGGGATTAACGCAGGTTCAGGCAAGTAAGAAATTAAAAAAGCCTCAATCATATTTGTCGAAAATTGAACGAGGCGAACGCAGAATTGAAGCAATAGAGTTAGCAGATTTTGCGAAGATTTATAATAAAGATATTAATTATTTTATAAGTTAATCTTAGAAACATATGCTTTATATTATTTTAATTGTTATAGGTATATTAGTTTATCTAATTTACAAAAGTATAAAAATTAACCCAAAAAAAGTTAAATTAAGTGTAGAAGAAATTTTACAAAAAGCGCGGGAAAATAAAGAAAAAATTTTAGGCAGATGTAAAAAACAAAACTATAATCTTTATCAAGATGAGATTGATATGTTGGAGGCAATGGAAGAAGATGTAATTAGACTTAACGAAAGACATAAACATAATTCGGAAACTGCTATACAAATTTCGAATGATTATCTTGACTACACGAATGCCTTATCTAAAATAATTAAAGCTGGCATATTTGACGATGCCAAATCATTTGTTGGTTATGGCGATTCTTTAGATAATTTAGAAGACTATCATGCGGAAACCAAGAATCCTCATATAATTGTTCAGGAAATTGGAAAACGAATAATTGAAATGGTTGGAGATGATTCAAAATATAAAAAGATTCTAAACAAGATGTCTTCTTGTGTAATGCCAGCAGATACCGGTAAAGTTAAAATCGGTGATAGGTATAGATGATGTCAAGGTTATTAACACCCATATGTTTGACTTCTTTACACAAATCTATATACTTTAGACATGATTAATAAATATGCACAATTTATCAAGACGCTTAGAAATGAGCGTGGTTTTTCTCAATCCGAGCTTGCTATAAAGCTTGGTATGTCTCGTCCATCTTATATAGCCATAGAACAAGGGAAGAAAGAACTGACTCTTTCGGAAGCTGAAAAGCTTTCTGAAATTTTTGGCGTCTCGCTCAAAGAAATGGAAAGTGGTATTTCTGCGAATTATGAAAAATATAAGCAGATGATTATTTCATATATCAGAAACGCTGGGTCAAAAAAAGATGGGCGTATTACAAAAACAAAGCTTGCCAAACTTGTTTACTTGGCAGATTTTGCATGGTTCTATAATCATCTTGAAAGTATGAGTGGTATGCAGTATAGAAAAATTCAATACGGACCTGTTCCAGATTCTTATTTCCGTGCGATAGATGAACTATTTGAAGATGGTCAAATTGAAATCAACCCAACAGAAGACGGAGCCATGCTTATTTCTCAAACAAGAAACGGAGCAAAGATTGCTTTGTCTGAAATTAGTAAAGACGAAGAGAAACTTATAAAAAGTATTTCGGAAAAATGGAAAGATAAAAACACTCAAGAAATTGTTACTTTTACTCACAACCAACTTCCATACGCTATTTGTTTGGATAATGAAATTATCCCGTATGAATTGATAACTCAAGAAAATCCAGGAGATGTCTACTAATTATGCAGTTATCATGGAGCCATTTGCCGATAGACATTATATAAGAACCTTCGCTAAAAAAGAAAGCCGAAGCCCGCGTGCGTCTCCTTCCCAAACCCATCCACCGAAGAAAAGAAGAAAGGTAAGGAAAATTTTTGGTTTTTGCTCCCGCGACCGAAGGGAGCGGACGAGGCGCGCGTTGTTGGTCTTGTTCGCTTCACGAGCCGTTCGTTGGCGGAGGTGCTGTATTTTTCGACCTTCTCCCAAAGAAAGCGGATCTTTCTGACCTCAATCGCGAATTGATAACGACCTACAATGTCAGCAAGAATGAAGTTGATGCACTAATCAAATCGCTTAAAAAACACAAGTACAAAAAAGAATACTATCTAAAAATCCGCGCTCAAGATCCGAAAAAGTTGTCGGAGGTTGAAGTTGCTTCGCTCTTTATCTATCTCAATCGGACAGGATTACAAAAACGTCCTCAAAAAAGCGAAAGCATTGATTTTGTTCTCACGCATCCACTATACGCCAATATTATCAAATACAGCGAGGGACAAATTGCCGAAGATCTTACAAATATTCATGGTATTGAGGAATTTGCTAACGAAATGGAGAAAGTCGCGCGCGAATTGTATCGTGTCTTGAAGCCGGGCAAGTTTTGCGCAATTCTCATTGCGTTTAGATATCCTGTGATTATCTATTTGTTTGCATGGAGATAAGATATAATCTTAAAAATGGGTGGTAATATATCTTGCGTTATCAAACGCAGTAAAAGAGCGAAGAAGCTACGCCTTGCCGTGTACGCAGACGGGCGAGTGGTGCTAACTTCTCCGGAAAGGGTGTCGTCTGGCGCGCTATATGACTTTTTACAAAACAAGAAAAGTTGGATATTAAGCAAATTGGAACTTTTCAGAAAAGCGAAAGAAACTTCCGTCTTGAAGTTTGGCAAGGGTGATTACTCAAAGCACAAAAATGAAGCTCTAAAATTGATACTAAGCAGGATTGATTTTTTTAATAATATTTGTAAAGTGAGAATAAATAAAATAAGCGTAAGAAATCAGAAAACGCGATGGGGGAGCTGTTCGCGGCGGAGAAACTTGAGTTTCAATTATAAAATTTTATTTTTGCCGCCAATGTTGCGCGATTACGTGATTGCGCATGAGATGTGTCACTTAAAACAGTTTAATCATTCTAAAGATTTTTGGCGTTTGGTGGCTGACTGTTTACCGAATTATATGGAAGCGAGAAAAGAACTAAGGGGGAAATATTTGCTAACATAGCCTGTGTTTATGCTACAATGCAGCAGTAGAGTATCAGTTTTAATAAATTTAAATTTTATGAAAGGATTTAAGATAAATATAGAAATGGTAATCTGATCTTCTAATTAAGTTTTATGGATATAAGTAAAAAAGATCTTATGTTGCCAGAGAGCCTCGTTGATTACGAACTTGTTGATTCGGGCAATGGCCGCAAGTTGGAGCGATTCGGCAATCATCTTCTCTCAAGACCGGATTCTCAGGCTATATGGGATGTTTCAAACAAAGGGCTTTGGCGCGAGACTTACGCTTCTTTTGAAGCCGGCAAGGACGGATTAAGAGGCGATTGGAAATTCTCCGGAGGCAAAAGCGGCAAGGGAAACATAAAATCTTGGGAGATAAAATTTAAGGAATGTAAGTTTAAAGTTAAACCAACGCCCTTCAGGCATTTGGGCGTTTTTCCCGAGCAGGCGCTTCACTGGGAGCTTGCTGAAGCAAAACTGAAAAAAGCCGGCGGCGGTAAAGTATTAAACCTTTTCGGCTACACCGGCGCGGCGAGTATTGTGTGCGCCAAAGCCGGCGCCAAAGTAACGCACGTGGATGCTTCGGCTCCCAGCATGGAATGGGCTAAAGAAAATCAGAGTTTAAACGGCTTACCGAAAGATTCCATAAGATGGATCTGCGACGACGCCTTGAAGTTTGCTAGAAGGGAAGTGAAGAGAGGTAATAAGTACGAGGGCATAATAGTGGATCCACCCAAGTTCGGTCGTGGCACAAATGGAGAAGTGTGGAAACTGGAAGAAAACATCTTGGAGCTTATGAAAATTTGCGGCGAGCTTCTTTCCGATCAGGCTTTGTTTATCATCCTCACCGTATATGCCACTGATATCTCGGCAGTTTCTATCGCTAACCTTCTAAACTCAGTTGCCGGCAAAAATAATCTTAATTTGGAATATGGCGAATTGATATCCAAGGAATCATCTCTCAGAGGTTTTGAGCTTGTTCACGCCATTTACGCGCGTTTGGTTTAGCTGCGCCATAAGTACAAAAATTTGACAAATTTTTTGAATTGTTTATAATATCGCTATCATCTAATTATAAAAGTAGAACTAAGTCGGGTTTAATCTTTTAGGTAATTATTTGAGATTTTATTGGCTTAGTTCTATGAGTTAAAGAATGCAACAGGGAACAATAGTTCGCAAAATGGATAAGGGCTACGGCTTTATCAAAAGCGACGGTGGAGAAAATGATCTTTTCTTCCACGCAAACGAACTTCAGAACGCCGATTTTGACAGTGTCAAAGAAGGCGACAAAGTAGAGTTTGAAATAGCTCAAGGCCAAAAGGGCCCGCAAGCTACAAAAGTAAGCAAAATATAGCTTAAACAAAAACACCTCCGAGAAATTGGGGGTGTTTTTGTTTGACAAAAGACTAAATTCAATTTAGTCTTTTGTTTTTTGTGGATTTATCCACAGGTTTTACTTGTGTGTTTGCATGAAAGTGGTTTATAATGTTACTGAAGTGGTAGAAAGTGGAGAATTTTTAAAAGTCGTTGGTTGTGGGCATAGAAGCTAAGGAAGCTTGCTTTGCTTGCCGCCGTTAAATAAAACCAAATGCTCATCGGAGAATACAGGCATAATATTGATGCCAAAAAAAGAGTGGCCATACCCGCCAAATTCAGAAAAGAAATTGGTCGGGAGGCAGTAATCACAAAGGGGCAGGAGAAGTGTTTGTTTGTTTATCCTATGAGCGAATGGAAAAAAGTGGCGGAAAAGCTAAGCGAGCTTCCTACCGGCTCAGCTGATTCCAGGAATTTCGTGAGAATCTTTTTGTCCGGAGCGGTTGATGTGGAGATAGACGCGCTTGGCAGAGTGCTTCTGCCTGATTATCTCAAAGATTTTGCCGGACTTAAAGAAAAAGTTGTGATTGCCGGCGTTTATAAAAGGCTTGAGATTTGGAATGAAGAAAATTGGGATGCCTACAAAGAAGCGATAGAGAAGCAAACAGACATGCTTGCCGAGAAACTTGGTGAACTGGGGGCTTATTAAAAAGAAAGATTTTAAATTATTATGCCGCATGTACCAGTACTTTTAAATGAAGCGATAAGTCATCTTGAGCCAAAGACTAAAGATGTGATAGTAGATGCCACTGTTGGTGCGGGAGGACACTTAAAAGGTCTTTACGATAGCATTAAAGGCAAGGGAGTGTTCATCGGTCTGGATCAAGACGAAGAATCGCTGGAGATTTTAAGAAAAAGTTTTAACGATTCGCGGAATGTTTTTTTAATAAACGAAAATTTCAGAAATTTAGATAAAATTTTAAGAAATTTAAAAATTGAAAAAGTTGACAGGATTATTTTTGACCTAGGAGTGAGTTCCATGCAAATAGATGATTATGGACGAGGTATCTCTTTCAAAAAAAATGAACCTTTGATAATGAGTATGAGAAAAGACGCGGAGGCGGAATGGCTTACGGCGATGGATGTGGTAAATAGCCAGAGTGAAAGTGATATAGCCGATCTTATATACAAATATGGCGAAGAAAGATTCAGCAGGAAAATCGCCAAAGGTATAGTGGAGAGCAGGAGAAAAAAGAAGATAGAGACAACCTTTGACCTTGTGGAAATAATAGAGAGAAGCGTGCCGGTATTTTACAGAAGAGGCAGAATCCATTGCGCCACCAGAACCTTTCAAGCTCTCAGAATAGCTGTAAACGATGAATTGGGCGCGTTGGAAGAAGTTTTGCCCAAGGCATGGAGTTTGCTTGGTAAGAGTGGTCGGATAGCGGTAATCTCTTTCCACTCGCTTGAAGACAGAATTGTAAAAAATTTTTTCAGAGGCAAGGCGAAAGAGGGAGAAGCGAAACTTATAAACAAGAAGCCAATCACGCCGACACAGGAAGAGATAAAGGCCAATCCGAGATCCAGAAGCGCCAAAATGCGCGTAATTGAAAAAATAATATGACAAAAATAATAAACAGAACAATAAAAAGAAAAAGCACAAAGCCGATTGCAATAAAAGCGGTTTTTGGCGGCGTTTTGATTCTTGGCGCGTTGTATGTATGCCTTGTAAGTATTATTGTTTTAAACGCCACGGAAAGCGAAAGAAATCTCAAAAACATATCTGCCCAAGAATATCAAAATATAGAGCTTGAAAAGGAGTACTTTGAGCTTATCAGCAAGCTGGATTTTAAATATGCTCAAGAGATAGGGTTTGTAAGTCAAAAAGCAAAAGTGGTTTACGTTTCCCCGGCCTCGCTAAGCGAAGCGGGGCGGGCTGGCGGACATACCCTTTCCATACGATAATGATGGTTTGCGCCGGACGTCTTAACCAATTTTTTAGAAAAAAATGAAAGACGGATTCAAAGCAAGAACCAGAATTATATATCTTATAATTTTTTTAACGGGCATTATAATGACAACCCGCCTTTTTTTCTTGCAAGTGGTGAATAGTGAACAATACAAGAACGAAGCTAACAAACAACATTTTTCTCCGGCGGCTAAAAACTTTGACAGAGGTTCCATCTTTTTTACGGAAAAAAGCGGCAGAGTTATCTCGGCTGCGGTTGTCAAAAATGCTTATCAAATCTACATGAATCCGAAGGTTTTGGAAGATTCGGAAGATGCTTACGCTAAACTGTCAAAGATAGTGAGTGTGAACAAGACCGATTTTATGGCTAAAGCGGCAAAAAAAAATGATCCTTACGAAGTAATAATGCATAAGGTGGATAAGGATAAAGCATTGGCGGTGGACGCGCTTAATATAAAAGGCTTGGAAATTTATCCGGAATCGTGGAGATATTATCCGGCTGGCAAGCTTGCCTCGCACGTTTTGGGTTTTGTGGGTTATAAGGGCGACAGTTTGGTGGGGCGATACGGCTTGGAGCTTGCTTACGAAAAAAAGCTTAAAAGAGATTTGGATAAGAAGCCGGTCAATTCTTTCGCGGAAATATTTTACGGCATTAAAAAGATTGTAGCCGGCGGTTTGGAAAACGCGGACATAACTCTCACTTTGGAGCCTACGGTTCAATCCATGCTTGAGAAAAAACTTGAAGAGATTTTAGAAAAATATAAAGGCAAAATGTCCGGCGGTATCATTATGGAGCCGTCCACCGGCAAGATCGTGGCGATGTCGGCCAAACCGGACTTTGATCCTAATTTTTATTCCGAAGAAGAAAACATCGGAGTTTTCACCAATCCGCTTGTGGAAAGCGTTTTTGAAATGGGTTCTATCGCAAAGCCTCTCACTATGGCGGCGGCAATAGATGGGGGAGGGGTGAGACCGGACACAATGTATACTGACAATGGTTTCGTAAAATACGGTTCGGCGATAATTAAAAATTATGATGGTAAAGCCAGAGGCAAGGTGGATATGCAGGAGGTATTAAGCAGTTCTCTTAATACCGGCGCGGTTTTTGCCATGCAGAGCATAGGGAAGGAAAAATTCAGTGAATATATAAGAAATTACGGCATGGGCAACAGAACCGGTATAGAATTGCCAAACGAAGTCAGCGGAAAAATATCTAACATTATAGACAATAATCGCGAGCTTGAGTATGCCACCGCATCCTTTGGCCAAGGAATAGCGGTAACGCCTATGGAGATGACGGTAGCTTTAGCAAGTCTTGCAAACGGCGGCAAAATAGTCAAACCTTATCTTGTAGATAAAATCACTATAGACGGTTTTAGAGACAAGAAGACTCAGCCGGAGGTGATAAGACAGGTAATCAGCAAAGAAGCGTCTGAAGATATAAGCCGTATGCTGGTGAAGGTGGTGGACGGCGCTCTTTTAGGTGGAAAATATAAAATGGAAAATTATACTGTCGCGGCTAAAACCGGCACCGCTCAATATATGGAAGCGGGGAGCAAAAACTACTCGGAGGAAGAATATCTGCACACTTTCTTTGGGTACGTGCCGGCTTTTGAAGCCAAATTTATAGTATTTCTTTTTGTCGCGAAGCCACAAGGAGTGCTTTATGCTTCTCACACGCTCACTGAGCCATTTATGGATATCACCAAATTCCTGCTCAATTATTATGAAGTTCCACCGGATAGATAGGAAAAAATTAAAAAAGCAAAATCAATGAAATCGTTTTTCAAAAAAATAATAGTTCGCCTGCTAACCATTGAGGCTAAACTTGTAATCAGAAAATACAAACCTAGAACAATAGGCGTCACTGGTACCGTGGGTAAAACAACCACAAAAGATATGGTGGCTCATTTGCTTATGTCGGGCGGTCTTAAAGTTCGCAAAAGCGAGAAGAGCTATAACAGTGAGATAGGTTTGCCGCTTACTATTTTGGGTGAAAAAAATGCTTGGGGCAATATTCTTCGCTGGGGCGGCGTTTTAAAAAGAGGCTTCGTACTGGCCTTTTTCAAAAAAGACTATCCGGAATATCTGGTGCTTGAAATGGGAGTTGATAGGCCTGGCGATATGGAGCGGTTTGTGTCTTGGCTTAAGCCGGAAGCGGTTATTGTAACGGCCATAGGGGAAGTGCCGGTGCATATAGAATATTTCAACAGTCAGGAAGCTCTGGCGGCGGAGAAGGCGAAACTTGTGGAAGCCACACTAACCGAAGGGGAAGTGGTTTTAAATGCTGATGATCCGGCTGTGATTAAGATGAGAAAAAAAACCGGAGCAAGAGTTACCACTTACGGCTTCTCAAGAGAGGCGGATGTCGCGGCTTCCACTCTGAGAGTTTCTAAAAATGGAACGTCTTTCAAATTGAATTTTAAGGGTAATATGGTGCCGGTAAGAATGCCTTATGTCTTCGGCAAGCAATATGTTTACAGCGCTCTCGCGGCCATAACGGTTGGCAAGGTCTTTGATCTCAATATGGTAAAGATGACGGAAACACTCGCGGAGTTTATTTCGCCGCCGGGCAGGATGAATCTCATAAAAGGCAAAAATAAAATTATTATACTGGATGACACTTACAATTCATCTCCTCTTGCCGCCATGGTGGCCATAGAGACTCTTCGCGATATTAAGATAAAAAGCAAGGCGGCCATATTGGGCGACATGCTGGAGATTGGCAAGTACACGGCGCAGGAGCACAAGAAGATTGGCGAGATGGTGGCGCGTGGCGGTATAGATATTTTAATAGGCGTGGGGCCGAGGTCGCAGTTTGCCATAGAGGCGGCTAAAGCTGCCGGCATGGCTAGCGAACGCATATTCTGGTTTGCGGATTCTGAGGAGGCGGGGAGTAGAGCGTTGGATATTTTGCCATCCGGCTGTTTGACGCTCGTAAAAGGCTCTCAAGGAGTAAGAATGGAGAAAGTGGTGGAAAAAATTATGGACAATCCGGAGGATAAAGAAAAACTTCTGGTGAGACAAGAGAGGGAATGGGAGAAACGATAACATTATTTAGCTGTTGTGCACACTTCTGATTTTTGTTTGCCATATATGGTTTCATAACACCTGTTTTTAATACAAGTGTTGCAATTGATTGTTGAACTGGGGCCGCATAAATTGACTTTTAAACCCTAATATGCTATGTTGCTAAGAAAAATATATGATAGATTCAGTATTATACAATTTTAAAGAAAAAATGACTGAAAGCAACGATATTTTAGCCTTATTCACCGGTTTCAGAAAGATGCCGGCGGGAATAATTTTCAATTTTATCGGTCTTAATTTATTAATTTAAAGAGCGGAAAATGCGTCCTATTGGGCGCATTTTTTGTAAAAAGGGGAGTATGACAAAATTTTTTATAAAAATATCACAAACTTCTTACTGCACATTTTCATATTTCATATTAAAGATTTTTAACAGCCTTGATGTGAAAGGTCAAGAAAATCTTAAAAAAATTGGCAATGAGTCTTTTATCTTCACATCTAATCATAATAGCTACATAGATAGCGGTATTTCTGCGGCTATATTGTTAACTAACGGTAGTTTCTTCAAAAAAATAGCACCGGTAAAATTTTTGGTTATGGATAAATATTTCAGTTGGAAAATATTTCCGATTAGGATTTTTCTGGAAGCAATGGGCGCGGTAAAAATATCAAAGGCAAAAGTGAAGTACGCGGATAATAAACACTTAAATAGTGTTTTGGATTTACCTTTAGAATTGTTAAGGCAAGGAGGTAGGGTGTGGATATATCCGGAAGGTGGTTTTCATAAAGACGGTTCACCAAAAAAGCCAAGAGTCGGTATTGCCTTTCTTCACCAACAAACCGGCGCTCCCATATTGCCCATAAGAATAATAGGCAATGACAATGTTATGAGTAAAGCCGTTCCTTTTTTGCCAAAGTTAAGCACCTTGTTCGGACTTAATAAAATAAAGGTAATAATAGGCAAACCGATTTATTCTCTTGAAAATATGTCTTTGGAAGAAGTCACCGATAAAATAATGAACGCCATCTATGAGCTTAAAGAAAAGCCGGCGCTTGAAGAAGTAAAATTAAGAAAATTAGCGCGTCAAAGAAGCAGCTCGGTCTTACCTACATAAAAAACGCTTGGTAAAATATCAAGCCTTAAACTTGCCATTAAGCCTGAAAATAATTGCTAACGGCGAATTGGAAAAAATTTCGCCAAGGCTGTCAAAAATTCCAAAATTAAATCTTTCAAAAGCCAAACTTCTTTCATCGGGAGATTTTTTAAAATATTCTTCAATTAAATTCAAGGATGCTCTATTCTCTTTTTTTGACATTTCTTATATATTTTGATATAATACAAAAACAATAGCGTAATTGCAAATATGGAAATTTCAATTGAAGTTTTTCTTTCGATATTTATCTTGCTTCTTATCTCCACCGGAGTATTCTTTGCCTCAAAAAAATTAAGAATACCTTACACTGTTCTTTTGGTATTTACGGGCGTTTTAATGGTTCCTCTCGTTAAGCTGGAACTCCTTTCTTTTATAGGCAGCTTTAAGCTTACTCCGGAGATGCTGTTCTTTGTATTTTTACCTACGCTTCTTTTTGAATCGGCATATAATATGAATTTGAGGCAGATAAACAAAAATGTAATAGCCATTTCTGTTTTGGCCATATTTTCTCTTCTTATCTCCACTTTTTTTATAGGCTTCGTTCTGAGTTTCGTTTCCGGCTTTATAGGTTTTAAAGTTCCTTTTGAAGTAGCGCTTCTCTTCGGCGCGCTTATTTCCGCCACTGATCCCGTCGCCGTGTTGGCTCTTTTTAAAGAATATGGCGTGCCTAAGAGACTGGCTTTTATCTTTGAAGGTGAAAGCATGTTCAATGACGGCACATCTTTAGCCGTTTTTTTACTTCTTCTTGAAGTGATAATGGTCGGCTACAAGGGTTCTTTTACTATCATCGGCGGATTGTTTACTTTTTCCACAATGGTGGTGGGCGGCATAGCAATTGGTATTTTTATGGGTGGAATTTTTTCTAAATTTTTGGAGATGGCAAAAAGCAACGAGCAAATTCAAATAACTCTCACCATGGTAGTGGCTCATTTGACTTTTATCATGACAGAATTCATCTCCAATGAAATTTTTGTATTTGGATATGCCGTGAAGTTCTCTCCTGTTATTGCCACCACTTTTGCCGCTCTTGTAATAGGCAATTACGGCAGATACAAAATTTCCCCGACTGTTGAGGAATATATGGAAAAATTTTGGAGCTTCTTCGCTTTTGTCGTAAATTCCATAGTTTTTTTGCTGATGGGTCTTATTTTCTCCGGTTTGCCGATAGAGCTTCAAGTGTTCGCGCCGTCCATTATACTGTTGGTTATTGCCATAGTAATGATCGGTAGAGCCGTTTCCATATATCCGGTGGTTTGGTTTCTTAATCTTTTGAAGACAGAAAAACATATTCCGGCTTCGTGGCAGCATCTTATGGTGTGGGGCAGTTTGAGAGGCGCGCTGGCCGTTACCATGGTGTTTCTTATTCCGGATAATCTTTCTCTCTCAACGTGGAATTACACTTTTTCCATAAGAGATTTTCTCATGGCTATTACCATCAGTTGTATTTACTTCACTATTTTTATAAAAGCACCTTTGATGAAGCCTTTTATAAGAAGGTTTGGACTTGACTCTTTAAGCGAAGTGGAATGCGTGGAATACAGAGATTCCAGAAAATTTGTGTATGAGACGGCTTTGACCGAATTGGATGATTTTTATAAAAAAGGATACATCAACGAAGATTCCCATAAACGTCTTAAGAAAACGTATAAATGCAAGTGCATAGAAGAAAGTGGCAATACCTGTCCGATAAATACAGCTGAAGATTTTTGCGAAAAAACTTTAAATATATACGCTCTTGGCATGGCTAAACATGTTCTTAGAAATCTTTTCAAATATGGTGAGATTTCCGATAAAGTTTACAAACAAGTGAGAGTTGGCATAGACGTGATATTAGACAAAATATATGACGGTAAAGATTTTGAAATAAAAGTTGATAAAATATCGCATACGGACTGGCTGGATCATCTTGCCGCCTTTGTAAGAAAAATCATGTTCATGAATGACAAAGAAAGAAATATTAAAAATTCTTTTATGAAGTACAGGGCAATTTCCATAATATCAAACAAAGTTGCCAGAGAATTTGCCAAGCATGATTTCCATCGCTGCGTTGATAAATTTTACAACGCAGCCGAGGTGGACAAGATAATTAATTTTTATAAAAAACTTGGAGATGAGGCAGAGAAAGAAATGGAAAAGTTTTTCGCGAACAACAAAGATGTTCTTATGTCTCTAAAGGAATCTTTCGCGGAGAAGAGTTTGCTCAAAGCTGAGGAAGGTATGATCAGTTCTCTGCGCAACAAAGGAATGGTAACGGACAAAATACAAGAAATATTATCTAAAGAAATCGGCAGTGTTTCCTGATTATCTTTTCCGTCTCGCTCGCGTCTCGTGCTTTCATTAATTTTATTCTTAATTCTTTGGCGTCTTTGGAGCCGGTAATGTAGGCCTTGAAATGTTTTTTCATCACGTTAAAGTTTTTTAATTTGTTTTCATGATTGCTTTTGTATATTTTTTCAAAAAGTTTAGTGTGTTCAATCAATATCTCAAGCTTTTTATTAAGGTTAAAATCTTTTTTGCCGGAAAAGAGCCATGGCTTGCCGAAGATGCCTCGGCCTATCATTATGCCATCCACGCCACAAGCGGCGACTTTTTCTTCGCCGTCCTTAATGCTTGTTATATCGCCATTGCCGATAATAATCGGCCTTTGTTTCTTCGGAATTTTTTTGGCAAGCTCAGCTGCTTTTTTAATTTCGTCCCAATGCGTCGGCGCGAGAGACATTTCTTTTTTAGCACGACCATGAATGGTGATGGCCGCCGGTTTGGCTTCCAATAGCGCGCCTATCCATTTCTCCGTGTCTATTTTGTCGTAACCTACGCGAGTCTTCACCGATACCGGTATTTTGTCGGCGCCGGCTTGGGCGGCGGCGATAATGCCCAGCGCCAGTCTGGGATTTTTTATGAGAGCGGCGCCGGCGCCCTGCTTAATCACGGCTTTGTCCGGACAACCCATATTTATATCCACGCCGTCAAAGCCGAGCTTTTGCATGAGCTTGGCCGCTTCGCGAATATTATCTGGATTGGCGCCGAAGATTTGAGCCACGATCGGTCTTTCTTTGACGGAAAATTTTAAGTGTTTTAGGAGTTTAGTTTTGCCTTTGTCTGAACACAAACCGTCTGCCGATACAAATTCCGTAAAGGTAACGTAATCAACTCCGTTTTTGCCTTTTTTGCTGTATTTGGCTATTATCTTTCTGAAAGGCGCGTCAGTAACGTCGTACATTGGCGCCAGAACAAAGAACGGTTTTTTTATTTTTCCCCAGAATCCTTTAATCATGATGCAATATAAGTTAAGCTTATTTTGTGTGTTTTGCAAAGCATAATTCAAGTCATGTCAGAAAATTTTAAAAGAAAAATTGAAAATTTTGTTTGTGAAAATTGCGGAACGAATGTGATGGGGGATGGTTATACCAATCATTGTCCCAAATGTTTGCGCAGTAAACACGTGGATAATGTTCCCGGCGACAGAGCAGCCGGCTGTGGCGGCTTAATGCGTCCAATGAAAGCGGAATTAAAATCCGGCGAATATATCATAACGCATAAGTGCGAAGCTTGCGGCCATGAAAAAAGAAACAAATCCGCGCCTCAAGACGATTTTGACGAGCTGATGGAGATAAACTAGCAATTGTTTTTTATTTTTGGTATAATATTTAGCATAGATAGTTTTAAAAATAAATAATATTTATAGAATATGACAAGTCTTTCAATATTTTTGTTGAGAATTTCAATGGGTTGGATGTTTTTTTACGCCGGTATCACCAAAGTGCTTAATCCGGAATGGAGCGCCGCCGGATATCTTGGCGCCGCCAAAACTTTCAGTGGATTCTATAGTTTTCTTTTGCAGCCGGATATTTTGCCGATTATAAATATGGTAAACAAATGGGGACTCGTTTTGCTTGGAGCGTCCCTCATGCTTGGTTTATTTGTGAGATTCAGTTCCGTTTTAGGTATTTTGCTTATGGCGCTTTATTATGTTCCCATCCTTGTTTTCCCTCATGTCGGTACGCACTCATATATAGTAGATGAGCACATTATATACGCCGCCGCGCTTTTGTTTTTCGCTTCATCTCGTGCCGGTAGGATTTTCGGCATAGACAGCAAACTCCCAAAATTCTTATGAGTCTTGTTTTTGACATAGAAACTATCGGGGAAGATTTTGACGGCCTTGACGATATTACCAAAGAAACTTTAACGAAATGGATTAAGAAAGAATCGGCGGATGAAGAAGAATATGAAAAATCTTTGGAAGATATAAAAAATGGTTTGGGTTTCTCGCCGCTCACCGGTCAGATTGTCGCTATTGGCGTGCTGGACAGCGTAAAGAATAAGGGTACGATTTACTTCCAGTCGCCCGGATCGGAAGGGAAAGATTTTGAAGAAGGCGGTTATAAGTTCAGGTCATGTTCGGAGAAAGAGATGCTTGAAAAGTTTTGGGATGGCGCCAAGCATTATGATGAGTTTGTGAGCTTTAACGGTAGAGGGTTTGACGCGCCCTTTCTTATCGTGCGCTCGGCCATACACAAAATAAAACCAAGCGTGGATCTTATGGCTTACAGATACATAGAAAGTCAGAAGTACGGCGCCAAGCATATAGATCTTTTGGATCAGCTTTCTTTCTATGGCGCGTTGAGAAGAAAAGGGGGATTGCATTTATGGTCGCGCGCTTTCGGCATTAAGAGTCCTAAAGAAGACGGCGTAACCGGTGATGACGTGGCAAAACTTTTCAAGGAAGGCCGATACGAAGATATTGCTCGTTATAATGTAGGCGATTTGGAGGCTACCAAAGAGCTTTATGAGTATTGGCGAGATTATATAAAAAGTTTTTAATTATTTGTTTATTGGGGTGGCGATATTCTCGGACGGTTTTTGACTGTTTATCAGAGCCAGAGTCGCCATACCCAAAAAAATTATGACAAGGAAACCGGCAACGAGCTTTAAAGAGCTTTTATTAAAAAGGGATTTCATAAAAAAAATATAACATACTTCAAACTTCATTCCAAATTCAAACCGAGCGGGGATCAACCGACAGCGATAAAAAAGCTGGCAGACGGGCTTAAAAAAGATTATGACTATCAAACTCTTCTCGGAGTTACTGGCTCCGGCAAAACTTTTACCATGGCCAATGTGATAGCCGGTTTTGACAGACCTGTTTTGGTAATAGCCCCGAATAAGGTCTTGGCCGCCCAGCTCTATCAAGAGTATAAGACTTTTTTTCCGGAAAACTCCGTAAATTATTTCGTATCCTATTACGATTATTATCAGCCGGAAGCGTATATGCCGTCCAGCGATACTTACATAGAGAAGGAAGCGATGATAAACGAGGAGATAGATAAACTGCGACACAGTGCCACTTCCGCTTTGATGACTCGCCGCGACGTAATAGTGGTGGCTTCCGTTTCCTGCATCTACAATCTAGGCTTGCCGACAAGTTATGCCGAGTCGGCGCTCCATCTTGAGAAAGGCAAGCTTATTACCAGAGGCGATCTCATAAGGCAACTGGTGAAAATGCAATTTGTTCGCGCCATTGGCGCGCTAAAGAGAGCCACCTTTAGAGTAAGAGGTGATGTTTTTGAGATAACACCGGCCAGCAATGACAAAATTTTTTACAGAATAAGAATAGAAAATCAAAAAGTGGCGAATATTTATGCCATAGACAGTTTTACCGGAAAGCCGAACGAAGAGTTTGAAGATATTGTAATTTTTCCGCCAAAACATTTCATAAGCAGCGAACCTCAAATCAAGGAAGCTTTGGTTTCCATAAGAAAGGAGCTTAAAGAGCGGCTGGATTATTTTAATAAAAAAGGCCTCTTGCTTGAAGCTCAGAGACTTGAGAGGCGGGTAAGGCAAGATATGGAAATGATCAAATCCCTTGGCTATTGTCATGGCATAGAAAATTACTCCCGTCATCTCACCGGCAAATTGCCGGGTGAAGCATCGGATACCTTGCTCTCATATTTCCCCGTTAAGCGTTCAGATACCCAACTTGGAGATTCAATCTCCAAGTTGGGTAAGGCGCCGGACTTCCTTACCATTATAGATGAATCGCATATCGCCGTGCCTCAGATAAGGGCTATGTATGAAGGGGACAGAAAAAGAAAAGAAACCCTCATAGAATATGGCTGGCGTTTACCTTCCGCTTTGGATAACAGGCCGCTTAAGTTTGAGGAGTTTAAAAAACTGGTAAGCAATGTGATTTTTACTTCCGCCACTCCGGGTGTTTGGGAGATTGATCAATCCAAGCAGGTAGCCGAACAGGTAATCCGCCCCACCGGTCTTATTGATCCGCCGGTGGAGATTCGCCCTGTCTTTGACGCGAAAAAAAATGAAGGCCAGATTGACGATGTGATGCGCGAAATAGAAAAAGTGGTGAAGAAAGGAGAAAGAGCCATTATAAATACGCTCACTAAGAAAATGGCGGAGGAGCTGACTGAATTTCTAAATAAAAAAGGATTAAAATCCAATTACATGCACTCAGGCACAAAAACTCTTGAGCGAACGGAAATTTTAACCGCTTTTAGAAGAGGCGAATTTGACGCGCTTATAGGCGTGAACTTGTTGAGAGAGGGATTGGATTTGCCAGAAGTGTCTTTTGTGGCGATATTGGATGCCGACAGGGAAGGATTCTTGCGCAGCGAGACATCTCTGATGCAGACCATGGGGCGAGCCGCCAGACACTTAAGCGGCAAGGTGGTACTTTACGCCGATACCATTACCGGCTCAATTAAAAGAGCGGTAGCCGAAGTGGAGAGAAGAAGAAAACTTCAAATGGAGTATAATAAGAAACATAAGATTACTCCAAAGGGGATAAAAAAAGAAATTAAAAATTTAATAGAAAGAGAAAAACAAACAAAATAATTATGCGTCCGAAACTTATAGATACTCACACTCATGTAAACTTCAGCGCCTTCAAAAATGATGGTAAGGAAGTTATTAAGCGCGCGCTTGACGAGGACGTATGGATTATAAACGTGGGTTCGCAAGCCAACACTTCGGAGAGAGCCGTAAAGATAGCCAATGAGTATGATGAGGGGGTTTATGCCGCGGTGGGTTTGCATCCGGCTCATCTGGAAGAACAAGAGATTGATTATGAAGAGGAGGGCAATAAAATAAATTACAAAAGCCGGGTGGAAGAATTTGATGAAGATTTTTATTTAAAGCTTGCCCGTGATGATAAAGTGGTGGCGATAGGGGAATGTGGGCTTGATTTTCAGAGGACTAAAAATCAAGCAAGTGAAAAGTTAGAAGCGGAAAGCCTTAAAGAGAAACAGAAAGAAGTTTTTATTAAACATTTGGAATTGGCGAATAAAATAAATAAGCCGATAATTATCCATTGCCGCAACGCTCACGACGATTTGCTGAAAATCCTCCGCTTGGCGGTTAAACCGCCAAGCGGCGTGATGCACTTTTTTACGGGCACTTTAGAACAAGCGGAAAAATATATTGAGCTCGGCTTTTATATTTCTTTTTCCGGCGTAATCACTTTTACCGACGCTTATGACGAAGTGGTTAGAAATATCCCGTCAGACAGAATACTTGTAGAAACGGACGCTCCATATGTGTCGCCTAAGCCACATAGGGGGAAAAGAAACGAGCCGGCGTATGTAAAATACGCGGCTCAGAAAATTGCCGATTTGCGAGGCGTTTCATTTGACGAGATTGCCGCTCAGACAACGGAAAACGCAAGAAAATTATTTAAAATTTAAGAGAGTCCAGAGGGGCATTTGTTCTTGACTTTTACCCCCCCCCGTATGGTAGCCTTTAAATTAGATTGATTCTTTAAAAATTTAATAAAAAAGGAGGTGGAAAAGAAGGAAAAACGCAACAACCGTATTTTATTTCTGATGATTTCTGAAAGAAAAGGAAGGAGGTTAAAATGAAAAGACGAACCAAAAAACTGCATAAGGCCTCATACATCTGCTTGACATTTATTATAATCTATGATAAGTTACAAGGGTATTTTACTTTAACAATTTATTTTTATTTTTTTAAAGGAGGGCGGAAAAATGTTTAAGAGATTTGTGTTGGCAGGAATGATGGTTTTTGGTGTTTTTAATAGCGCTGTTATGGCCGGAGAATATTCTGAGGCGAGGTCTGTGATGGTTTATAAGACAGATCAATACCTCTCGGAGTATGTAACCGGAAAATCAATTTCTAATATTATTGAGCTGGAAATTGATCCTAATGGGGAGGCAGTATTTCTTGACGAGATAATTTTAAGGATTGGGAGTCATGAAAGTTTTGAAAGCGTGTTGGCCGTGGCTGAAAAATCTGATGGAATAAGAATGGAAGATGAGCATCGGACCATCGCTAAGACTGATATCAGTGGCGAGTTTGTCACGTTAAAAAATTTTAACCTCGGCGCTTTTGAAGAGACAGTTAGGGTTGAGATTGCCCTTGTGTCAAATAAGTTAAGCGACGAATTGGAGGTGAAAGTTGAGGTGCTTGATATAAAGCTCACTCCTCAAAACGATGAGGTTGAGCTTGCTGTCAAGAACATGGAGGAAAGCTTTACTGTAAGCAATGATCTTGTCGTTGATACCGGCGAGAGTATAAAAGTAAAAGCAGAAATTAAGAATAACTCATTGAAAATTTCTAGCGAAGAAAGTATCTTGTTGGATAAAATCTTTTTAAGAAACATGGGCGGCAAAATCGTTCATGATGCTTATTTGGAAATCAATGGAGAGCAAAATGGAGAGCAATATGAAATTGAAACCTCTGAGATAGGCGTTGGTTCGTGCGAGTTGTTCGGTTTGAACATCAGTGGGAACATTAAAATTAAGCTTTTTGATAGAGAGGGAAGTCAGCTGGATATTTCAAAATATTTTGAGGATTCAGACGATCTAGTTATTTATAGTGACATTTTCTCCGGCCACCGTGTGGCCGTATCTTTAAAAATTTAATAAGAAAGGAGACAAACAAAAGAGCCGATGTGATTTAATTTCACACCGGCTCTATTTTTTAGAAAAGTGGAAAAAAGATGAATATTTGCTATATTAGAGATGTTTAAGGCCCTATCGTCTAACGGTTAGGACATCGCCTTCTCAAGGCGGTAATCGGGGTTCGATTCCCCGTAGGGTCATTGAGCGAAGCGAAATGAGACTACAGAAGCAAACTGCTTTGCTTCTGTCGGGAATCGAAAGAGTTTTCCATGTCGAGTTTGCGAGACGGAAAACTGCCTGCCTATGCAATAGGCGATTCCCCGTAGGGTCATTGAGCGAACCTTTTTCGAGAGCTAGTTGCACGCTCCGCGTGCGTGGTGGCTTTAGACCAATGCGTACGCTCCGATTGCGTGGTGACTCTCACAATCCGACCATTTCCTTACAGGAACGGTACACCTTTCGCACCTGAGGTGCTCAAGGTCTTGCGAAGCTCCATGTGTTCGCTTCTCACCTCGCGGACTCGGCGCTCCGCCCTCGCCCCGTTCCGCCTTTCCATGCTTTTTCTTTTTCGCGGGGGGTTTTTTAAAATTGAATGGGCGGAAACGGGGCTCGGGCTGTTTGTAGCATATAACAACTTGGAATATAACACAACGGAATACTATGATATAGACATCATGACCAAAGCAATATTTTCAAAAGACCACAAATATACGGTCGAGCAACTTAAGAAAGCCCGCCTTGAAGCGGGCTTAGACCAAGCCGAAGTAGCCAAGCTACTCGGCAGAACCCAGCCTCATATATCGAAAATTGAAGCCGGACAAAGACGGCTCGATATTACGCAAATTAAAGAGTTTGCAAAGATTTATAAAAAATCACTGAATTATTTTATTAAGTAATCTATGAAAAAGCATTTGATCATAGCAACATATGATGGTATTGGTACTCATTACTCTGGGGTTGGAACAATCGCTAAAAATTTAGTGGATGCACTGAGTGAATTGTCTAAAGATTTCGAACTTAAAGTTAGTGTTGCCTATATAAATGTAGATCATACTTCAAAAGTTTTTAATAAACAGTGTTTTGATAAGGCGACGAAACTGGCTTCGCAAACAGGGGGAAT